>Ga0114967_10000863_pt1 | contig 25538 bp, 16 predicted proteins | sample M_130628_MF_Meta_FD_92639 | JGI IMG/M metagenome (GOLD analysis project Ga0114967, IMG submission 92639) | Freshwater microbial communities from Lake Montjoie, Canada to study carbon cycling - M_130628_MF_MetaG | ecosystem: Environmental > Aquatic > Freshwater > Lake | place: Lake Montjoie...
AAATATTCGGATGAGAAGGTTTGGGGCGGGAAACGTTTTCTTTGAATACCTACATGGTCACAAAGGTAAATAGCAAATACTGTTCTCCTTTTTTTATTAAATAGGGTTTGCTGAAAAAGTTTCAAATATCAAATTGAGCTTGTCATTGTTAAGTTAGAATATTGGAAATAGGATTGTTTTTTTTGAAAAAGCACGTTTGTGAGTCGAATTAAGAATAGGCACAAAAAATCCTTACTTAGTTTAAGGATATTCATTACAAAGAAAATACCAGCTATCCATGACTCAGTGGTATCAGAGATTTTTGCCATTATTTTATTGAGGTTATATTTAACTTTGCCTTGTCCAAACTTTCCTTCAATGTGATTTCTTTGGTTCCTTTCTATTTGTCGAATGGCTTTTTCTTGGGTGCTTGGGACTTGTTTTGGTTTCCTTCCCAATGCTTTACCCGTGTGTCTGATGCCATTTTCTTTGAGATATTTTCGATTTTCTTTTGTCATATAAATATCGTCTGTCTGCACTAATTCTGGGTAATAGCCATTTAGCTTTTTATATCGCTCAACTTGGTCTTTTAGAAATGTCCCTTCATTGAATGCTTCAAAACTTAACTGGTCTATTCGTGCAAAGCCTTCTTGTAAACTAACATTGATTTTAGCTCCAAATTCTACTTTTTTACCCGCTTTTCCTCTCACAATTGGTCTGATGTGAGGTTGATGTATCGAAACAATTCGGTGTTCAATACTATGCTTATTGGCTCTAAACATTTCGAGTTGTTGCCGATAAAGCTCATCGATGACCAATAAATATTTATATTCCGCTTTTGTTAATTCATTTAGTGCTAAAGGGTTATTAATCAGTATCTTATCTACTGATTGTAAATTCCTCTTTAGATACGATAGCTGCTGACTAATGCCTTTTCTTATTACCTTGTTCTTGTTTTTAGATAAGTTAATCCACTCTTTACGAGCCTTAATTCTATAAGTTCGGGGTTTGCGAATTGACAAACTTTTACATAATTTATCTAGCAATTCTTCTGACTTTTCTCGACTATCATTCAGCAAGCCTAAATCAGTGGGAAACTTGATGTAAGCATCGGCTACGGTGGCATCCATTTGAAGTTTACCTTTGTTTGTTAAAGGTTTTTCTGTGGATTCGTTCTGCTTTAAATTATCCTTTGCTTCTTCTTCATTTTTTCTTGAATCTTCAGCAGGCCTTGATTCTTGGCTCAAAGTCAAAGCTTGTTTGATAATTATTTGATTCATCTCATCAAAGGATTCATTCCCTAAACGCTTACGAATACTTACAAATAAACTTGGGTCAAATATTGGCTTGGAATCAAAATAATCAAAGCCCAAAAAATATTGCATATAGGGGTTTTCCGAGATAGCTTCGATGGTGCCTCTGTCATCTTTGCGTTCGAGGTATTTGATAATTAATGCACCAATGATAACTCTCGAATTTATCCCTTTAGCTCCCATTTGCGTACTCAAACTTTTTATGATAAATACTTGATAGCTTATCCCAATCAAGTAATAAGCATAAGCGTACCCATCTATTATTTGAATCTAATTTACTCTCGAAACCAGTCTTGAAATCAAATATAGACAGTTGTTTCTCAGATTTATAGTTGATCATCTGCAAGGTTTTTTCTTTAAATATACGAATATCCTTGCACTTTTACAACAAACCATCCATCTATATATTTGAAAGTCAATTAGTTATGACTTTTTCAGCAAGCCCTAAAATAAGGAGTTACATCAGTGCAGGCGAAAGTCTCACTATTTTTGCAAAAAAGCTTCCCTACAAGAGAAGCCTTTTTTGATTTTTATAGTACGTAAAATTATTATTGACAGGTTGAAAACCTGTCCTACAAAAGAGTCGTTGAGTTTTTGCTCAACGACTCTTTTGTGATATAGTAATTATATCTAATTTTCCTTATCTGCTCAAATAAAGGTTTCTTTCTGAATAAATATTCAAGAAGAAATCATCGGTTAAATCATCAATAAAGTAAATACCTTCACCTGTTGATTTCATTTCTGGGCCGAGTTCTTTATTTACATTCGGGAATTTATTAAATGAGAATACCGGAATTTTGATTGCATATCCTTTTTTAACAGGTTTGAAATCAAAATCGGTGACTTTATTCTCTCCCAACATTACTTTCGTAGCATAATTTACGTAAGGCTCTTGGTAGGCTTTACAGATAAACGGAACTGTACGAGAAGCACGAGGATTCGCTTCAATAACATAAACTTTTTCGTTTTTTATCGCAAATTGAATATTGATTAATCCGACTGTATTCAAACCTACAGCAATTTTGCGAGTATAATCTTCAATTTGGGCAAGTACTGCTTCACTCAAATCAAACGTTGGAAGCAAAGCATAAGAATCGCCTGAGTGAATACCCGCTGGCTCGATATGTTCCATAATTCCGATGATATAAACGTTTTCACCATCACAAATGGCATCAGCCTCAGCTTCGATAGCATTTTCTAAGAAGTTATCAATCAAGATATTGTTATTAGGAATATCGTTCAAGATTTTTACAACGTGTTGCTCTAATTCCTGTTCATTAATAACAATTTTCATGCTTTGTCCACCCAAAACATAGCTTGGACGTACCAAAAGTGGAAAACCTAATTCACGAGAAACCTCTACGGCATGATCAGCCGTACGAACAGTTGCGAATAATGGATATGCAATATCCATTTCTTTTAGTTTTTCAGAGAAACGTCCTCTATCTTCGGCTAAATCAAGAGCATCATACGAAGTTCCAATAATTTTAATGCCATATTTAGTCAATTTTTCGGCCATTTTCAAGGCAGTTTGTCCACCTAACTGTACGATTACTCCTTCTGGTTTTTCGTGCTGAATGATGTCATAAACGTGTTCCCAAAAAACTGGCTCAAAATATAATTTATCTGCAATATCTGGGTCAGTCGAAACCGTTTCTGGGTTACAATTCACCATGATTGCTTCATAGCCACATTCTTTTGCAGCCAAAATTCCGTGTACACATGAATAATCAAATTCAATACCTTGACCAATACGATTCGGACCTGAGCCTAATACGACAACTTTCTTTTTATTAGAACGAACTGACTCGTTATCAAGATTATCTAGTGATGTACTGAAAGTAGAGTAGAAATACGGTGTTTTAGCTTCAAATTCAGCCGCACAAGTATCAACACACTTATAAATACGGTGAATTTTCTGCTCAATACGCTTATTGAAAACTTGACTCTCCTTACAATTTAATAAGTGAGCGATTTGGCGGTCAGCATAGCCTTTTTGTTTGGCAGTCAATAATAATTCTTTAGAAATATCATCAATCGAAAATTGCTCAATTTCTTTTTCGAGCATAATCATTTCTTCGATTTGACGCAAGAACCATTTATCTATTTTGGTAAGATTTTGAATAGTTTTGAACGAGAGTCCAGCCTTGAAAGCATCATATATATGAAACAAACGATTCCAAGATGGATTAGCCAAAGATTTCTTTAAAGCCTCTTGGTCATTTAGTTCTTTACCGTCAGCACCTAAACCATTACGTTTGATTTCGAGAGACTGACAAGCCTTTTGAAGTGCTTCTTGGAAATTACGACCAATACCCATTGTTTCACCAACAGATTTCATTTGTAAGCCAAGTGAGCGGTCGCAACCAGGGAATTTATCAAAGTTCCATCGTGGGATTTTTACAATTACGTAATCAATTGCTGGTTCAAAATATGCCGATGTGCTTCCTGTAATTGGGTTAATTAACTCATCAAGGTTATAACCAATCGCCATTTTGGCGGCAATTTTTGCAATCGGATAACCCGTTGCTTTTGATGCCAATGCCGACGAACGAGATACACGAGGATTGATTTCGATGGCAATGATTTCGTCAGTTTCGGGGTGAAGCGAAAACTGCACATTACACCCACCAGCAAACTGTCCGATGGCATTCATCATCTTGATTGCCATGTCACGCATTCTCTGATAAACTGTATCAGGCAAAGTCATGGCTGGAGCAACCGTGATTGAATCACCAGTGTGAACGCCCATCGGGTCGAAATTCTCGATGGTACAGATAATTACAATATTTCCGAGGTTATCTCTCAATAACTCTAATTCGTATTCTTTCCAACCTATGATTGACTGCTCGACCAATACTTCATGTACTGGCGAGGCGTGCAAGCCATTATTGAGGGCTTTGTCAAATTCATCGGGCGTATTTACAAAACCTCCACCAGTTCCGCCGAGTGTATAAGATGGACGAATAACAAGCGGAAAACCGATTTCTTGAGCAATTTCTTTACCTTCCAAGAAAGAGCGAGCCGTGCGACCTTTACAAACACCCACGCCAATCTCAAGCATTTTCAGTCTAAATTTCTCACGGTCTTCGGTGGTTTCGATGGCTTTAATGTCGACACCGATTAGCTGAACGTTGTATTTTTTCCAAACACCTGCCTTGTCGCAATCAATCGCTAAATTGAGAGCAGTTTGACCTCCCATCGTTGGCAGAACAGCATCAATAGGGCGACCCATGGATTTATGTTTTTCCAAAATTTCAATGATGGATTTTTTCTCCAAAGGCTTGAGATAAACAAAATCGGCATTGAGGGGGTCGGTCATAATTGTGGCTGGGTTTGAATTTATCAAACTTACCTCTATGCCTTCTTCCCGAAGCGACCTTGCGGCTTGTGAACCAGCGTAATCAAATTCGCAGGCTTGACCAATAACAATAGGACCAGAGCCGATAATAAGAATTGACTTGAGATTGGGATTTTTTGGCATTTTTTCTATGAAGGGGGTATCGATTACTACACAATTAAATATAATTATCGAAGGATAAAGATACCATAGATTTTTTATTTTTTCATTGATACACGATAATTATCTTAGAAAAGTACAATAAAACACTCGTAATGTGAATTTTACAGCATTTAAAATCAATAATTTTTACATATTGATTGATGTACCAAAAGATTAGGGCAAAATAAAAGTAATTTATTGAAAGTATGTATTTTAAAAAATATTATTTATTTTTGAAAAACATTTTTTAGTTAAGTGCTAAAACCGAGTTAATACCATAAAATTACGCCTATGTTAAAAAAACTGCTTTTTGGCATTCTTGGCTTTTACTTGTTTTCGTCAAAGCTTTTGGCTAAAACTCAGTTTCCAGAAAAGAAAAAAATTAAAGTACAGATGTACATTGATGGAAAACTACATCCATCGAACCAAACTTTTACAAAAGCTGACCAAAATATCCAAATGAAGCTTATGATGCTACTACTACCAATAAAGAATTGTCAGTAGCTTTAATCAAAGCTTCTTTGGTACGAAACGGTCAAAAAATTGTGAGTATGAAATTGTCTGGCAATGAATCAAAGCCAAAAACAATAATAATTTTGTTTTTGAAATAAAACAAATCTTAGAACTGGCCAACGATTTATCGCTAAAGCCATTTTCTCAGAAAAGTTTCAAAGTAAATTATTGGTTTTTTGATGCCCAACTCGATGCAGCGAAGGTTGCAGTTGGAGGTAAATAATATATTATTTTAGTTTATACGGGGTAGAATAAAATAAATCTGCCCCAAAATAGCCATTGTGATTCAATTATTTCGGGTTACTTTAAAATGATTACAATTGATGACTCTCCAGTGTCTTATTGGGCAGTGGGGATATTGCTATTTGTTTCAGCAGCACTTTTAACTGTTATTTCATCACTTAAAAATCACCAACTAAATATCAATTGGCTGGTTAAGGTTGCTTTTTTTATACAGTTGTTGCTACTTTTCTATTTCCGATTACCTGTAATTGTTTTTAATGAGGCTCTAAACTTAGATGAAAATGTGTTTATCGTTGGAGCAATGACTCTTGCAAAATCGCCTTTCTATTGGGAATCAGTTGATGGTTCTACAAGTGGTCCCTTTAATTTTTATATCATCACGGCATTTTGCGAAATATTCAGACAACCATACGATTACATTTCAGCTCGAATTGTTGGAATTTTATTACTGATGGGAGGTTTTTTATTCAGTTTTTTTGCTCTAAAAACACTTTTCTCAGCCCCTACTGCCTTATTGAGTTTATTTCCTGCTACTTCATACTTAGGTTTTACCCGACATTGGGATTTTGTCAATTTTAGTAGTGAACAACTTCCTATTTTTTTGATGAGTGTCATGCTCTATTATTTTGCAAAGATGTATGGAAGTAAAAGAAGCATTAATAAGTTAGATGTTTTTGTATATGGATTTATTGCAGGTGGAATTATTTTTACAAAATTACAAGCAATTCCGATTGCTTTCTGTCTAACGCTAAGTGGTTACTGGTTGATTTATGAAAAACGGAAAAACGATTTTTTAAAAAATACCGTCATTTTTACAATTAGTGGAGGCATTACTTCACTCGTTTTGGTATTAATAGGGTATTACTATCATTTCCTTGATAAAATATGGATTTTCTATTTCAAAAATAATTTGTCTTATGGCAAAGAAAGCCGCAGTATTATTCATAGTATTTTTATTTCACTCAGCGACCCTCACAATATTTTTATTCGTATCATTTTTTTGCTTTCAGGATTACTACTTCTTTATTTTCTTTTTCTAAAAAAACAGTTTAAACCCAATACTTTGAGCATCATGCTTATCCTTTTTACGGTTAGCTCAATTTTCTCTGTCTATAAAACAGGTTTTATTTTTCATCATTACCTACTTTTTCTAATTTTCCCATCCGTATTCTTATTCGCATTTTTGATGGATGAAATATTCCAATCATCAAAGAAAGTTTTGAAGATTGGAACTTCAGTATTTGCTACATTTTATCTTTTACTCCAAACACAAACAGTGGCGTTTTCGAATCACTTTGTAAGTGCTGATAAACCACAACGACCACTTTCTATTTCAAAAACAGGTGAACAAATTTTAAAATATTCTTACCCGCACGAATCGCTGGTTATTTGGGGAGGTGGTGAACATGGTAGATTATATTTAGAAACTAAACGAACGCAAGGAATTAGATGGAGTAACTCACACTGGGGAATGTACAGTGACTCGCTTCAGAGAAATTTTCAAAAAGAATTTATCACAGAATTAAAAGCCATACCCTTTCCCGTATTTATAGATACTCACCCAACCAAAAACACATTTATGACTCGTGATAAACTGGGCTACGAAACCATTAAAGAACTAAAACAACACATTGACTCAAAATATCAATTAATCGGTGAATTTGATGAGCAGAGAGTTTTTGTCCACAAAGAAAGATTAGTAAAAATGAACGTTACGAAGTAAATCAAAAATGCCACATTTGCGTTGTGGCATTTTTATTAAATTACTTTACTACAATGTTTTTCTGTTCAATCAGAGAAAGCAAAGAATCTTTTCCTGCAATAAATGCTTTGTCGTAATCTTGGGCTTGAATAGTTGTATCGGTAATGGCAAAGTTTTCGTAGTCTTGAAATACAATTCCTCTAACTGTTTGACGGTTTTTCACACGGCGAAATCTTGGTCCTCCGTTAGTGTAAGCCAAATAATCAACTAAGTGTGTTTTCTGGTTGAACCAATAGCAGTAAACGTCTTCAAAGTCTTTGCCGCCACCTTCTTTATCGAACCAAACCTTCACTTTATCGTATTTTTCTTTTTCAATGGTTGTTTCGCCAAGATATTCGAGGTTTACGGCCTTATCTTTCAATTTATGGGGTAAAAGCACAAAATAAGCCACAGAATTTACAGCATTTGTATATTTTGTAATGTCTTTTTCGGATAAAGTAACTTGATTTCCGTTGATGATTCTCAGAAAACCTTCGTTATTTATTATATCCCAAACTTCATTGTTGGCACTATCTTTTGAGATACGTTCGTACTGAAATTTACCCTCATTTTGCATGAGTTTAATATGAAACTTTCGGAAATCAAATTCAGCCGTAAACTTTTCATACTTTGTTCCACCGTGTACTTCGATACTTTTATCGACAATTTCACGGGCTTTATTGGTTTTATCTTTACAAGCAATAAAACCCAAAGCGAATATTAAAATAATAATATTTTTTTTCATAGTTGTAGCACAATTCTCCGAATTGTGTGTTATAATATAGTACAAAACACAATTCAGAGAATTGTGCTACTGATTTATCAAAAATACGAACCTATCACTTCTTGAATCTTACTCATTGGTACAATAATCGGCTTTTTGGTAATTGTTATTTCGAATTTTGTTTGCGGACTATTTGGGTCAGAAATGACTTTATAATTGCCTTTTTACTGCTCCAATTAGTGTCTGCAAACTAAACGAACCAGCGTTTGCATTTCCTTGAAAAATTCCACCTTTGTTTTGAATTGCCTTTGTTGCGTTTACTACAAATTCATTGGATGAACCCGGGTAGTTGATGTTAAATGATGCCATGATTCAATTATTAAATGTAGGACAGGTTTTCAACCTGTCTTAAAAAATTCAACATGACAGGTTTTCAACCTGTCTTAAAAAATTCAACATGACAGGTTGAAAACCTGTCTTAAAAAATTCAACATGACAGGTTTTCAACCTGTCTTAAAAAATTCAACATGACAGGTTTTCAACCTGTCTTAAAAAATTCGACATGACAGGTTGAAAACCTGTCTTAAAAAATTCAACATGACAGGTTGAAAACCTGTCTTAAAAAATTCAACATGACAGTTTGAAAACCTGTCTTAAAAAATTCGACATGACAGGTTGAAAACCTGTCTTAAAAAATTCAACATGACAGGTTGAAAACCTGTCCTACAATTTTATACTAATTTCACCAAATCGTTGAGTTTTAGTAAGGCCTCGATTGGTGAAAGTGTATTTACGTCAATCGCTTTTAATTTTGCTTTTAATTCTTCAATTTTTGGGTCTTCTGGCTCGAAGAAACTTAATTGAAAGTTATTTTTCGGAATATCCATTCGGGGAGCTTCTTTTATTCTTTCTTTATTATCTTCTTTAATGTGGTCTTTTTCGAGGTGATGTAATATTTCATTTGCTCGAAGCACGACCGACTGTGGCATACCCGCAATTTGTGCTACGTGAATACCGAAGCTGTGTTCGCTGCCACCTTCTTTGAGCTTACGTAAAAATACAACTTTATTATCAAGTTCTTTTACCGAAACATTAAAGTTTTTAATGCGACTAAAATCTTCAGCCAATTGATTAAGTTCGTGATAATGCGTAGCAAAGAGCGTGTAAGGCTTGCATTTGGGGTGATTATGCAAGTATTCTGCGATACTCCACGCAATGCTTACACCATCGTAAGTGCTTGTTCCTCGACCGATTTCATCCATAATTATTAAACTTCTATCGCTCAAATTATTTAAAATTGAAGCGGTTTCGGTCATTTCAACCATGAATGTTGACTCGCCACGAGAAAGATTATCGCTTGCTCCTACCCTTGTGAAAATCTTATCGACAATGCCCAATTCGGCACTTTCGGCTGGCACAAAACTACCCACTTGTGCCATAAGTGAAATCAAAGCTGTTTGGCGAAGCAAGGCCGATTTTCCAGCCATATTTGGGCCAGTGATGATAATAATTTGTTGGGTTTGGTCATCCAAAAATAGATCATTTGGAATATAGGTTTCACCCAAAGGTAGTTGTTGCTCAATAACAGCATGGCGACCTTCTTTGATGTTAAGAACCTTGCTATCAGACACTTGTGGCTTGCAATAATTGTTTTTCTCAGCAACTTTAGCAAACGACGATAGAGCATCAAGAATAGAAATTACCCGGGCATTTTGCTGAATTTGTGCTACAAACTCATTGGCTGTCAAAACCAATTCATTAAAGATACGGTACTCAATTTCAAAAATTTTTGATTCAGCCGTTAAGATTTTTTCTTCATATATTTTTAATTCCTCTGTAATATAACGCTCAGCGTTGACGAGCGTCTGTTTACGAATCCATTCGGGTGGCACTTTGTTTTTGTGCGAATTTGACACCTCGAGGTAATAACCAAAAACTTTATTATAAGAAATCTTCAACGAAGGAATTGCCGTTCGAGCTGATTCTCTATTTTGGATTTCAATCAAGAAATCTTTTCCCGAAAAAGCAATTTTATGTAGTTCATCCAAATCAGCATCAACCCCAGATTTTATCATGTTGCCTTGATTGGTCACAACCGGAGCTTCATCACGTAATTCTTTTTCAATTTTATCAATTAAATACTGACAGTCAGTTAATTGCGTTATATATTTTTGTAAAATAGAAAACTGCTGGCTGCCCAAAGCCAATTGTTTTTTGATTGGCTCTATTTGTAGTAAAGCTCTTTTCAATTGCACTAATTCGCGTGGATTGATGCGGCGAACTGCTACTTTTGAAATCAATCGTTCCAAATCGCCTATTGGCTTTAAAAGAGTAGAAAGTTGCTCAAGAATATCTTCACTTTTCACAAAAAACTCTACGGTATCAAGTCTTTCTTGAATCAAAGAACGCTCCTTTAATGGCAAAACTAACCATTTACGGAGTAACCTCGCTCCCATTGGGGTAATGGTATGGTCAAGAATTTGAATCAAAGGAACACCTCCATCGTGCTGGGCAAAAACCAATTCAAGATTACGAATCGTAAATTTATCGAGCCAAACGTATTTATCTTCGTCAAGGCGAGTGATGCGAGAAATATGTCCCATTTCCTTATGCTCGGTATCGGACAAATATCGTAAAATCACACCGGCCGCTATGATTCCATCGGGCATTGTTTCCACGCCAAAACCCTTTAAAGTTGTAACTTTGAAGTGATTTAGGAGTAAATTATAGCCAAAATCGAAATTATACGCCCAATCTTCAAACGTAAACTCATTAAATTTATCTCCAAAAAGTATCTGAAATTCTCCTCGGTGTTTTTTGCAATAAAGCACTTCTGAAGGTGCAAAACTTTGTAATAATTTATCAATATAAGCTGTGTTTCCTTCTGTGGTAAGGAATTCACCCGTTGAGACATCGAGAAACGAAATGCCAAAATAGTCGGGTTTTGAGAAATGAACCGATGCCAAATAATTGTTTTGTTTGTGGTTCAAAACATTGTCGTTGAACGAAACCCCAGGCGTAACGAGTTCTGTTACACCGCGACGAACAATACCTTTGGCGGTCGAAGGATCTTCGAGCTGGTCACAGATGGCCACACGTTCGCCAGCACGAACCAATTTAGATAAATAAGTATCAAGCGAATGATGGGGAAAACCAGCCAATTCTTCTTGAGCTCCACCATTATTTCGACGAGTAAGCACTATACCGAGAATTTTTGAGGCACGAATAGCATCTTCGCCAAAAGTTTCGTAAAAGTCACCTACCCGAAACAACAACATGGCTCCTGGGTATTTTGACTTGATTTGGTTATATTGACGGTTTAAGGGGGTTTCCTTGATTTGCTTTACTAATTCTTCTTTAGAAGGTCGAGCCACTTTTCTAGATGCTAAAATGAAAGTTAATTTTAGCTCAAATTTAGAAGAAAAAAGGGGATTTTGTGAAAATTTGAGAAAAGTAAAAAAGATTTTTTGTTATATGATTTAATTTTTTGGTCTATATTTGAAAAAAAACTCAATAATCATGGAATTATTAGTCGAAACAGAAATGGAGAGCAGAAAGCAACCAGAAAAAATTTCTGATTACGAAAGAGAACGAGGAAAACCTATGCCTACACTTCTTCAAGGTGCTATTCAAGCCAATTTAGGATTTGAATTAAAGTTGAATTACAGAAATAAATACAGAATAGCTAGCGAAGTAACTTTAAACACTCAACCAATGGGCAGCACACCCGATTTGATTGTTTATCCTCAACAAGCACTTGAATTCAAAAATGATCCATCAAGGCGTGAAGATGCACCTTTGCTTGCGATAGAAATACAGCCGGCTTCACAAAGTACAAATGACATGGTCGGTAAACTTGAACCCTATTTTGACTTTGGCGTAAAATCTTGTTGGATTGTGACTCCTACTTTACAAGTAATTTTAGTTTATGATAGCCCAACCCACTATGAATTTTATCAGAAAGATGAAATCTTGAAGGATAAAACCCTAAATATTGAGATTGAATTGAATAAAGTATTTGAGTAGAAAATATTTGCCAAAATTAAGCTGTTTTATTTTACATCATTAATCAAAATAAAACAGCTTTTATGTTAAGCCTCTTATAACTTCACCCGACTTTTCTCACTTTCCGAACCGCCCGATTGACGAGCGTTGAGGGTTTTACCTTTGCTGAACCGATAAGCAAATGATAACGTTAAGACTCGACTATCAAGATAACTCAGCCAATTGGCTTTGGCATTGGCGATATTTCTGATGTCTCCACCTGGTTGGTTGGTGTAGAAAATATCAGAAACATTTACGCGAAATGTACCTTTATCTTTAAATATTTTCTGCGAAATCCCTGCTCGCATCGACCAAACTGGGATTGTCAGAAACTGCCCTGCCAACACTTTTGTTTGGTAATTTCCTGCCAATTCGGCCGATAATTTTTTATTGATTTTGAATTGATTTGTTGGTCCAACGTACCAGTAAAACCTATTTTCATCGAGAATTTGACCGTAAACTTTGGAGTTGTAACCTTGATTTTTTAGTTCGGTATAAATTTGTAGTGTCCACCATTTATTAATAGTAAAATTGCCGTTTACTGAAATGCCATAAGACGTGAATTCTCCAAAATTTCCTGGACGACTGTAATAAATCGTGCCACGCTGCTCGTTGGTTTCGAAGATAAGGTTTTTAGAAATACTGTATTCCAAAGAAGTTGTCAGGAAATTTTTGTAAGTATGCGAAACCTCCAAATTATACGAATAAGTCGGTTGTAAAAACGGATTTCCTCCATAATACGTATATCTATCAAGTGGATAAGTAAATGGGTTAAGGTCTTGATAATTTGGGCGGTCGATTCTACGTCCAGCTGAAAACCCAAGTTGATGCCTTTGTGTGCTATCTAGTTTATATTGCAAATAAAACGTTGGAAACAAACTATTATATGTCCTTGTAAAAGTTGAATCTTTGGTAATTTTATTGCCCAACTGATTGCCTTTTATACTTGTATTTTCATAACGTAAACCGGCTTGCAATGATAATCTTTTCCAATTTTTTGAATAATTCACATAAGAAGCATTGATATTTTCGTTATACTTGAAACGATTAGAAAACTCATAATTTGGAATTTCTTGACTATTAAGTACATCAAAAAAATCGGCGGTATTATCGGTCTTGATAAAACTCGTCTTAAATCCAGTTTCAAGTTTTGCTCCACGTTTTTGCGGATTTATATAATCAATCTTAGCAGTTTTTATATTGATTTCAGCAGGTAGCGATGAGCCTAAAACGGTTTGTCCGACAAGCAATCGTTCGGGTGTAAAAATAGTATTTGTTAGTTGTTGGTCTTGAGTTGAGATATACTGAATCACATCAAAATTAGTGGCTAATTCCTTACCCAATGAATCAATTTTGAGAGTATGATTTAGGTTTACACTTCCATTTTTCCATTTTCTATCATTGGGGCTAATTGCTTCGATGATGCTTACAACTTGGTTGTTTTGGTTCAAAATCTGTGCTTTGTTGGTGGTAGGCACAAAAGTTGGGTTATAAAAACCATTCAGCACAAGTCCCAAAGTAGATTTTTTCGATACATAATAATCAAGACCCAGTTTAAGGTTGTTGCTACCTAGTTGGCGTTTGATATAAGAATTTTGACTAAAAGCTGAAGAATAAGCACCTTCGGGCGTATAATAAAGGCGATTGATGGTCAAATCTTGGTATGTATTATTTTGATTTACGCTAGCGTTAGTAAAGAAATTGAATTTATTGATGCGATAATTAAAATTGACACTATTATTGGTTCGAGCGTATCGCCCTTGTCCATAGCCCAAATTAATTCCACCATTCAAGCCTTTTAACTGGTTCTTTTTTAGCTTGATGTTTATCATACCTGCATTTCCAGAAGCATCATATTTGGCAGGCGGATTGGTCATGATTTCGATGCTCTCAACCGAACCTGCGGACAACGAACGTAAATATCCAGCCAAATCAGCAGTTGCTAAATAGGTGGGTTTATCGTCAACAAAAACTACTACTCCCAATTTTCCTTTCAGCGTAATCAAACCATTTACATCAACTTGCACACCTGGGGCTTTTTCTAAAATTTCGAGTGAAGTTGTACCAGCGTTTCCAATCAAAGCATCGGGATTTATCACAACTCGGTCAATCTTTTTTTCTACGAACGATTTCTGAGCTTTTACAGTTACTTCTTGTAAGTTTTTCGCAGTTTCAGTAAGTAAAATAACTCCTAAATTATGGCTATAATTATAAGTAGATAAAATAACTTTTTCATTTATGTATTGCTGAAAACCGATATAAGAAACCGTGATTTTACAGGTATCTGCTATTAACTTCTCGAACTCAAATTTGCCATCAACATCAGTAAAAGTTGACTTGATAAGTCTATCAGTTTTAGCTTTAGAAAGAATCACTATTGCCCCGACTATTGGTTCTTTTTTTTCATTCTGTACTTGACCATTCACTTTTTCAATCGACTGACTATAAGCCAGTTGTGTGAACATAAAAAGTAAAATTGTAAGGTAAAAGCTTTTAATCATAGATTTGGTTAATAGTTTATTCCGTAGTTTGCTTAATATGTAAGTAGGTTTTCAAATATAGCCTATTCCCAATTAAAATTCTTGCACAATATTTCCCCACCCTTACTTTATATTTCTACACATTGTTGATATTTCTTCAAGAAGATATTTTATGGCAAAACCTTTTTAATTTAATGGAAAAAACTCGTATTATGAAGAAAATATAACGATACCATCATCAAGTTTTACTATTTTTAAAGCGTCTTTTATTTCAATAAAAAGATAAAATCAAACGCTCAATTCAAATTATTTTACAAAAAAACATGTAATTTTTCAAAATGAAGGCATTTCAGTTGAATTACATTTGAATAAATGATAAATGGTTAAGAAACTTTACCAAAGGGACATGTTTTTTCTTAAACAGACAATTTACACTTGTTCTTGTACGAAATTCTCATAATTTTGTTATTTATTCAACCTACAATACTATGAATTTCAACATCGACGCTGATAAAACAATAACCTATGATGCAATCGTAATCGGCTCAGGCATTAGTGGTGGATGGGCTGCAAAAGAACTCTGCGAAAAAGGTTTAAAAACACTCGTTTTGGAGCGTGGCGGAATGGTAGAGCACGTAAAAGACTATCCAACATCGATGACCAATATTTGGGAATTCGAGCATCGACTTCGAGATACAAAAGAGGATTTGCAGAAAAACCCTATCGTTAATCGTTGCTACGCTTACTCAGAGGCAACTCAACACTTTTTTGTAAAAGACGAACAACACCCGTACATTCAAGAAAAACCTTATGACTGGATTCGTGGCTACCAAGTTGGCGGAAAATCATTGCTTTGGGCAAGACAAACCCAAAGGTGGAGTGAATACGAATTTGAAGCTCCAGCTCGTGATGGTTTTGCGGTAGATTGGCCAATCAGATATAAAGATATTGCTCCTTGGTACAGCCATGTGGAGCGTTTTGCAGGAATTTCGGGTAATAAAGACAATATCAAAAATCTTCCTGATGGTGATTTTTTACCTGCTTGGGAATTAAATTGTGTTGAAAAACATATTCAATCCGCGGTGAAAAAAAACTATCAAGACCGTCAGGTAATCATCGGACGATGTGCTCATTTGACTAAACCCAACGAAATTCATAATCAACAAGGCCGTGGGCAATGTCAAGCCCGTAATTTGTGCGAGCGTGGTTGTCCATTTGGTGGATATTTTAGTTCAAATTCCTCTACCCTACCATGGGCAGCCAAAACTGGTAAACTAACTATTCGCCCAAACTCAGTTGTACATTCGATTATTTATGATGAAAAACAAGGCAAGGCATCGGGCGTACGAGTAATTGACACAAATACCAAAGAAATAATTGAAAATAAGGCTCGAATAATATTTGTAAATGCCGCCGCTCTCAATACCAATTTGATATTATTGAATTCTACGTCAAATCGTTTCCCGAATGGTTTGGGAAATGACAGTGGTGTTTTAGGGCAATTCATCGCATTCCATCAATATCGTGGTCAAGGTGGAGCAACTTTTGAAGGATATACCGACCAGTATTACTACGGTCGGCGACCAACTTCGGCTTTTATGGCATCGTTTAGAAACGTTGAGAAACAAGAAACCAATTTTCAGCGTGGCTATATGGTAGCGTTTTCGGCAGGACGTGGTTCTTGGCAAAGAGGCTCGCAACCTGAAGCTTTTGGGGCAGATTTGAAGGAAAGTCTTACTCATCCAGGCGATAATTGGGGTATTTATATTCAGATGCAAGGTGAAACAATTCCGAAAAAAGAAAATCATGTTAGATTAAGCAAAGACAAAACAGATACCTGGGGAGTTCCGCAGTTGATTATTTCAATTGATTATGACGAGAATGACATGAAAATGATGAAAGATTTTCATGTGCAAGCATCAGAAATGCTCGAAAAAGCAGGCTGTAAAAACATTAATATGTTTGATAGCAAACAAAATCCTGGGCTTGATATTCATGAAATGGGTGGTGTAAGAATGGGAAAAGACCCAAAAACTTCATTGTTGAATGAATGGAATCAGCTACATGCTTGCAAAAACGTTTTCGTGACCGATGGTGCTTGTATGACTTCCGTGGGTAACCAAAATCCTTCACTTACGTTTATGGCACTTACTGCTCGGGCAGCTAATTTTGCGGTTAGTGAACTGAAGAAGAAAAATCTGTAGAACATGTCAATTAAGCATAAATGTCAATTCTCTTTTTGGTGAAAGCAAATCAATATACTACTTTAGCAAAAAAACAAAACCATGCTAACAAACATTGAACATATCGGTATTGCTGTTAAAGATATTTCTGCTTCAAATGAGCTGTTTACAAAGCTATTTAATATTGCTCCTTACAAATCAGAAAGCGTTGAAAGTGAAGGAGTTATGACTTCTTTTTTCAAGATTAACGAAACCAAAGTTGAACTTCTTGAAGCTATAAATACCGATAGTCCAATAGCTAAATTCATAGAGAAAAAAGGCGAAGGAATTCATCATATTGCCTTTGAAGTAGATGATATTTTGGCTGAAATGAAACGCTTAGAAGCAGAAGGTTTCACGCTTTTAAACCAAGTCCCGAAGCGTGGTGCGGATAATAAATTGGTTTGTTTCCTACACCCAAAAGGCACAAAAGGCGTTTTAATTGAACTATGTCAAGAGTTATGATTTTAGAATTCTGAGTTGTTTTTTTAACTCAGCACTCAAATCGCCTTTTAAAAGTCCATTTTTTACGATTAAAGTAAAAAGTTATAATACTCCAAATTGGTTCAAAAGTTTAACTTTGAAACTAGCTTTATAAACATTGGCTTTTTACTACAGATGCCGTATCAGTAATAAAGCAACTCGAAGGGGCTTCTTAATTTCTAGCAGTCTTAACTTCAACTGTTTTGTCTAAAAGTATTTCTTTAATTGGTATTTAGCATACACTAAATTAGGTGTATTTTCTATAGTTACATTTACAAAAACATATACGAAAAGGAAGACTTCGTTTTGAACGAAGTCTTCCATAAACTCATTTATTTTCTTATTACTGCACCAAGCTCTTTTTCGTAGGCAGCAATAAGACGTTGCATTGTTTTATCAATTACGTCATCAGTCAAAGTTTTTTCTTTATCTATAAGTGTGAAGCTAACGGAATAAGATTTTTGACCTTCACCTAATTTTTCACCTGCATAAACGTCAAATACATTGATGCTTTGGAGTAAATTCTTTTCAGTTTTGGTAGCAATGGCTGAAACTTGCTCAAATTTCACTTCCGAATCAATCACAATAGACAAGTCACGACGAACTTCTGGAAACTTTGGAATTTCGACAAAAGCTACTTTCCCTGAATACTGTTTCAATAAATATTCCCAATCGAAATCAGCATAGAAAACTGGTTGTTTTACATCGGCCAATTTAGCCAATTGTGGTTTTACTAAACCCAAACACACGACAGGTTTTTTGTTGATTAAATAAGCAAGACCATATTGAAAAACAGATGTATCAGCTTCTTGTGTATCAAATTTCACAACTTTCATTGCCTTCAAAACTTTCTGCACAATCAATGCCAAATCATGGAACGCCAAAGCCGTGCTTGGATTTGCCCAAGATTCTGACTGACGATTTCCCGTCATCCAAATGCCCAAATGCTTATTTTCTTTCGGGCGGCGTTCCGCATTTTTATCGTCCTGCTTATTATAATAGCTACGACCAAATTCAAATAATTTCAAATCTTTTTGACGACGGTTGATATTGTAAGATACAGATTCCATTCCAGTCAATAAAAGACTTGAACGCATAGCCGAAAGTTCTTCGCTTAATGGATTTAACAATACAATAGTTTCACCTTTCGCCGTTGCTTCAAGTGCTTGATTATAAGCAGGTTTAGTGATTGAAAGTGTCTGAATTTCGTTAAAACCATTCGACGCCATTAATTCAATAATACGAAATTGCAATTTATCAGCATCTTTCTCGGCAAACGATGATAAGAAATCGGTTTGGAGTGTTTCTGATAACTCAATATTATCAAAACCATAAATTCTTAAAATTTCTTCGATTACATCGGCTTCACGAGTTACGTCGACTCTGTATGGTGGCACAATTACCTGCATTTCACTACCATTATCACTCAAAATTTCAATATCAAGGCTTTTTAGAATTTTAACAATCAGGCGGCTGTCTAAGTTTTTACCGATTAGACGATTAATATTTTTATGTTTTACCGTAATCTCAAAATTGGCAATCGGATTTGGATAAACATCAATTGGTTCACCAATAACTTCTCCACCAGCCAATTCTTGAATCAATACTGCAGCCAAACGAATTGCAAACGGTGGCATATTTGGGTCTGCACCACGCTCATAACGGAATGATGCATCAGTTTTCAGACTATGAAAAGTAGCAGTACGACGCACCCAAACTGGACTAAAATAGGCAACTTCCAAGAATACATTTTGCGTAGTTGGCTTAATACCAGATTTTTGACCGCCAAAAACACCAGCAATCGCCATTGGTTCTACTTCATTACAAACCATTAAATCGTTACCCGAAAGGCTACGTTCGGTGCCATCAAGGGTTATGAATTTAGTGCCTTTTTCTGGCACACGCACCACAATTTTATGTCCTTTTACCTCGTCAGCATCAAAAGCGTGCATGGGTTGCCCGAGTGTGTGGCAAATATAGTTTGTGATGTCAACGATATTGCTAATTGGATTTAAACCAATGGCCAATAATGCATTTTTTAACCATTCTGGAGATTCTTTTACCGATATTCCACGAATTTCTAAACCACAAAAACGTGGGCAAGCCTCGGTATTTTCTATGATTACTTGAAAATCAGTCGGGCGGCGTACCGCATTTTGTAAAGTTGGTTTGAAGTTTTCAATAGAAGGCATTGAAATTTCACGACCTAAAACTGCTTTTAGGTCACGAGCAACACCTAAATGTGAAGCCGCATCGGCACGGTTTGGTGTAAGACCAATTTCGATTTGATAATCAGTCTCAAACGATTTTCCGATTGATTTGAAATATTCCATTGCTGGTGTACCGTTCGGTAGCGGAACGCCGTCAGGCGTGGTTTCCAAAATCAAGATTCCATCATGCGAATGGCCAGTTCCGATTTCATCTTCGGCACAAATCATTCCTTCTGAAGGATGTCCATAAACTTTACGTTTTTCGATTACAAAAGACTTTCCGTCCTCAAAATAAATGGTAGTTCCGAGTGTAGCAATAATTACTTTTTGTCCTGCTCTAACGTTGGCAGCTCCACAAACAATCGTAGAAGGTATTTCAGCACCGATATTAACAGTTGTAAGACTAAGTTGTTTTTCTTTCACCATAAATGTCTCACAAGTAAGCACCTCGCCCACCACAAAACCTTTTAAGCCACCTTTTATAGACTCAATTTCTTCGATGCCTTCTACTTCCAAGCCAGTAGCGGTCAATAATTTACCAATTTCTTCGGCCGATTCATTAATTTCAATCAGGCTCTTTAACCAATTGTATGAAATTTTCATTTGTGCTATATTTGCGATCTGATATTTTGCACAAAGGTAATATTTTTTGATGGTTAACAAAAAGAAGGCTTGCCATTGAGCGAAGCCTTCTTTTAATTTTACCTATATATCTACTCGCAAAGTTTATATTTTTTTAGGCGAGTTTGTCAATGAGTTTGAGCGTAATGAGGAATAAAAAACATCCCCATAATGCTAATTAATTTTATGTGGCAATTTAAAACATTAACCACTAATCTTTAATCAATTAAGCCTCAAAATCATTTCCGCTGCCTTCTCAGCAATCATATAAACGGTAGCATTGGTATTCCCCGAAACAATTGTTGGCATAACCGAAGCATCAATCACTCGTAAACCTTCTATTCCTTTCACTCGAAGTTGGTCGTCAACTACTGCCATTTCATCATTCCCCATTTTGCAAGTTCCTACGGGGTGATATACAGTTTCGAGTTGTTTTTTAAGGTGAAGCATAATTGCGTCGTCCGAACTTCTATCGGGTGGAGTTTGTAACTTCTTTCTATATTTATCAAAAGCAGGAGCTTGCATTACTTCAATGGCTTTCTTGGCAGCTTTCAAAAGCGTAATTTGGTCATGTTCGGCCTGCAAAAAATTAGGTTGAATAATCGGTGCATCCATCGCATTATTGCTTCCCAAAGTTACATATCCTCTACTTTCAGGACGTAACAATGTTGGCAAAATCGTAAACCCGTCATTGTGCGGAAAGGTTTTCATATCATAAAAATCATAATCATATCCTTCTCCTACTTGCAAGGATGCAAAATGAAATTGATAATTTACTCGGTCAGGGCTATCATCGGTCATCCAAAATGCAGCCGATTCCAATGGACTTATCGTTAAAACTCCTTTTTTAGAAAAAACATATTTCATCAATCCTTTAAACTGATTCAAAGGTTTTAGATGATGATTTTGCCCAAACTCTTGATTAGACAAGCAACTTACGCCTGAAAACAAATGATCTTGAAGATTTTTTCCTATACCCGAAAGATTTTTCTTACATATTATATTATGTTTTTTCAGTTCATCCGCATCGCCTACGCCCGAGAGCATCAATATTTGTGGAGAAGCAAACGCACCTGCTGACAAAATAACTTCATTATCGGCAAAAGCTTTATCGGTATTGTTTTTGCCCAAAAAATACTCTACTCCAACTGCCTTATCATTTTCAATTAAAATTTGTTTGACGGGTGAATTTGTCTGCACGGTCAAGTTTTTACGGTGTATTACTGGCTTCAAAAATGCCGCAGCCGCACTAAATCGTTTGGCATCTTTTATTGTAAACTGTAAGCGGCTTGCACCTGCCTGATTTTCACCGTTATAATCATCATTACGTTTGATACCAGTCTCATCACAAGCCTCCACAAATGCATCCGAAAAAGGAGTATCAAATCTTGTTGCAAAAGTCACATTGAGCAGTCCTTCTTTTCCGTGATACGCATTTGAAATTTGCTCATTTGCTTCTGATTTCTTGAAATATTGGAGTACTTCATCATAACTCCAACCTTTATTACCTAATTTTGCCCAATCATTAAAATCTTCTTTATTACCGCGTACGTAAGCCATGGCATTGGTAGAGCTACTTCCGCCTAATGTACGGCCACGTGGCAAATATATTTTTCTATTCAATACGTATTTTTGAGGCTCAGTGCTAAAACCCCAATCAACTTCAGTCTTAAAGAGCTTAGCATATCCTGCAGGTATATGAATTTCCATTTTTTTGTCTGGTCCTCCAGCTTCCAATAACAAAACTTTATTGTTCGGATTTTCCGAAAGCCGATTTGCCAAAACACAGCCAGCCGAACCAGCTCCAATAATAATGAAGTCGTAACGCATAATTTATAGTTTGTTAGGTAGTATAAAAACAATTTTGAATGATAGAGTGATAGAGTGATAGAGTGATAGAATATAACTGAATTTTATGCTTTCATAATTTACTCATTCTATCACTAAGGTACTCAATCGTTAAATTTAAGGAGAAAGTCTCTCAATTTTCCAATCATCGCCAAATTTTGTAAATAATATTCGGTCGTGTAGGCGATTTGGGCGACCTTGCCAAAACTCAATTCTTTCAGGATTTACACAATATCCGCCCCAATGAGTAGGTCTTGGAATAATTTCTTCGCCTTTAAACTCATTTTCTAGTTCAACCAAACGCTGTTCAATTACTGCACGCCCAGCAATTACCGAACTTTGGTTAGACACCCAAGCTCCAATCTGACTACCACGAGGACGCGAATGATAATAATCATCCGATTCTACCTCACTTACTTTCTCAATACTTCCTTCAATACGCACCTGACGCTCCAAATCTCCCCAAAAGAAAGTTAATGAAACAAAAGGAGTTTCGGTCACTTCCTTCCCTTTATTACTGTTATAGTTTGTGTAAAAAGTAAAGCCGTTTTCATCATAACCTTTAAGTAATACAATCCTTGCATGTGGTTTTCCGTCCGAAACAGTCGAAATTGTCATTGCGTTAGGCTCTAAAATTTGGACATCCAAGGCTTCTTTAAACCACTTATCAAATTGTTTGATCGGATTCTCTAAAACATTTTCTTCTAACAGTTCGTTTTGAAAATATGATTGCCTAAGGTCAGCTAAATTTGTTTTATTCATAAATTTGCAACGTTTTTAAGTTTTTTCTTGTATGTAAAATATATACACGAAATGAAGTTTTTGAAACCCTCAGTAATTCTTCTATAATTTTATTACATTTGCAAATCTAATGAGAACTTTTTAGAACATTTAAAAATGACCAATAAAGAATTGGATTTGACAGAAAATGCCACGGATGCTACTATCAACGAAGAAACAATTTCGACAGCAGTGGAAAATTCTACAGAAAATGTAGAGAGTAAAACCATTGAGGAAACAGCCAAAGATAATATGAACGAGCCAAAAGACACAATTGAAAACGCAACTGAAAATTCAGTTGAAGAAACAGCAAACACCGTCAAGAATACAACAATAGAAGCATCTGACGCAACTATAGAAACGGCAAGCGACAATGTTGCAGAGGCTGAAAGTGTTACTTCGGAAATAGCTGAAACAGAACAAAATACAATTGTAGAATCAATTGCAGTTGCACACAGCGAACGCATTATTCCCTTAATCGAGATTTCGGCTGCTCAAGCAGATTTGGCAATTGAGCCAATTGAAGAAGTATCTCTTGAAGTTACTTCTCAAGATATTGATTACAATAGTTTCACCAAAAAAGATTTTGTTGAGCTCGGCGAAAAGCTTTTAGCATCAATCAAGGCAGAAGGTGTGAGCGTATCAGATGTAAAAAATGCTGATGTGGTAATGCGAGAAATTAAGCCAATTTTTGATGACCTAAAAGCACGTGAAAAAGCAGAAGCACTAAAAAAATATATTACTGATAATGGCAATAATGAAGGCTTTGAATACAAAAATGATAATCTCGTATTACGTTTCGAGTCGTTGAATGCACAAATCAGAGACGCAAAAAATGGTTTCTTTCTGAAAATTGAACGTTTGAAAGAGGATTATTTAGTTCGCAAAACTCAATTATTACAACGTCTTCGTGAAGTAGTTGACGAAGAAGAAAAAGGCGGGAAAAAAAGCAACTGGCAGGAATTTAAGAAGATTCAAGAAGACTGGAAAAATGCAGGAAATGTAAACTCTCCGCACAATACTACATATTGGTCGGCATTTAATGCATTGGTTGATAGGTATTTCAGCATTCGCAATATCCAAAATGAGCTTAAAGACCTCGACCGCAAGAAAAACTTCACTGCAAAAGCTGAAATTGTAAGAAAAATTGAAGTTATTTCTCAAGGTATCGAAACAGGTGGATTAAGTAATACAACTTTGCGTCAGGCAAATGACTTATTAGAAGAATATAAACACATCGGTCCGGCCGCTCGCGAAGCACAAGATGATCTTTGGAAGCGTCTGAAAGTTGCTTTTGACATAATACACAATAAGCGTCGTGAGCAATCGGCACAGACAAATCAGTTACAAGAAGAAATCTATGCAGCGAAACTTCGGTTGTTAGAAAATCTTAAACCATATATTGAGTTTAATACCGACAGCATTAACGAATGGAACGCTAAAACTAAAGAGGTAATGGCGGTTCAAGACCAATGGAATTCAATTAAAGGTGCAATGCCTAAGGAAAAAGGCAAAGAAATTAGTCGCGATTTCTGGGGCTTGTTGAAAACCTTCTTCCGTAATAAAGGTGATTTCTTTGCTAAATTGGAAGCTCAAAGAGAAGAAAACCTAAAATCCAAAACTGCTCTTTGTGAACAAGTAGAAACTTTGGCAGCTTCTGAAGACTTTTCAGCTTCATTTACGGATAGAGTTGTTGAACTTCAAAAAACTTGGAAAACTATTGGTCATGTTCCAGAGAAAATGAAAGACAAAATCTACGAGCGATTCAAAAAAGCTTGCGATGAGTTTTTCAATGGAAAACGTGCCAAAGGAAATGCAGTAGAATTAGAATACGAAGAAAACTTGAAGTTAAAAATTGTTATCTGCGAAGAAATTGAAGCTTTAGCAAAAGCTAAAGATTCTCAGCTTAGCAAACTTTCTGAGTTTAAAACTCAATACAATTCTATTGGTTTTGTGCCTCGCAAAGACATGCAAAATATCCAACGTCGCTTCGTTGATGCAATAAATTCAATAGTTAAAGGTAGCACAGATATTAGTGGTGCAGAGAAAGAGAAAATGGTACTTCAAAATGAAGTTGAAGTTGTTACCAAAGGAGATAGAGGAGGCTCAAAAGAGTTGGATAAAAAAGAAAATGATATTCGTCGTAAAATGAAAACTATTGAAGATGATATTAATTTATGGCAAAACAATATCGAGTTCTTTGCTCGTTCTAAAAATGCAACCTCGGTTCGTTCCGAGTACGAAACCAAGATTAAAGGAGCAGAAAAAGAATTAGCTGAGCTGAAACAAAAAATAAAAATCATCATCGCTGCTGGCGAGTAAGCAATATAAAAAAATAGAGTTATCAATTGATGCCTCTATTTTTTAGAAAAATATTTCTCTTTTAAATAACTGACTTCCAAATACTTATAGTTTAAAGAAAAAAATATGCAAAAAAAAGTTCACCAAACACTTGTGTAATATTTAATATAACACTAATTTTGTACCACAATAGAATTAAGTAGAACATTACTTAAATCAATAGCAAATTAAATGCCTCCATAGCTCAGCTGATAGAGCAACTGACTTGTAATCAGTAGGTCGTTGGTTTGATCCCGACTGGAGGCTCGAAAGTAAAGGATTTCAAGAAATTGAAATCCTTTTTTTATGAATTATTATTAATTCTGACTCGTAATTAGTAGGTCGTTGCGGGGGCGCCCGTACGGTTTGATCCCGACTGGAGGCTCGAAAAAAAAGGATTTCAAGAAATTGAAATCCTTTTTTTATGAATTATTATTAATTCTGACTCGTAATTAGTAGGTCGTTGCGGGGGCGCCCGTACGGTTTGATCCCGAC
>Ga0114967_10000866_pt1 | contig 25471 bp, 26 predicted proteins | sample M_130628_MF_Meta_FD_92639 | JGI IMG/M metagenome (GOLD analysis project Ga0114967, IMG submission 92639) | Freshwater microbial communities from Lake Montjoie, Canada to study carbon cycling - M_130628_MF_MetaG | ecosystem: Environmental > Aquatic > Freshwater > Lake | place: Lake Montjoie...
AAGCCAAAGAGGGCCGTGGCTGCAAACAGCGCTAACGTCTTAAACATCTGGGTACTTTTCATTTAGGTCTCCGGTCAACGATTAGGTATTATTTTGTTAATCTTTTAACATGATTTTTTCGCCCTCACCACCTGCACGCGTCGGTTAGGCAAACACTTTAGGACATCAGCACTCATGCGCCCCGCTATTAACTTGCACGACTTCAGGGCGATGGCCCGCCGTAAACTGCCCCAGATCGCCTTCGACTTTATCGACGGCGGTGCTGACGACGAGCTTGGCATGGTGCGCAATCGCGAAGCCTTTGGCGACTATCAGCTGCTGCCTCGTTATCTGAATGACGTCACGATTCGCGATCAATCAACCACACTGTTTGGCAGAAAGTACTCGAGCCCGATCGGTATTTCGCCTACTGGGATGGCCGGCCTGTTTCGCGTGGGTGCAGACAGCATGCTCGCTGCAGCAGCCAAAAAAGCCAACGTCCCGTTCTTGTTATCAAGTGCCAGCAATTTCAGAATTGAAGATGCGGCAAAAATTGCACCCGACAACGTCTGGTTTCAGATGTATGCCACAAGCGACCATCGGATCAATATGGATCTGGTGCGCCGCGCACGCGAGGCCAACGTCGGTGTCTTGGTGATTACTGTTGATGTACCGGTGAATTCAAATCGTGAACGTAATCGGCGCAATGGTTTTACACGACCCTTTCGCATGACCCCCTCGATCATGCTTGATACCTTGAGCCGCCCAGGCTGGTTATTAGAATACCTAAAGTCTGGCGGAATGCCCATGATGAGCAACTGGCAGCCCTACGCGCGTGAAGGCGCGAATGCCGATGAGGTAGCCGACATGTACGGCACCCTAACCCCCGCACCCATGACAAGCTGGGATACCGTCACAGCGATTCGCCGCGAATGGGAAGGCCCACTCGTCATCAAAGGGATTTTGCACCCCGACGATGCGCTTCAATCTGCTGCGCACGGTTTAGATGGCGTCATCGTTTCTAACCACGGGGCGCGACAACTAGACGCAGCACCCTCGCCGATTTCGATGCTTCCTGCGATTCGCGCGGCGGTAGGTGATCGGATGACCGTCATGCTTGATAGTGGCGTGCGCCGTGGTTCAGACGTCATCACCGCAAAATGCTTAGGTGCGCAAGCTTGTTTTTTTGGACGGCCCACACTGTATGCCGTTGCTGCTTTAGGACAAGACGGTGCCGATCAAGTGTTTGCCATCATGCGCCGCGAAATCGACGCCGTACTCACGCAAATTGGCTGCGGCAATTTTGGCGATCTCACCGAGCGCTTTTTACATCGCAAGGCTTAAAGGCAGGCGACCTCACTGAGGTGCGATCTGCCTCACTGAGGTGCGATCTGCTCCAATGAAGTGTGATCTGTTCCACTAAAGCACGGCCTGTCTCACTGGATCGTGATCTTCGCGTCTTGAATGACCTTTGACCAGCGTGCCGTATCTTCTGCAATTTTTTGCGTAAACTCGGCTGCGCTGCCGCCAACAGCCTCGATGCCGACCCCAGCGAGTTGCTGAACCACGGCGGGATCTTTAAGTGCTTTGTTCAGTGCCTGATTCAACGTGGACACGATCTCGGGCGCTAAGCCAGCTGGCCCAAAGACACCAAACCACGTCAACGAAACAAACCCCGGCAAGTCTTGCGAAATTAACGGTACATCTGGTACGAGAGCTGAACGCTCAGACGCAGAAATGCCCAAGGCTCTGACCTTGCCATCGCGCACATGGGGATAAGCTGACGAAAAACTATCAAACATGACATCGAGGCGCCCCGCCATTAAATCGGGCATGGCCAAGGCTGTGCCTTTATACGGAACGTGCGTGAGCTTAATCCCCGCCAAGGCCTGAAACCGCTCGCCAGACAAGTGGGGGATACCGCCGGTACCTGCAGAACCGAAGTTCAACTTGCCTGGCTGTTGCTGCGCAAGTTGAATAAATTCTTTGACCGTTTTAGCCGGAGACGTCAACGGCACGATCATCATGGAAGGCGACTGTGCGGCATAGCTGATCGGACTGAAATCTTTCGTCGGATTAAAAGGTGTTGCAGGGTTCAGCAGCGGCCCGAGCACATGCGTGCTGTTTGTTGACAGCAAAAGCGTATAGCCATCAGGGGCAGCTTTAGACGCGATCTCGGCGCCAATCATCCCTGCGGCGCCGCTTTTGTTATCAATCACAATGGTCTGATTCAATTCAGCAGCAAATTTTTGCGAAATAATTCGACCCACGATATCGGTGCCCCCGCCCGCTGGAAACGGCACAATCAATTTGATAGGTCGATTTGGATAAACCGCCTGGGCGCCCGCAGTCTGAGCACACAGCGCGAACAGCACCAAGGCGCCAAGTCGTTTAACGATTGCGTTCATGAGATTCCCTTTGTTTTTGAATGCATACTGCAATTAGACTACTTTTCTAGCGTCGCCTTGGGCAATTAAAGCCCAAACGGCCTTTAGCCGTAAAATAGCTTTGTTGGTGCTCGCGGCTTGGTTCACAGGTTGCAGTTCAACGGGAAGCAGAAAGACCTCGCCGCTTGCGTGAGATGTCTAGCCTGCGCTGCCCCCGCAACGGTCAAACGAACGAGCCTCACGGCTTCGCTTCTGTCAACTTAGCCACTGGTCGCCTGAACAAACGACTGGGAAGGCGACAGAGGTTGCTTCGCTAGCCCGGATACCGGCCAACAAGGTTGTAGTGTGCGCCAAAACGCACTACAGAAACACCCAAACACCGTCGGGGATTGCGGTGAGGGGCTATGCCGTTGTTGTGGACCATGCCACATGACTCAAGTCGTGCGCAGTGAATTCATTCTAGGTGGTCAAAAGAGTGGCAAGTCGCGCCGCGCCGAATCGCTCGCGCAACGCTGGCTGACTGGGGCGCCACAGCGCTCGGCCCTGCTGATTGCAACGGCTCAGGCCTTTGACGACGAAATGCGGCTGCGCATTGAGCGTCATCGCCAAGACCGCTTGGTGCGCGTGCCTGGCATGAAAACGATCGAAGAGCCGCTGGCGCTCGCCGCGACGATTAAAGCTTTTAGCTATCCCGACACACTGATTGTTATCGATTGTCTGACCCTGTGGCTGACTGCGCAACTGATGCCACCGAACGCAGACCTCGTCGCAACGCCAACTGCTGACCACAATGTTCATCTCAGCAAAGCCAGCGGCAGTCTTCCCCTAACAAATAGTATTCCCTCAGCCAATAATCACACCTCGCACAACAATCTCCCCTCAACAGCCTGGCAAACTTTAGCAACAGATTTATGCAGCGCGATTGCGCAAGCGCACGGGCCTCTCGTGTTGGTTGGCAATGAAATTGGTTTGGGCGTTATCCCTTTAGGTCACGAGGTACGCGCCTTTGTCGACGCGTTGGGCTTGCTCAACCAAATGGTAGCAGCCACCTGTGTGCGCGTCACGCTCATGAGTGCAGGCCTACCCCTGAACCTCAAGGGGCCTGCTTGAACCCCGTCACGGCGTTGAAAGCTGTTGCCCATCCTTGCGCGGCCGCGACAGTCAATGCGTGGGTTACGTTTATATGCCTGCTGCTTTTCATATCGCTTAGTGTGGGGGTCACGACTGCGCGCGCGCAATCGCGTGTGACAGATGACCGTGGTGTCACATCCCAATGGACAATCGCACCTCAGCGCGTCATCACCTTGTTGCCGTCGCTAACCGAAAGCGTCTGCGCGCTTGGACAATGCACACGCTTAGTGGGCATTGATCGCTACTCCAACTGGCCCGACCAAGTAAAAAGCCTGCCGACGCTCGGCGGCGGCATGGATCCCAATATTGAAGCCATCCTCTCCTTAAAGCCTGATGTGGTCTTTGCTGCACAATCGTCACGTGTCGCCGAACGGCTCGAAGCACTCGGTCTAAAGGTCGTTGCGTTAGAAACAACAAGTCACGCCGATGTTCAACGCCTCTTGAGCAAGGTCTCTCAAGCACTTGGCATTGCCCCAGAACACGCCAAACAGCTATGGCAGAGCATCGACGACGGCGTATCGACGGCGGCGCAACAGCTCCCCTTAAGCACTCAACAACTGCGCGTGTATATCGAAGTCAATCGCGCCCCCTTCGGCGCAGGCGCACGGTCGTTTATCGGTGAGACACTCACCCGCTTAGGCGCGCATAATATCTTGCAAGCTCAGCCAGACGCCTTCCCAAGGATCAATCCAGAGTTTGTGCTTCGCGCACAACCCGACCTCATTATGGTGAGTGAGCGCGATATGACCTCGATGCTCGAGCGTCCTGGATGGTCGAGTATGGCCGCCATAAAAAACAACCGCTTTTGTGCCTTTGCGCCTGCCGAGCAAGATGTTTTGGTTCGGCCGGGTCCGCGTTTAGCCGAAGCCGCACACATCATGGCCAACTGTCTGAAACGATTTTCCTCATGACGACTTCGTCAGCGACATCTGCTCTGACCAAACCCCGCGCGTCGCGCGTCGCGGGGTTTTTAGGCCTGCTGTGCGTCGCCACATTACTTTTTGGACTGAGCGTAGGCAGCACAGGATTCGAACCCCTTTGGAACCTTGGCTCTGATGCTGTGGCGATGCAAATTATCTGGGAGCTGCGTGCACCACGTACCCTTGGCGCATTGCTGACTGGCGGTCTCCTCGGTTTAGCCGGTGCAATTGCTCAAGGACTCTTTCGTAATCCACTCGCAGATCCTTTTTTACTAGGCAGCGCCTCGGGTGCCTCGTTAGGTGTCGCCATCCTTTTGGTAGGCTTTGGCATTTCGCCTTTAGCCACGCAATGGTTCGTCAAGCTCGGGTTAACTGGCGCGGCGTTTGTGGGTGCGGTGCTCGCCGTCTTGCTCACGCTCAGCTTAGCCAGAGGCGTTCAGCATACGTTGCGGCTGTTATTAGCGGGCGTGATCGTAGGCGTCGTTCTGGGCGCACTCACATCGCTACTCTCACTGACTCGCCCTGATGTTTTGCAAGCAATGCAAGCCTTTATGCTTGGGTCAACGGCCTTTGTCAGTTGGTCGGCTTGCGCCATCATGGCCGTCGTCTGCCTGACATGCACCACCGGGAGTGTGGCCTTGGCAAGAGGCTTAGACGGTTTGGCCTTGGGTGAAGCTACCGCCAAAAGCTTAGGTCTGCCCTTAACGACGCTGCGCGGCGCGTTGATTGGAATTCTCGCCCTAGCAACCGGCACCGCTGTCGCCCACACCGGCCTGATCGCCTTTGTTGGCCTGGCCGCACCTCACCTTGTGCGCGCAATCGTGACCGTCCGCTACGCCTGGCTACTACCCTTAGCCACTTTAATGGGAGCCTTGCTATTGTCGCTTGCCGACTTATTCGCCCGAGGATTGATCGCACCACAAGAACTGCCGGTGGGCGTGCTCACCGCGATTTTGGGTGGCGGCTATTTAATGTGGTTAATGAATCGCCAAAGTGTTGCCCATGAATAAAACAACTGCAGCATCCGGCGGCGATAGCCTAGCTTTAGAAACTCAGCGTCTGACCGTTACCCGCGGCCTAGTGACGATTCTGACTGATCTCGAGCTGAAGATCCCAGCAGGACGCTGGTGCGCGATTGTCGGGCCAAACGGTGCCGGCAAATCAACGTTGCTTCAAGTATTGGCGGGCATTCTGCCCTTTCAAGGCGAGGTGCGTCTCTTTGGCCAACCACTACGCCAACACGCCGCTCAGAACCGGGCGCGTCGAATCGCATGGCTTGGCCAAAGCGTCGTACAAAGTGCAGACGATCTCAGGGCCTACGATGTGGTGATGCTAGGTCGACTACCTCATCAATCTTGGCTTGGCGGTCAAAGTCTGGCGGATCATGCAGCGGTTGAACACGCGCTCAAACTGACTCAAGCTTGGGCATGGCGCGACCGCACGCTAGGCACACTGTCGGGCGGTGAGAAGCAGCGCGTGCTTCTGGCTAGACTCTTGGCCGTCGAAGCCGATGTCCTGTTGATGGATGAACCCCTCGCCAACCTCGACCCACCGCATCAGGCCGACTGGCTCATGTTGGTGCGCGAATTAGTCGCACAAGGTAAAACGGTGGTGAGTGTTTTGCACGAAGTGACGCTCGCCCTATATGCCGATGACTTACTCGTCATGTCGAATGGAAAAATCCAATACGCCGGTAAACGCGACGAGCCTGCTTTACACCGCGCAATCGAAACCGTGTTTGAGCACCGCATCGCAATACAACCCCTGGGCACCCGTTGGGTCGCCCTCCCAACCCTCAGCTAACACCCACTCAACTCTGGATTCTTTACGATGGAAATTGTTACACCACCCACCGACAAACCTTACGAAAAATCAACCGGCGAACGCCGCGGGCTATTGATCATTAACACCGGTGACGGCAAAGGCAAAAGCACCGCGGCCTTTGGCTTGGCGATGCGCGCACACGGGCGCGGCAAAGCCGTCAAAATTTTTCAGTTTATGAAAGTGCCAAGCGCGCGCTTCGGCGAGCATCGCGTGTTTGAGCAACTGAACGTGCCAATAGAGGGCTTGGGCGATGGCTTCAGTTGGAAAAGCCAAGATCTTGAACACTCAGCACAGCTTGCACGTGACGGCTGGGCCAAAGCGAGCAAAGCGATTTTAGGAGGCGAATTCTTTATGGTGACGCTCGACGAACTCACCTACCCGATTACCTTTGGTTGGATACCGCTTGAAGAGGTATTGCAAACCTTGCGCTCGCGCCCCTCAGAGGTACACGTCGTGATAACAGGACGTCGCTGCCCAGCAGAAATTATTGAGATTGCAGATACTGTGACCGAGATGACCATGATCAAACATGCGTTCGATGCAGGTATCCCTGCGCAACGTGGCATTGAAGATTAATGCGTTGGTCTAACAACTATCAATGCCTACGAGAGCACCGGCGAGATTGGCCTGAGGTGACTCACGCACTGTTGACGTCGCTTTGTCAGACAGCGTTCACATGACCGCACGATGCGTCATGGTGCTTGGCACGACAAGCGGCGCCGGTAAGAGCTGGCTGGCGACCGCGCTATGTCGCTGGTACGCGCGGTTGGGTTTAAAGGTCGCGCCCTTTAAGGCGCAAAACATGAGCAACCACGCACGCGTCGTCGCGGCGAAAAGCGGTGCAGGCGAAATCGGTTCGGCTCAATATTTTCAGGCCTTGGCTGCGAGAACGATCCCCGAAGTCCGAATGAACCCAGTGTTACTAAAGCCTGAAGCGAATTCGGGTAGTCAGGTGGTACTTTTAGGTCAAGTCAGCAACGAACTCACGCAGATGCCTTGGCGTGATCGCAGCGAGAAACTTTGGCCTTTTATTACTGCGTCGCTCGACTCTTTACGTGCTGAGAACGATGTCGTGGTGATCGAGGGTGCAGGGTCGCCGGCCGAGATCAACTTAATGGATCGTGACATCGTCAATCTGCAAGTGGCGCGCTACGCCAAGGCGCGTTGTTTGCTGATCAGCGACATCGATCGCGGAGGTGCCTTCGCACACTTGTATGGCACTTGGGCATTGCTACCTCCGACAGACCAAGCGCTGATTCATGGCTTCGTCTTAAACAAATTTCGTGGGGACGTCAGTTTGTTGAGCCCTGCGCCCGAACGGTTATTAGCGCTGACGGGCGTCCCTATCGTCGCCACGCTGCCCTTCTGGCAGGGGCATGGCTTGCCCGAAGAGGACGGTTTGTTTGATGATCGCGCTCAACCTCGTACAGCCACCACACGCACCATCGCCATCCTCACGTATCCCTGCGCCAGCAACCTTGACGAGTTTGAATCGCTAAAAAAAATTCCTGGCTTACGCTTACTGTGGATACGACACCCCAACCAATTACCTCAACTGAACAAGGATGACTGGTTGGTATTACCTGGATCAAAACAAACGAGTGCGGACCTGACCTGGCTGCACCAGCACGGACTCGCGCACACCATCCGAGCCTTTGCCAAACAAGGTGGCGCAGTACTGGGTGTGTGCGGTGGCCTACAAATGCTGGGACAACAGCTGCTTGACCCGCACGGTGTTGATGGCGCGGCTGAGGGCCTCGGGTTACTTTCGCTCGTAACTGAATTCTCGACTACGAAAATCGTACGGCACCGGGAGGTGCAGTTTGGCACTCTCGCTGGGCCATGGGCGGCTCTGTCCGGCCTGAAGGTTCAGGGCTACGAAATCCATCAAGGACACACGGAATTATCGCGATCTGATGGCGACTCGCTGAGTCAACCGCGCGAGCTCATTAAAGGCCTTGCGTGGCAAGACACCTCGGAGACAGTCTTAGGGCTTTACCTGCACGGTCTATTTGAAAACCCCGCCGTGCTCACCGCTTTATTCGGCACACAAGTCCCTCACCTAGATGCCGTCTTTGAGGGTTTAGCCGATTGTCTTGACAGCCATATCGATCACGATTTTCTCAAACAATTAATAACTTGATAACGCATAGACCCGCATCGTGATTCTTAAATTTCCCACTATCCAAGATCTCAGACAGTTGGCGCTGCTTACCCAGCTGCAATGCAAGCTCAACAATCTAACTAAACCGCCAAGCTCACTAGGTCAGTTAGAAATACTCGCACAACAAATCGGTCTGATCTTACAAACAGAGTCGCCCCTTCTGCAAAACCCACAACTCGTCGTCTTTGCAGGCGACCACGGGTTAGCTAAGCATCGCATTTCAGCTTACCCAAGTGACGTGACGTGGCAGATGGTTGAAAACTTCTTAAGTGGTGGTGCGGCGGTCAGCGTACTGGCGCGTCAGCACCTCATCGCCCTCACCGTGGTCGACTGCGGTGTCCGGCACGATTTCAAACCACAAAGCGGATTGCGCATTTGCAAAATTGCCGACGGTACCGCCGATGCTCTGACACAGCCTGCGATGTCTACAGAACAATGTGAACGCGCAATCGCCAATGGCCAAGATTTAATCAAAACGCTCCCAGGTAACGTTCTGCTATTGGGCGAGATGGGGATCGGCAATACATCCGCTGCGTCGCTACTACTTGCACGACTCGGCGGCTTGTCGATTGAACAGTGTGTTGGGGCGGGTACTGGTTTAGATCAAGGCGGCATACAACGAAAGACTAAAATTTTGCAGCAAGTATTACAGCTGCACGCCTACGCAAGCAAGCCACTGCAAGCCCTGGCTGCCTTTGGCGGTTTTGAGATCGCAACGATGGTCGGCGCCATTTTAGAGGCCACCGCAAACAATCGTGTCATCGTCGTCGATGGCTTTATTACCGGTGCGGCCGTGCTCGTCGCGACTCGACTCGAACCTTTGGTCTTACAACGCTGCGTGTTTGCGCATCGCTCGGCTGAACGCGGCCATGCGTTGCTACTCGAGCAACTAGGCGCGCAACCCTTGCTTGATTTACAACTACGCTTAGGCGAGGGTTCAGGCGCGGCGCTCGCCTGGCCTCTGCTCGTATCCGCTTGCAGTTTGCTCACACAGATGGCGAGCTTCACGTCTGCCGGGGTATCACAGGCCTCAGCATAAAAAGGTGTTTTTCTGATGCAATTCATTCGTCACTTTTTACTTGCACTGCAATACTTTACGCGCATCCCAATGTCTGACGGTCTTGCACGCTGGGTGGGCTTTAGTGCAACCATGCAACAGGCCAGTCTCGCGCATTTTCCGGGCATCGGTTGCTTGGTCGGGGCGCTGTCAGGTCTGACGTTTTATGTTTTTGCGCTGTTGCTGCCGACAACCAGCGCCACACCCTGGATCGCCGCCTGCTTGAGCACTGTCGTGAGCGTGATGCTGACAGGTGCTTTTCACGAAGATGGTTTAGCGGATACCTCAGACGGTTTGGGCGGCGTGGTGACGCGCGAGCGCGCGCTCGAGATTATGAAAGACTCGCGCATTGGTAGCTATGGCGGTGTGGCGCTGATGTTGACGCTATCGACCAAGCTTGGGCTTCTAACCATGTTGGGACAACTCGACTTTGTTCTCGCCGCTTGGTGCCTGTTCGCAGCGCATGTTTGTTCGCGCTTCATGTCTTTACTCATCACGGTGCGCCTGCGCAATGTGGGCGATGACCTCACCACTAAAACGAAGCCACTCGCTAACAAAACTCCCTTACGTACTTTAGGCGTCGCCTTGATATGGCTGCTCTTAGCGGATGTTGCCTTCAGCTCGCAGTTTGCACCCAGCCTTTTACTTTGGGCAACTGGTTGCAGCTCGATTGCTTGGCTACTGATGCTTCGACTTCTTAGCCGGCGCTTGAACGGATTCACGGGCGACACTCTTGGCGCAACCCAACAGGTCTGCGAACTGGCTTTCTATCTTGGCGTTCTTGTGGGGTTTGCTCGATGACGCTGTGGCTCGTGCGGCACGCGCGGCCAATGATTCAAGAGGGTCTCTGCTACGGACAGCTTGATATCCCGGCTGACCCTCTTGCAACACTGCACACTGCGCAAGCAATTGCGCCCTTGTTACCCGTTGGTGCAACGCTGTACTGCTCTGGCCTGCAGCGCGCTCAGCAACTCGCCCAGGCCATACATCTGCAGCTCACCAGCGTAATCCATGTCCAGCGCAATACTTTGTTGCCCATTATCGATACACGTTTAAATGAAATCAATTTTGGCGTCTGGGAAGGCATTGCATGGGATGAGATTCCCAAAGCAGCCTTTGACATATGGACACAAGATTTTGATCAATATCGCTTTGGTGGCGTAGAGTCCGTCCGCGATCTCTTAATTCGGGTACAGCAGGCCCTGCTTGAATTACCGACGACAGGGGATGCTGTTTGGATCACCCACGCGGGGGTCATTCGCGCAGTGAATTACCTGATCCAGTATGGCCTACAGCCGCTCGCTACTGCGGCAACGTGGCCGACCGAAGCCCCCGCGTTTGGTACATGGCAATGCTTAGAGTTTGGCCAACACGAAACACGCTAGAAAGCAGCCCGCACAGGTTAGCTTCTAAAAAAGTAGCTACCAAAAAGAGCTGGCAGCGATTCCCTCAAGAAATTGATAGCGATCTCAGGGCGGCTGCCTTATGATGGTCTCAGAAAAATAATGACTTAACAGACATCGACCCAGGAGACAAATCATGACTACGATCATCGGGCAAGGCAATTTTAAATATCAAGTGGCCGAAGGCTGGGGCAAACTCCCTGCGGGCTGGAAATTTGGTGACGTCGCGGCCGTGGGGATTGACAGCAAGGATCGTGTCTATGCCTTTAACCGGGGCGAGCACCCGATGGTCGTGTTTGATCGTGACGGTAACTTTTTAAACTCTTGGGGCGAGGGGGTATTCAAGCGCGCCCATGGGGTTCAGATGGGCCCAGATGACACCATTTATCTAACGGATGATGGCGACCACACCGTACGCAAATGCACGCTTGACGGAAAAATATTGTTAGAGATTGGCTTGCCCGGACAAGCCTCCCCTTACATGAGCGGCCAACCTTTTAACCGCTGTACCCATACCGCGCTTTCGCCCGAGGGTGATATCTACGTGTCGGACGGCTACGGCAACTCGCGCGTACACAAGTACAGTCCGGACGGAAAGTTATTATTTTCGTGGGGCTCGCCGGGCACAGATCCTGGCCAATTCAACATTGCCCACAATATTTTGTGCGACACCAACGGTTTGGTCTATGTGGCCGATCGCGAAAATCACCGTATCCAGATTTTCAATGGCAAAGGCAAATACGAAGGACAATGGGGCAATATGCATCGGCCGTGTGGGCTCTTCTTAACGGGCGGCAAGTGTCCGCTTTGCTATGTAGGTGAACTAGGCCCACATCTGCCCGTCAACAGAAATATGCCCAACACCGGACCGCGTGTCAGCATCTATGATCTGTCTGGCAATCTACAAGCACGTGTCGCCGCCGAAGAACCGCACGGCACCGGTGTGGGCCAATTTATTGCGCCACACGGCATGGCCGTCGATAGCCATGGCGATATGTATGTCGGTGAAGTCGCCTACACCTCTTGGGCAGCATCGTATCCCACCATCCCGAGGCCTGATTACGTTCGATGTTTACAGAAATTTATTAAGATACCTTGACGTTCGATCGAGCGGCGATGGCACTACTTCAGATGGACGCGGTCGGTCACGATGACAAGCTCAAGCCGCCCAAGTTCTTTGAGCGTTGTTTTAGGCAAGATGAGCGACACCTTGTTCCAGGTGCCCGGCTTCAAAACCTCGGTCAGGTTGAACTCTTTTTTCACGTTCGCGCCCCACGTCGCATTTAATTTAAAACCATGAAATGCCATCGTCGAAGGGTTGCCGACATTCAACGTGATTTTTAGATCGTTTTTGTCGGCGACAACACTTTCTATCGAGATTAAAAAGGTTCCTAAATTTGCATCAAGGCGCTGATAAACCTTTAGAAGTTTTGGATCAAGCACCACAGATTGAAAGGGTGGCTTGGCTGGCTCTAGCGCGGCGATCTTAATTTGCAGATCAGCCAGTTTTTTATTTAAAGTCACGATCTCTTGACCAAATAAATCTTGCATAGCAACCAGAGATTTTTTGTATTCGGCGAGCTCGTTGGCGCTAGACTGTTGATACGCGGTAAGAGATTTTTTTAGGTCGGCTACCGTCTCAACATACTGTTGACAGCCAGACAAACTAATGAGCATCGCGCCAGCAAACACGAAGGCTATTAAAGATTTTGGATTCATGACAGTACTCCTTCAGGGAGAAAAGCGATGCGCTCGGCGCAAAGTTTAGAGTGAAGATGAACGACTCTGGTTTAGTGTACAAGCTATCCTTAACGCACGCCGTTCATTCGGCACAAAAAAAATAATATCGATATTCATTTTTAAGCTCTGTGCACTAAGCCTCACGCACACGGCTCACCCAACTCGCAGCCCAAAACGCCAAGGCAAACAAGATCGCAGTGCCGCACACGGCGATTAACACAACGTGATAAGACTCACCCAACATCCACAAGCTCGCCGCGGCAACCGGGCCCACCGCTCGCGCCACCATCGTTGGTATCGTCAATAACCCGTTTAAAGCTCCATACGCATGACGGCTGAGCATTTCAGGTACCACCAAACTGCGCACGATGGTAAAAATGCCATTCGCCAAACCATAGCAACCAATCAATAGCGCAACAAGCCAAAACGCTGGCATTTCAATGCTAGCCAAAATCCCAAACACAAATGGAAACACGCAAGCCACGACCGAACCTAAGAGGCGCATCGGTGCACGCGGGGCAAAATATGCGATCAGGATCCGCCCCAACACTTGAGCAGGGCCCAGCACAATGAGCGCGTTCACCACGTCGGCCGTACTTAAGCCTTTCTCTTGCAAGATTGGATACGCATGAAAAATAAATACCGTGAACATGATTGAGAACAGCGTCAGCGCCAATAACAACAACCAAAAGACTGAGTTTTTTAGCGCCGCTTTAACCACCGCATGATCACGTACTTTATTGTCTTCGCGCGTTTGAGCAACGTTCGTGTGCTCAAGATCATGTTTGGGCTGGATACATAAAAAATAAATCGCGGCCCAAGCCAAATTAATCAACGCCAGCACCAGCAATGATTGTCGCCAGCCAACAGTGTCAAGTAAAAACTGCTCGAGGGGAATGAAGGCGGTGCTGGCAAAGCCGCCCCATAAGGTGATGGTGGTGATGCGTGCGCGCGCATTGGCCGCGCCAACGCGGCGGGCCATGACGGCAAAGGCGGGCTCGTACAAGCAGCCGGCCTGCAAGGCACCGATGACGGCACTCAGCAAATAAAAACTCAACAAGTGAGCGACGCTTGACCACCACCACAACATCAGGGCCGCGATCAGAGAAGCTCCCGACATCATCCAACGACCATAGCCTCGATCGATCGCTAAGCCGACGGGATACGTAAACACCGCCGTGACCAACATGCTGATCGTGGCGCCAAAAAAGATTTCGGATTTAGACCAGAGAAGCTCAGCTCCCATTGCTTGTGCGAGCAACGGAAAGCTGTAATAGAGCGATCCCCAAGAGCAAACTTGTCCGGCACCAAGAATATTCGCCATCCACAGCGAGGACGGCACATTTGTCTTCATTTTTTGAACCAGTCAAGCAACTCTTGCGTCACGGCCTGTGGCTGTTCGCGATGCAAAAAGTGCCCCGCATTTGCAATCAGCTTAAAGTCGTATTCGTTGTCAAAATATTGCGCTTGCGCTTGCATCAACTCGGCGCGCAAGTCATCCCCGCCGCACAAAGCAAGCGTCGGCACTTTGATCTGACGCGCCATCAACGCACGCAAATCAGCCAACGCAGGATCGGCCTTGGCAGCATCAAACATCGCCCTGTAATAACCCAAGGTCGCCGCCAAGACGCCTGGCTGCGTGAGAGTCTGTTTGACCGATCGCATATGCGCATCGTCTTGGTAACCTTCGGTTGTCCAGTAGTTCCAAAGATAGTCAATAAAGGCGAGATTGTTTGCAGCCAACGCTTTTTCTGGCAAATCTGGCATCTGAAAAAACCACCAGTGAAACGAACGCTGAATATGTTTGGCATCCACCAAACTTTGTGTCACCTGCCCTGGGTGAGGGACCGCCATGAGCACGGCGCGCGCGATTAATTCTGGATACGCGGCTAAGACTCCGTAACCAATGATCGCACCCCAATCTTGTCCAACCAAATGACAGGGTTCGCCCGCGCCAAAGGCTTGAATCAACGCTGCTACGTCTGCCACTAAGGTGGCTTTGTCATAAAACCCACCTTCGCCTAAGTCAGTTGGCGGGTAGCCGCGCAGGTAAGGGGCAATCACGCGATAGCCTTGCTCGGCTAGCGCTGGCATTTGATGACTCCAGGTCTGCGCGTTATCAGGAAAACCATGCAGCAACATGATAAGCGGGCCCTCGCCCTGCTCGAGGTAGGCAAAGTTCAAGCCCCGCACTTGTATGTGTTTCATGTCAGCCTCTTTTCAAAAGAAAGTCATCTACAGCCACAGTACCGGCAACATCGACGCCACCAGCAACAGTGCCATCCCCCAATTAAATATTTTTCGACGCACCGGGTCACGCAGCACGAGCTCCAGTCTAGTGCCCATCCATAACCACACGCAAATGCTGGGAAGGTTGACGACGGCCACCAACAAACAACAAAAAAATACGAACAGCGGGCTGGCCTGCTGCGGCAGATAATTACTAGAGAAACTCACCGCAATCAGCCACGCCTTGGGGTTGACCCACTGAAACGCCACCGCGCCCCAAAAACTCAGTGGGCTTGAGTGCCCGCTTTGCTGACCTGGTGCCGGCAAAGGCTTGCTGGTTGCAACACCCCAGGCGAGGTACACCAAATAAGCAAAGCCTAGTACTTTCATGACGTGATAGATCGAGGGGACGGCTTGAAACAAGCTGTTTAAGCCAAAGCCGATTGCCACCAACATGACAAAAAATCCGAGCGAGACACCCATTACGTGGGGCATCGACCGCCGGAAGCCAAAGTTCACTCCAGAGGCTAAAAGCATCAGATTGTTTGGCCCTGGCGTCAAAGAAGTCGCCAGGGAAAAGGTAGCGATCGAATAAATCAGGGCGTCCTGCTCAGACATCAAAGGCGCTTGGGTGTCTAGGTTTTACAGTACCTTGCGAATGCGCTCAATTGCCCGCTCGATGTTCTCGGCGCTGTTTGCATACGAAAACCGTACGTAACCCTCGCCCCAGGCGCCAAAGCTGGTACCTGAGATTGTTGCCACGCCCGCTTCATTCAAAAACAGATCTTGCGCCTGACGCGAGGTTAAGCCAGTACCGCCAACATGAGGAAACGCATAAAACGCGCCGGCTGCGTCAGAGCACCGTACGCCTGGCAGGCTGTTTAAGGCCTCAACGATCAAACTGCGCCGCTGATTAAAGGCCACCATCATTTCGGCCACTGCATCTTGCGGCCCGGTTAAGGCGGCTAAGCCAGCAAACTGGGCTGAGGCGTTCACGCACGAGTGATCGTTAATACACAAGCGCGTGACATCGGCCACTAAACTTTCGGGCCATACCGCGTAACCTAAGCGCCAACCCGTCATGGCGTAGGTCTTGCTCCAGCCATCAAGCATGATCAGACGATCACGAATCTCGGGATAATTGAGCAACGAGACGTGCTCGCGCCCGCCATACAACATCTGGCTATAAATTTCGTCAGAGAGGATTGCCACGTCAGGGTGTTTAGCCAAACCAGCCACTAGCTTGTCAATCTCGGCTTTAGGTGTCACGCCGCCGGTTGGGTTGGCAGGACTGTTGATGATGATCAAGCGCGTTGCGGGTGTGATTTGCGACAGCACCGTGTCGGCGTCAAACGCAAAATCTTTGTCTTCGCTGAGCGCGATTGGCACTGGCGTTGCGCCGCTGTATTTAATCAGCGACTCGTAAATTGGAAAGCCCGGGTTGGGGTACATGATTTCAGCACCTGGCTCACCAAACATCAAAATAGCGAAAAACATCGTTGGTTTGCCGCCGGGCACAATCACCACACAGTCTGGGTCAACTTTGGCACCGTGGCGACGCTCTAAATCGGCGGCGACTGCCTCGCGCACCTGGGGCAGACCATTGGCCGGCGTGTACCCATGATGACCGTCACGCAGAGCCTGAATGCCCGCCTCAACGATATGCTTTGGGGTCTTAAAATCTGGCTGGCCAATACCCAAGTTGATAATGTCTTTACCCTGCGCAGCAAGCGCTTGCGCACGCGCCAAGATTTCAAAGGCGGATTCTGTACCCAGGCGCGATAACGAGGCGGCAAGTTTTAACATTTGGGGTTCCTATCATTCAGGCTGCAAAATTGAAAAATGCAGTGTACATCCCAATGCAGAGCACAAACAGTGGCTCGCTCGATACCGGTGGGGCAGCGCCTATCGCGAAAAAGCGCCGCAGTAGATCAATGTGACGCTAGGCGTCACAAACGCGTGCTACGGTTTGCACCTCTGAATATTGCTGTTTGCACGAGGCCAACCATGAAACTGTTTCTTCAAATTACCTCGCTACTACTTGCAGTGCTGCTACAGCAGGCGGGGGCACAAACGGCCGTACCGCCCGACCGTCCACTTGCCCGTCCGAATAAAAACTTAGTCCTCTTGGTCAGCATCGACGGTTTCAGAAATGACTACCTTGAGCGAGGTATCACTCCAAACCTTTCAGCTTTGGCCCAACAAGGCACGCTCGCTAAAAAATTTGAGCCGGTGTTTCCGACGATCACTTTTCCAAATCATTTTGCGTTGATCACTGGGCGCTACCCAGACAACAATGGCATCGTGAACAACACCATGTACGATCCCGCTAAAACTGACCAAGTGTTTAGATTGTCGGATCGACATGCGGTTGACAATCCGCTGTGGTGGAACGAAGGCACACCACTTTGGGTCACACTCAACAAGCAAGGAAAACGTTCATCAACGCTCTTTTGGGTGGGCTCAGAAGCACCGATTGAAGGTATACAGCCCAACGACTGGTTGCGATATGAACACGCCCTGAGTTCGTCTGAGCGAACTAAACAACTGTTGCATTGGTTGAACCGCGACGACCAAGATCGAGCCGATTTCGCGACCTTGTATTTTTCTGAGGTCGACTCGAAGGGGCATGAATTTGGGCCTGATAGCCCTGAGGTGGATGCATCGATTACCAGCGCAGATCAAGCGATTGGTGAGCTCTTGGAGGGGCTTCGTGCCCTTGGTTTAGCAGAGAAAACCACACTCGTTGTGACCTCGGATCATGGCATGGCGCATATCACGCCCGACCGCGCGGTTGATTTATCTGCGTACGCTAAAGAACTCGACAGCGTAAGGATTCAGTGGGCTGGGCCATTGGCAGGTTTTGACGCAAACGCCACGGACAAGCCTGTTTTATTGAGTCGCTTGAAACAGAATCCCAATATGGATTGCTGGGCCAAAGAGGAGATCCCAGCAAAATATCATTTTGGAACGCATCGAAGGGTGCCGCAAGTTGTCTGCCTTGCGAAAGCTGGTTGGAGCACCATTGCACGCGCGGGTCAAAAAGTGATTCCGGGGCAACATGGGCATGACCCAAGCGACCCCGCGATGCAGGGGCTGTTTATTATTCAAGGACCCCAGATAAAGAGAAACCAACTAGACACGGTCAGAAACATCGACGTCTACAACCTTTTAGTACGTCTGTTAAAGGTTGTCGGAGAGAAAAACGACGGCCAAGACACGCTGTACGATCTTGTCATCAAATAGCCCGGCAGCTTTTAGGCGCCACCCAGCTGAGCGAGACTGCTATCGCGTACCCGGCGGGACAAAGTCAATATCCACCGAAAACTCATGGGTGTTCTGCCCCCGCCATAAATCGCCCGCAAAAGCGGGATAGGTCGCGCGACGCACCGCAGACAAAGCCGCATCATCCAGCATATTGCTATTCGATGAGACTTGCACCTGAGCACTGACCAAGGCGCCGTTACGGTTCAGCACAAATACGATCCGCACCTTGCCCACAGGGCGCTCTAAGCTAGCCTGACGACCGGTAGGATAGCGTTTGGTCGCATTGAGCATCGCTTTTATTTGCCGAACATACTCCGACTCTAACGACTGGGCACTAGGCGTCGCAACTTGGCTTTGAGCGGGCGCGCTTGCAGGTGCAGGCGTTGCCGCGGGCTTGGCTGCGGGTGGCGTGGCAGTGGCGACGGGAGCAGCCCGTTGGACGGCCACGGGTTTTGGAGCCTGTGGTGGCGGGGCTTGCACCGGTTTGGGCTCCGGAACGGGCTTGACCACCGGCTTTTCCGGCACGGGGGGTGGGCTCTCTACCGGCACCGGCGGTGGCGGTGGCGGTGGCGGTGGCGCGGGCTCAGGCGGCGGCGGCGGTTCCGGCGTTGGAGGTGGTGGTGGCGGTGGTGGCGGCGGCGGAGGCTCCGGAGGCGGCGGCGGAGGCTCCGGAGGCGGCGGCGGAGGCTCCGGAGGCGGCGGCGGAGGAGGCGGAGGCGGCGGCGGAGGAGGCGGAGGAGGCGGTGGTGGTGGTGGTGGTGGCGGCACCGGCTCAGGCGGTGGCGGTGGTTCCGGCGTTGGGGGAGGTGGTGGTGCCGGTGCGGGTGGCTCGGGCTCAACCTGAACGGGCGCAGGGGTGGGTGGCTGCGGTTCAACCAGCGCTGGCAAAGACACCGGTATTGGCATTGCAAGCGCAGGCGCGCGTGGTAAAGCGACTTCTTGAATGAGCGTTTGCGCGGCCACTTTAGTAGGTGGTGGCGTCTGATGCGTCAGGCCGTTGAAAACGAACCATACCAACGCCACATGTAGCGCTACAACCGCGACCAGACCACCATAGCGGTGCCAAAATCCCTTATTTTGAATCGCCTCAAAATCATTGACGGTAAAAACGTCGGAAGCCACCGGCTTAGTTGGCATATTGCTCGTTTCCAACAATCACCACTTTGTTTAATCCAGCCCGGCGTGACGCCGCTAACACGGACACCAACACAGAATATTTGGCATGCCGGTCAGAGCGAATCTGCAGCACCGGTTGATCGGCAAGCTGCGCACCGCTTCGCATTAAGGTTTCAAGCTCGGACAATTGCACTGGCGTGCCCTGCCACTCAATGTCGCCTGACGCAGCAATGTTCAGTTCAATCTTTTCCGGTTTAAGGGTACTCGCCGCGGCAGCGACCGGCACGTTCATATTCACTGCGTGCAGCTGAATAGGAATCGTAATGATGAGCATGACGAGTAAGACCAGCATCACATCAATCAGCGGTGTCGTATTCATGTCGATCATTGGCTCTGCGTCATCAGCATCGCCGTCAGCGGGAAGTTGCATCGCCATAAAATTATGTCTTCTTATTTTTCATTCGCCTCGTCAAACCATCAGCCGCCGGCCGGTGGAGGCTCGGTAATAAAGGCAATTTTTGCAATGCCCGCACGCTGACAGGCCAGCATGACACGGCCAATGCCCTCGTAATCTGCGTCGAGGTCACCTCGAATCTGCACGTCCGGTTCGCCTTTGTCTTTATGCTTGGCGACCAGGTCACGCAATTGCTCGGCCAACGCATCGACTCCGGCCACTTGGCGGTCATAAATAAATAGCCCTCCAGACTGACTCACCGAAATGATGATGGTTTCAGGCTTGGCGTGCCGTGCCTCTAAACGTTCTTTTGGAAGCGACACAGGGATCGAAGTTGTTACTACCGGAATCGCGATGAGAAAAATAATCAAGAGCACCAACATCACATCCACCAAGGGCGTGGTATTGATTTCTCCTATGACTTCTTCAGACGCATCGTCCGAACCTACCTGCATCGCCATGACGACAACCTGTTTTTAAAATGAATCGCGTTCATCACACTATCAAAAATTTGCCAGCTTAGCGTTGTGCTGCAGTGACTAAAAGGCTGGCGTGAACGTTTCCACTAAATTTTTGGACGCCCTGCATGATGAGTTTATTGCGACGAATCAGCACGTTGTAGCCCAACACAGCAGGTACAGCGACCGCCAAACCAATCGCCGTCATAATTAACGATTCACCAACGGGCCCAGCGACTTTGTCGATGCTGGCCTGACCTGACAGGCCGATACTCACCAGGGCGTTATAGATCCCCCAGACCGTTCCGAACAGACCTACGAAAGGCGCGGTCGAGCCTACTGTCGCTAAAAATGACAAGCCTTTTTGCATACTTTGCTGCACCGAGGTCGTGGCACGCTGCAAGCTCAACATTAGCCAGTCATTGAAGTCGATGGCGCCTCGCATGTCCTGATGTTTTGCGGCGCTCTTGAGAGCCTCTTGCGCAACAAACCGGAAAGGGCTATTGCTTTGCAAGGCTTCGACGGCCTGCTCAAGACTGCTCTCGCTGCTGAGCCGCTGCATCGCGTCGCGCTGTTGCGCCAACAAACGCTTTTGCTCTAGCAACTTGGCAACAATCAAATACCAGCTAAAAATACTCATGAATACTAGGATAGCAAGTGTGCCTTTTGCGACCACATCACCCTGCGCCCAAACCGCTTTCAGGCCGTAGGGATTTTCACCGGGTACTGACGCGTGCGCGGAAGAGGTTGTCGCGGCTTGCGCCAATGCGGGTGAAGCTAGAACACACAGGTGCAACGTAAAGGCAAAACAAAACGCCTTAAATAGGCGAACAAAACTAGGCATTAAAAAGCTCCGGACAACTGTTTGAATGTACCGCCAAGACTGCTGGCAAGAGCATCGCTTGAAACACCTCCCGCGCTCGATCACTTTCCGAGCGCGAGAGGTTTTCACCTAGGTTAGAACCCCGCGCGTAACGTAACAGAGACGAACGTTGGCGCACCGATGTAATACGACGGTGCAACCGCTGAGAGGCCCGGCAGTGCAACAGCATTGGGGGTAAAGCCGCTGCCGCTTGGCGAACTGATGCGCTGATACTTTGTGTTAAAGATGTTGTAAATGTTGAACTGAACCGAAGGGTTCTTAAGCACGCCGTAGTCTTCAAAGCGATAACCAATCGCTCCGTTGAACAAGGTGTAACCCGCCATCTTTTCATCATTCACCAGGGTCGAGTATGCGGCACCGGTGTACTTCATATCAAGATTGCCATACCAAGAGTTCGATTGGTAGGACACGCGAAGACCGGCCATCCAATTCGGCGTATCGGGCAGCTGGGCACCGGCGGTCGGCAAGCTGGCGTTAGCCGTAAGAGGCAAATCATTTTTCATCGTACTGATGTTGTACGTTCCTGATCCATACATCGACCAGTTGTTGTTGATTTTGTAGCCCGCCTCAAATTCCAAGCCTCTGGTCGTCACTGAACCGACGTTAAAGTCGATAGTCTGGTTGGCGGTGACATCGTACGCAGAGGCGATACGATTTTGAAAGTCGATGTAATACGCCGAGCCCGCGAATGTCCACCGGTCTGATGCGAAGCGGTAGCCAAGATCGAAGTTGGTCGAGGTTTCCATCTTCACTACTGGATCACGCAACTGCGCGCCCTGTAGCACGCCGTCAACGACACTACCGCCAACTAAAAGATTGGCTAACGCGCTGTTGTTAGGCACACGCATGTTCTGTGCAACGTTAGCAAAGACCTGTTGCTGTTCGTCTAAGCGGTAACGCAAACCGATGTTTGGCAACACCTTGCCGTAGGTTTTGTTGATGTCGTAATCTGCAGTCGACGCGCCCAAAATGTTAGTCGAACCAGAGTTCGCGTAGTTTGTGAAATCACGTCGAATTTGTGTTCCGCGCACACCTAACTGCAGCAGCAACTTATCTTCAAGCATCTTGATCGTGTCCTGCGCAAACAGCGAGGTCGAGGTGCTGACGGTTAACCAATTGCGTGACTGGTAGTTTTGGCCGTTGCCGTACTGAACGTACTGATTGCTATTGAACAGCCAAGGGTCAACTGAGGCGCCACCGCTGTCAAACCTGACTCCGGGGCCAGTTTGCGTATGTCGCGCCTGCTCAACCCAAGCACCGATTAGTAAGTCGTGATTATCAAGGCGAATATTGCTTTTTAAGGTGATGCCAGGACGCGTTGTCTCAGTCACGTTACTGCTATACACATACGCTCGATCAAGCGTGTCGCGATCGCCGTTAAGATCGGCTACGCCGTAGTTCAGGCTATTGCCCGAATAAGCGGATTCTGCAAGAACTCTTTGTTGTGTTCCACCGGTGCCATGGCCGTACCAGTAATAGGGCTCGGCAGAAAACGTCACGTCTTTGTTCATTTTGTATTCGGCCTTACCAGACCAAATAATATTCACAAAGGGATTGACGGAGTTTTTATAATAGGTATTGTCTGCAGTGACCGCAGCAACGCTTTGCGCTGTGCCGAAAACTGCGGTTGGGTTCAATGCCGGGATCGAGCTAAAAGTTTGGTCTCTGCCACCGCTATCAATTTGCGGCTGTGTCAATGTTCTGAAATTGTTATTGAACATTTTGTTGTACGAAAAATTGCTTGTCAGACGCCACTGGTTGTCAGGACGGATTTCAATCCCCATGTCAATGTGGTCGCGCTGCGCGCTGCCCGGGCCCTGAAATTGGTTGGCGTAGGTGTTTGAGTACGACACAAAAAACTTAGCTTTGTCGTTGGCAAACAAACCCGTATCTGCACGCACGAAAGTGCGCCGAGTGTTCAAACTACCAAAGGTTTGCGCAAAGCGAAACCCAGTCTTGTCACTTGGAGCGCAATAACTAATACCGATGTTACCGCCTGAGGCACCCACGTGAGGCGCGTCGGTATCGGTACCACCTTGCGTCAAGTTCACCTCACAAATATTTTCAGCGTCTACATACTCCATCGGGTAAACCGCAAAGTTGCCCGAGTCGTTAACGGGCGCACCGTTCACAGTAAAGCCCAATTGATCGCTATTGGCGCCACGCACGCGTATGCCACCACCGAACAAACCCGTTGCATCCTGGCTAAACGTGTTGACACCTGGCAGCAGATCGATCATCTGATAGGGATTCGCAACGGGCGTGAGTCGCTCGATTGCCTCACGATTCACCGAGCTGCGCATCTTAGGAGACTCTTCTTGCTGGATTAAGCCGGTCGCTGTACCGCCAGGCAAGCCTTCGACCTGAACGCGACCCACGTCAGTGGTTGTCATACTGGGCGCGTTTGCGGGTTGTGACCACACTACAGGTGCAAGTGATAATCCTGCAAGGCAAACCGCTAGGCGCTTAAGTTTAAAAGTACGCATGATACGAGGAGGCTCCGATTGAAAACGATAGGTGGTCGTCTAAAAATATCTTTTGTAGGGATCGCAACAGAACTGATTGATAGGCATTGGTTGGGGCTTGTTATATATGCGCAACGCCAAAAAGATTCCGCGTTGACTCAAATTGCACGGATTAGATGATGGCGCAAAGGTGTGACGCTTTTATGTAATTAGCACGACATTTTTATGACGTGAATTGTGGATTGCACAAAGCGGTGCTGTGAGTGCACAAACCGTAATGACGTGTAATTTCGTCTTAGGGATTTGTCATGGAAATGAGCTGTGTGCGACGCCGACGCACACACGGTGTGGTGCGAGATGGTTGGCGACTCGCTACCGATCGCGTCCAACCGCGAAGGCGCAAAAATTAAGTAAAGCCTCACGCGCGACTGATTCCGGAAACGCATCAAGCGCCTCACAGGCCATGTCAGCCTCGGCCACCGCACAACGTTGGGCATGCTCAAGCGCCCCAGTATCGTGAATGGCTTGTGCGACCGCATCGAAATCGGCCTCGCCATGCTCAATCGCGCGCCTAACTAACTGCTTCTGTAGGTCAGTGCCCACTTCTAATACGCGGATCAACGGTAAGGTTGGCTTACCTTCGCGCAAATCATCCCCTACGTTTTTACCCAGGGCATTCACATCACCGCTGTAATCTAGTACATCATCAACAAGCTGGAATGCCGTACCAATGTGCCGTCCGTAGGCCGCAGCGGCCTCGCGTTGCGCCTCACCGGCCCCAGCCAGCACCGCCCCCGCCTCGGCAGCCGCCTCAAACAGCTTGGCTGTTTTAAATCGGACCACCTGTAAATAACGCGCTTCAGAGACGTCGGGGTCATGCACATTAAGTAGTTGCAGCACCTCGCCCTCGGCGATCACGGTGGTGGCGCCAGACATGATTTTCATGATGGGCATGCTGTCAACGTCGACCATCATCTCAAAAGCCCGCGAATACAGGTAATCGCCCACCAGTACGCTTGCCGCATTACCAAACACGGCGTTGGCTGTACTTCGGCCGCGGCGCAGGTCGGATTCGTCGACGACGTCGTCGTGCAATAAGGTGGCCGTATGGATAAACTCGACCACCGCGGCCATTAAATGGTGGTGGTTACCCTGATACCCAAGCGCCTGCGCGACCAGCAGCAGCATGGCCGGGCGCATGCGTTTGCCCCCCGCCCCAATGATGTAATCACCAATTGTTCGGATCAAAACTACGTCCGAGTCGAGCCGCGAGCGAATGACGGCATCTACAGCGTTCATATCCCCAGCAACAGGGGCGAGCAGGTCAGAGAGTTTTTGCACAGACTTTCTTTTGACTTTCAAGTGGTTACGCGCTATTATTTCGGGCTCGGCTACGTTAGCCGAGATTCCAATTGCACTAAAACACGAGGTTAACCCATGTACGCGGTCATAAAAACTGGAGGCAAGCAGTATCGCATTGCTTCTGGCGAAAAACTTAAAATAGAACAGATACCGGCAGACATTGGGCAAGAAATCACGCTGGATCAGGTGTTATCCGTAGGCGAAGGCGACCAACTTAAGGTTGGTACCCCGCTTGTGGCTGGCGCTCTGGTCAAGGCAACGGTTCTTGCGCAAGGACGCCATGATAAGGTCACGATCTTCAAGATGCGTCGTCGCAAGCATTATCAAAAGCATCAAGGCCACCGTCAAAACTACACTGAGATTTTAATCGGCGACATCACAGCTTAATCGCTGTTTTGTCCTCTTAAATCTCAGCTAAATCTAGGAACAAACATGGCACAGAAGAAAGGCGGCGGCTCGACGCGCAACGGTCGTGACTCAGAATCGAAACGTCTAGGCGTGAAAGCCTACGGCGGCGAGCTGATTCCGGCCGGTTCAATCATCGTGCGTCAGCGCGGTACAACGTTTCATCCCGGCACAAACGTGGGTTTGGGTAAAGACCACACTCTGTATGCGCTGATTGACGGTCACGT
>Ga0114967_10000867_pt1 | contig 25466 bp, 36 predicted proteins | sample M_130628_MF_Meta_FD_92639 | JGI IMG/M metagenome (GOLD analysis project Ga0114967, IMG submission 92639) | Freshwater microbial communities from Lake Montjoie, Canada to study carbon cycling - M_130628_MF_MetaG | ecosystem: Environmental > Aquatic > Freshwater > Lake | place: Lake Montjoie...
CTTTCGGCAGTTCCCCAAATTTTTAAGTTTCTGAGCCTTCCCGCGCCCCTTCAACGCGCCATTCCCTTGGGGCTATGCCTGTGCCATCACAAAAGAATAATCGCTTTCTAGGTAGGTTTTAACGCCTTCTTGGGTGTAATGCTCATATTGCCCTTTGCGTTCTAGGGCAGTCTTATGGCTATGGTGTGCGTGACACAGGGATTGGAATAGATTTCTGGTAAATGCCTGTTCGCCATACTGCTTCCAAGGAAAGACATGATCAATATGTTTTGCGCTTTCCACTCTGCCGTTGATTAGACAGGCTTGACATAAGGGTTGTCTGCTTATCTGTGTGCGCCTAATTGCTTTCCACAATGGAGTTTGATATATCGTGTCTATCTCTTTGATGTATTCCTTACCGCCATGATCTAGGCAGTAGCCGTTCAGTTTGCTTCTGGGATTCTTGCAACCCAGATGATTGCACTTCTGATTGAACGGGGCTGTTGGCATCTTCTTTATATCCGTGTGCGTATGCCGCCCGTGCGACCGCCAATGCTTTGGCTTTACTGGTGAATGGTCCTTTGTTTCCCCACATCCAGCCAGATTTGGTGTGACGCAACGGCATTACTTCAATTCTTTTAACTGATACTTAGTCTGGCTTACAAGCATTCTGATTTCATCAACTGCATTTTGTAACCATGATTCCTGTGGGAATCTGTCCTGTTTGCGTAAGGTGTCTATCTCCTGACCCAACGCCAAGAAGTATGCATAAGGTTCGCCAGTAGGGAATACATACCCGTCTGTTATGTCGTGCAGTAATCCATACTCGCCTTGGAATCCCTCAACAAAGGTATCGACCAGATCAACAATGCCATCATAAAAAAACTGTAAGGCTTGATGGTCACTTCTGCTGTGGGTCATCCAATGTTTCAGATGTGCAGTTGTACGCGCATGAAGTAAACACATAACAAACTGCATCAACGGGTCATCAGTTGGTTGTTGCGCTTCTACGCTTGCTCTGAATTTAACCATGTATCGCCCCTTGGTACAGGCACATCAGATGCCCATTTGTTGGTGTCTAAAAGAATTCTAACTGTTCTGTGATGTGCGTTCAACCACAATTGCTGTCTCTGTTCTTTCGTTAGGTTCTTGCCTTGGTCTATTTCGTAATGGCAAGTCTGACATAAGGCGGCTATCAGATTGTCATCTGCCTTAATTCCTCTGCCTTTGCCACCGCCCCAATTGGTATGTGCCGCCTGTACGCCATAACCAGACCCACAACTTTGGCATTCCAACTGTGCGACTTCACGCAATAACTTGGGACTACGAATGTATTGGTGTTTAGGTCGCATCAGACTTCGACCACATCTTTGCCATGACTGCGTAAGTAGTTGCGGGTTTTCTCAATCATTTCCTCATAAACCGATCTGGCAACGCTTAGTCGCTGAAGGTCGTGCCACTCAAAGACATTTTGCAAGGCTTTGATGCCCAAGCCATCCAGACCCATGCGCTTGGTTGTCTCATAGCGTTTAGCCGACTTATAAAGGCTTTCTTGTGCCTGTCTGCAATCTTCCAATGCTTCTGCGCCAATTCCATTCTTTCCAAATGTTTCGCAAATGTTCATCATATCGGTTAGCAATCGCCAATCTTCTATCGTGCCTTTTCCCATACGCATGGATTCTAGGGCTGATAGTTCGCCAAGCCTTAACTTATCTAATGCGGTTTGGTCTGTAATTCGTGCGCCAGCAATAGCGTGTGCTACTGGGTTTATCTTTGCCCATACTTTGCGTTTAGTGCGTTTTTTCATAAGTAATTCCGTTTTGTGCGCCCCATGCCAAAAGCCATTCAACAAATCCCGTTGCTTCTTCTTTAGAAAACTTACGGCTTTGCAATCCCAATTGAACAATACCCGTGCCATCCAGACTTTGCACAAATCTGCCAGTAGGCAAACCAGCATCTTTTGAGTATTGCCATATAAGAAATCTTTTCCAATCTTCTTTGTCCCACTTAGCACCAAGGTGCGTTGCTTGTCTAGCAATATCTCCGATCAGCGCGTGATACATCTTTTCTTGTTCACGGCTTTTTAATGTAGGTGTTATTTCACGCATTTCAACATCCGTAAGGCGGCTTCTGGGCTATCCACACGGGCAAGCCCGTCACCGCACCAGTTTTCAAAAAAGTCTTTTTGCAGTTTGGTTAGTTTGCCTTTAGAACTGCTTTTGATTTCTACCAGCACAGTTCTATTGTTATATCCGACCAGCAAATCAACTGGCAATCCAATAATCCAAACATACGCACCAGCCGCCCGTAACGCAGAAACAATCTGTTCTTGGTTAGCGTCAACGCGCTTTGCTCTCACTTGTAGGCTTCCATATACATTTCATGGAATGCCCAGACCACCAGCCAATCCCACATAAGGTTTGGGCAGTCATTGACACAATAGTAATGTGCCATCAATAGGCAATATTCTTTATTTGGCTTTTTAACTCTGGATTTCATTTTTTACCTTTTTCTTGCGTTTGTGTATGGGACATGATTTGCAATGAACCTTTGGTCTGGATTGGCAAACCCCTAAAACTTCGCATTTGATTCTTGGCTTTGACCAAAAGACGGGAATTGCCCAACTGGTTTTAATCTCCATTTTGTAATTCCTTAATTCGTTTTGCAATCAAGATACCTAGACCATCCCACGATTTCGACAGTTCCCGAACCATAAACCGCGAATGATCTATGGTCGCTGGATTCATAGCCATCAGCGCGTAATGCTGGACTAGGTACTGTTTCATCAATTGATAGTCTTCCCATGTCCCCAAGGGTCTGTAAGGCTTCAATTGTGCAAGATAAGGGCATATTACTTTCGCCTGATCTGATTCTGTCAAGGATGGCATTGGCTTGTTTCTTATTCATTAAAAAGCATCCTTATTCCACCATTGCGGCACTTCTACTTCTTTGGGCAATAAGGCGGCTATATCGCGTTTATATGCTGGCTTGCTAGTAGCCCATTGGTGTTCTGAACACTTCGGCTTGTCTCCGCTTATGTGGATTGACCAACGCTTACTGCATCCAAATACAGAACACATAAGGCGTTGCACTTCGTCAAATTCTGATTCATCTTTTTTGTTTGAGTATTTATCTTTGAATGACATTATTTTCTCCCGTTATCGTATTGACCTTCAACCACTTTAAGAAAATTTGTAGGCATCATCAACCAATCAAAACTTGCTTTCCAGACCCGACCATTGCGGTTTTGGGTTCTGCCTGACAGGAAATCAGACTTATGCACTTGCTGGAATATTTGTCTAAATATTTGTATGCCTTCTTCTTTGTTTTGTAAGTTGTCTTCAGCATCCACATCCCGCCAGCGACTGACCAGATGTTTTTTCCTAGTGTCGTTCAGCATTAAAACCCTTGGTAGGCTTTTGCATTCTTCGTGATAAAGATTTAATAATTCTTCTGTTGGACAACTTATGCGTTTGGGGTTGACAACCGATTTATCGGTTTCAACATATAACTCTGTCTCTGTCTCTCTCTCTCCCTCTGTCTCTCTCTCTGTCTCTGGGATAGCATCTTGCTTGCTTGTTGCTAGCATATCGCTAGCGTTGATGAAAAAGCCTTTATCAATCAATGGCTTAATGCCTTCTTTGTATTCTTTTTCTGTGATGTGTAAACGAAACACCAATTCATCTACTGAACCATCAAAAGTGCCATCTTTGGTTTCACTTGCTAGCAACCAGAGCATAGGTGCTAGTGCCTTGCTAGCAATAGGCAAGCGCATAAAATCGCGGTTATTTAATAAATCCCTGTGAAGTTTTATCCAAGGCGGACAACGATCTTTATAGTGCTGGAAAGTCGACCAATTTTTTGGTTGCAAAAGCATTTGGGGTTTTACCTTTTTAGCGCACCTTAAAGAGAAACAACGGCAAGGGAAGGTGTAACCCCTTTCAGAATGGAGATCAAGCCATTCCTAGCCGCGTTTCAAACCATTATACCGAAAACCACTCAGGCTTCAATAATTTCAATTGCCAGATTCTTGACTGTGGCACTTCTTTCCATTGCGAAACTGCCGCTTGGCTAACGCCAATAAGTTTTGCAAGTTTGTTTTGTGAACCAGCCAGTTTGATTAAGTCTTGTTTAGTCATACGCTACATTATACATAAGTTGCCTAATTGCCACACTAGGGAAAATACTTAGAAAATAATGCTTGACTTGATTGTAAGTTGCCTTATACTTCTATCCATGCCGTAGCAAATAGCAAGCGGTCTTTAAAAGGAAATTACAAATGACTAAATACACAAAATTAACTGCCAAACAAAACATGGTAATGATGGATTTTTTGGCTACCGCAAAGACCAATGGAATTAACAGATTGTGTGCCTGTGTTCCTTCTAGCCACCAAATGTTCAGAACTAATCAAGTGCGCCAGATCAGAGTAGTGACAGACGCAATTGCTTGGGGCTTTGACGAATTGAACAACAGAATTCGCTTAACACCAGACCTGAGAGTTTTACAAGACTAAAAACGGGGCGAAAGCCCCATTAGGGAAACTACCTACAAAATAGTTGTTGACATGGTTATTAGTTGGCTTATAATTTACTCATTCCCAAGCAATAGTGCAGAGGGTCTTTAAAAGGAAATTAACATGAAATTTATTTTGAATGATGGCGGTAGGGCAAATGCTGGCTTCCAAGGTAAGGCTGGTGATTGTGTAACCCGTGCAATAGCAATTGCATCTGGTTTGCCTTACATAGAAGTTTATAACGCACTTGCAGAAGGCACAGGCAATCAACGCTCTGGCAAATCTGGCAAACGCTCTGCATCAGCAAATAACGGCATCAATGTAACTCGCAAGTGGTTTAAAGATTACATGGCTTCTATCGGCTTTGTATGGATTCCAACAATGGGTATTGGCACGGGATGCAAAGTTCATTTGGCTGATGGCGAATTGCCAATGGGTCGCTTGGTTGTATCAGTTAGCAAACATTACACATCTGTGATTGATGGTGTTATTAACGATACTTGGAATCCACAACGGGCTACTGGTCGTTGCGTCTATGGCTTCTGGATTAAAAAATAATGAAAAGCAATTCATGGACAAAAGAATGGCTGGTCATTGCCCATAGCGACTATGACAATACTTGGTCTGCATTGACCATTCCTTGCACATTCAAACAAGCCAGCGCGTTTATCAATAATGCGCGTTACCTTAACCGCTTGGAAAAAGGTTTGGTCAAACTGGTTACTGTGACCGACTTTGCCAAAACCAACGCATGGAAACATAACGCCCCATTTAACTCACAATTTTTTGGCGCACAACCCGCACGGGCTGGTCAAGATTTTTAACAGGAACACAACATGATTCGCTTTAGCAAAGAAAATGTAATTAACGAATTGGAAAACCAAATTTCCAAAATGGAAACTATATGGGGATTTGTTACTACCAACGGGACAAATCAAATTAAAGACAGAACAGAATTTGATCGTGTTTTGGCGTATGGAGAATATATTGCATTGTTAAGTATTTATGAATCTGTGAGAGACAACACATTTTTAAATATATAAAGAAAACAACATGAACTACACAGACGAACACCCAGAACTATCGCAAATGTTGCTTATGTATGCGGATGTAATCCCGCTTGATTGTTTCTTTGACCGCTATACAGGCAATCTTCACTTTGCTTATTGCAACGGCATAGAAATAAACGATCTGTTGCGTGATTCAGTTATCAAGATTCTTGAGACTGAATATATAGCAACTGTTCGCAAGTGGGCAGAACAACAACGCATTGATGATGCAACCGATTCCGCAATTGATAAATGGCAAACCCAACAACTTGATAAGGCAATACATAAATGAAACATCAGAACTACACCCAGAACGGCATCTATGGTCCATACACGCCCACTAAACCAACTTTGGCAGACCTTACCCTAGTGTGGCTTTCTGGAGTTGCTACGGGCTTAATAATCGCTTTACTTGCAACTGGGAATTAAATGGCACAGTTCATTGGCTTAATGTGTTTCTGTGCTTGGATTACACACATTTTTTACTGTTTCGGTCATACCCTTTGGGGATTCCTTGTGGCTGGCGCACTTTTCTTTCCCATTGGCATTTTGCATGGGTTTTATGTTTGGTTTTCTTAAAAGGTAGTTATGAAGAATTTAGCAACTGCGCTGGTACGCGCTCAGAAAGAGTTTTCGCCAGCACTTAAAAACTCAGTTAACCCCGCTTTTAAAAATAGCGTAACTGGCGGTCGGTATGCCGATCTTGCATCTTGCATTGATGCCGTTATGGATGCGCTTAACAATCACGGGATTGCACTTATTCAGAAGTCTTATGAATGCGTTGATGCCATTGAAGTGGAAACCATGTTTATCCATGAATCTGGCGAAATGCTTGAATGTGGAATTCTTCGTTTTCCAACCACCAAAAACGACCCACAGGGCTTTATGTCGGCTTTGACCTATGCGCGTAGGGGTTCGCTTATGGCGGCTTGCTGTATCGCCCCAGAAGATGATGATGGGGAATCCGCAATGCCTAAAGAACCAGAAAAACAAACGCTAACTGACAAACGCTTTTCGGATGCCATTTTGCGAATCAAAGAAGGCAAATACACCACAGTTCAATTGCATGAACAGTTTGCACTTACCAAACAACAAAATGAATTACTTGTAAAGGCTTTAGCCAATGCTTAAATTTAGACCGCACATGATTGGGGAAATAATGACCGACCCCAAAGGCAAAGATGAAATCCTGTCGGTCGGGGCTAAAACTACCATCATCAAAATGGCAAAAGAATTTGTCTATGGCTTTGATGAAAAGATTACCAGTAAATACATGACTAAAGGCATTGATGTTGAAGACCAATCAATTGAATTGCTAAATTCTGTTTTGTTTAGCAATTACAAAAAGAATGAAACAACGCTAGAAAACGATTGGCTGGTAGGTACGCCAGACCTTATTTGTGATGATGGTGTGGTGCGCGATATTAAATCTTCTTGGTCGCTGACTACCTTTCCCTGTCTATCCGATCTGGGCAAAGATAAGGGCTATGAATGGCAAGGTCGCGCTTACATGATGTTGACCAATTTGGATAAATTTGAACTGTGCTATTGCTTGGTTAACACGCCAGAAAACTTAATTGGCTATGAAGATAAAGCCTTACATCAAGTCGACCACATCAATCCAGAACTGCGCGTGACCCGTGTTTTCTATGAACGCGATCTAGCACTAGAAGAAAAAATCAAAATCAAAGTAGAAGGTGCGCGAGACTTCTACCAAGAAATCGTAAAACAAATCTCCGCAGAACACACTTTTTGAAAGAAACTAAATGTCTAAAACTCTTAAACTTGTAAAAGCATCAGTCGGCAGTTATACCGACAAAGACGGCAAAACAAAACAACGCTATCGTGTAATTGGTAAGGTCATTGATCTTGGCAATGGCGGTCAAATGCTTGCCATTGATTTGTTGCCCTTTAATTGGGATGGCACGGCTTTCTTGAATGACCCAGAAGAACAGGATGCCAAATCCAACTTTAATGATGTTGGGTTTTAATAAACAGTATGTAGATATTCCGCTTTCCGAAACTGAAATTGCAATCTGTAATTACATTGGGAAAATGCGGAATCACATAACAAGTCAAAATGCAAAAGACCGCCAGCAAGACAAAAAACAAGATGGTGTGCAAATATCCATCAATGGCGTATTAACTGAATATGCCGTGTCTAAGTTGCTCAAATTGCATTTTGATTTGAACTGTGATTATCGAAAGTTTGGGGCTGACCTTATAAGCCATAAAGGAAAGTTAATTGATGTTAAGTGCGCCAGCAAGATCGGGGGAAATCTAAATGCAGTTGGATGGTCTGGCACTAAGCCTGTGGATGTGTTTGTGCTAACAGAACTGCATTCCACTTGCGTTAGGGTCATTGGCTGGATTCCACGCAAAGAATTCTTAGTTGATGAAAACCGCATTGACATTGGCAACGGGGAATATTATTCTGTTAAACAATCTGAGTTAATTCCTTTTGAAAGTTATAAATGAATAATCCATACAATTTTTGTCATAGATGTGGCAGACAAAAACCTATTTTTTTAACTATGTGCCAACATTGTGGTTATAAAACATGAATAGACCTATAAACATTTTTGTGCCTTATCGAGCCACATCCCCAGAAGATGAAGCCTTTAACGATATAGAACGCATGAGCAAAATCAAACAAGAAATATTGCGCCATCCATCCAAAGAAGCAAAGTTAATTGCTGAAGTTACTGTATTGACTGAAATGGTCAAAGTGCTATCCGCAAAGGTTACAGAATTGGAAAACAAATGCTTGAATCAATCCTGATTATTGTTGCCCTTTTGCTAACTGGCGCGTGTGTCGGTGTAGGCGTAATAATCGCCATTCTTTGGTTTAGTGTAGATAGAGATTAAGAAAGACAAGATATGAAAATACAAATAATTGCATTGATATTGCTAACTGGTTGTGCGTCAAAAATAATTGTTGACCCTAAATCTAGTTCCAATCCAGCAAACTATTTTGCAGACAAAATGGAATGTGAAAACATTTCAGAACAAGTTAGTTATACAGAAGAAATGACTAAAGCATCTGCCATACAAGGTTTAGCATCAGCCTTATTTACCGCATGGTTAGCAAGTCGTAGTCACTCTGTCCATGTCAAGACTGCGGCACAGGCTGGTGCAGTATCAGGCGGGGTTGTTGGTGCGGGTTCTGGTGCGCTCAGTACCTACAAACGCAGAGAATCAATTGTGCGTCAATGCCTAATTGCTAGGGGTTACAAAATATTGGAATAATTAACTAAGGAATAAGGCGCGTTCATCATTGCGTCTTGTGACCAATCCCTTTAAGACCTTGCCACCAGCCTTGTTATATTTTAAGAATTCGTCTGCCGCGCCTTGAATATCTCCGCGCAAAACCTTTTGACGCAAGGTTGATCTTTGTAGTGTCCCCAGACCAACATTAAAAGCAAAAGATACCAGCCCATCAAAGTTCCCTTGGGTAAGTGGTACTGGACAAAAGGTAAAAACCCCGCGCTCAAACCTTGCCAAATCTGATCTAAGAATTGCATTTACTTCTTCCATGCTAAAGGTTCTATTGTCTTGCGGTAACAGTTGCACCGCCATGCGTTGATCTACTGGCAATTTGGCTTGTGAGTCATACATTAAATGACCCACGCCAACTGTCCAGAGATACACAGAATCCCGATAAGGCTTCTGTCTTACCCCTTCATGGTGCTTAATATCTTCTATGCACCTTGCGCTGATGTTCATTTTTTCTCAAATGCTTGTGAGCCAAACCAAAACGCCACAATAGATGCCCAGATCAATTGCGTGTCGTTGTCCCAGAGTTGATCTAAGCATTCGCTGAATGGCGTATTGCTATGCCATGCGTACCAAAAGCCCACTATATCCACAAACACCAGCAAGCAAAACATCCCGTAGGTAAGGAAAGGGCGCACCATTGCACGGGCATTAACGACCCATTGTGATGCCCCTTTGCTGATTTCTATATCGTGTGCATACAGGGCTTGGCGTTCTTGTAGCGCAGTCTGCCCTTTAGTTACATCCGCATTGATCTGGATTTGTTCTGTATGGATTGCTTCAATGTGTTCTTGCGCTTCCAAACCCGCTTTCTTTAGCGTCAATTCGCGTTCAGTCTGCATTTGAGCCAATGCCAGTTCATGCTTTTTATCTGCGCGGTCTTGGAAAAATTCCAGCAACTTGGGCAAACCGCCCATTAAAAAAGATAGAAGGGTTGACAGTAATGTAAGCATTATTTTTCCTTTAACTGGTGTATCAATCGGTTAATCTGTTTTTCTTTTTTCTCTATTCTTATTTCTGCTTTTTGAATCTTTATCCACATCATAATAATCACAGGCGTAATGATCAAGATGATAGAAAGAATCACGCAAAGCATTATCAGAATTCCACGATAAATGAATTTATCCATACCGCATAAAGCCAAGAAACGATAAGTAGAACTAAGAACAATCCCATGCCAAGTTCAATCTTTTCTTGCCTAAACCTTTCTTTCTTGTAGGCTTCGCGTTGCCTTCTGATTCTGATTTGCTCTTTTCTCTTTTGTTGTTCTGCCTGTACCTTAGTATAAATTTGATTGTAGTTATCCCATAGCGGACCAAGTTGATACGGCACACCAGCCCCACGCATCATCCCGCTTAACTTTACATAGAACTGATCTAACTCATTTTTGTATACGCTCAATTCCAAAATGTCTTCTGGGTTTGGGTCTGCACTTGTGAATACTTCTTCGTACTTGACTTCTACATATTCTGTAAGTGTTTTATGGTTTCTAAAGAAGTCACCTAAATGCCCAATAAATTGCTGGACTATTTCCCGTTCATTGGGGATATGGGTTTTATAAGTTTCCTTCTTTTTCTCCACAGGCTTGGCTTCTGTGGCTGGCTTGGGTTTGCTAAAGAACCCTGTGAAGAATCCCCAGATCGACTTTGCATCATTGGTGATTGTCTTAATGTCATCCGTTGCCTGTTTTATCTTTTTTACGGCTACCTTGCCTTCGTTTAAGGCTTCGCAACAATAGGTAATGCCGTCATAAGCAAATTGCAATGCTTTGAATGCAAGACCAATGGTGATAGGGTCAATCTTTAACCTCTTTGTAGATTTGGTAAATTTTCTGGATTATCAACAATAGCGTGTAGATAAGGGTTGCCCAGATAAGCACATCCGATACGGGATAGCCAAATACAGACGCTATGGATACGCCAACTGGCGGGGTTGCTTTGACCGCTACTGCCGCTAATGTTTCTTTGCTGTCGGTCATTTTTTCCCCGCAATTTAATTAGGGCAAAGTATATCAAAGACACTTAAATACTTCACGCGCTGACACAAAGGTTTCTGCGTTGTGGTCGTATGCTTCCCACCAAAGAAATTGATTGCCAGCAAGATACTTGCGGTCTTTTAAAAGGTTAGTATTTTCTGGATGCCCGTAGATCAAAGGGTCGCTGACAGACCACAAGACAATTCCTTTCTTGCCTTCTATCCAACCAAGGTGCTGAAAGAAACTATCGCAAGAAATCCAAGTGCGACATTCATGCAACAATTCTTTTAGTTGACTTATGGGTAAGCCTTTTCTGAAGTCTTCCACCAACTGCGCTTCGCCTTCCACGCCAATCTGCACAATTGGTTCTTCAATCATGGATATAAGTTCTTCCCAGAATGGATAGTTCTTTGGGTTGTTTTTGCCGTTGCTAAGTGGTCTTGAATAAGGTGAAATGACTATCAAAGATACATCCTTTCAAATGCTTTCTCTAGGCTTTGCGACCATTTCCATTTGTCCATCTGCCCATAGATATTCCATTGGTCAAGATTGCCAAATATGGAATGTGCCTCTGCTATGGATTTTCCCTCTATAACCTCTGGATAGCAAGTAAACACTAAAGGCTTCTTAATCTTTGGCAAGACTTTGCTAAACACAATATGGTCACCAAGACCACAGTTCAACACCACAACTGTGTAATCTTTGAACTGCAAATGTGTGCGGAATATCTTTTCGTCATGCTCATACATTTCCCGCTTTGTCTCGCTACGAATGCCACCGCTAGGGTTCTTTAAATGCCACGATACCGCATTAGATACCGCGTAAATCCCGTAACCCTTCTTATGCAATCCATAGGTAAATAAAGTTTCTTCCCTGTGCGCCACACGGGAAAGGTTTAAGTTGTAGTTATAGACACCAGCCCGATAAAGAAATGAACAATGCAAATGTTCAACCTTTTTGTAGCCTTCAATCATTCCCCATTGGATGTTTGGTTCTAAGTCTATCAAGTCAATAGTGCCAGATACCCTAGATGTATCCATGACAGGCGGGGTTAGTATTGAGCCACCTACTGCGCCAACTTTGTCAAAAAATGTCGTAAAAGAATATAGGCGTTTAAGCACATTAGGTTCTGGTATTGCATCATCATCCACGCGCCAGACCCATTCGTAACCCATGCTATTAGCCATCTGGTGAATGTGATGCTGTCCCTGTTTACCAGCATAGACCCATTCCCACGGGATGCCCTTAATGTCTAGCATCTGGAAAAAGTGCGCGTAGATCAGTTCATTCCGCATATCTTGCGGTTCATCATTGTCATCAAAGATGATTAACTTATCTACCTTATGTGTCTGGTTAATGATTGCTTGAAGGGTTAAAGGCAAGGTCGTGAAGTATCGACCCCGTGTAGCCACAGAACAAAGAATCATGCATCCCACCTACAAATCATTAAATTACATGGATTGGTTTGTGTTATTTGTTGGGGCTTATCGCTGATTTCCCCTTGTTCATTGATGTAATGAAACTTAAAGTCTGGGAAATTAGATTCGTTTAGCCCATGCAATTTGTGATGTGGACCCCAGAAACCGAATGGTTCATTCATAGGCACAGTTATTAATAACCGCTTGCAATGCTTCTTCAGCATTTTTACAACTTCTAATCCGTTGTCCAGATGTTCAATAACTTCAAACGCCACAATGGTGTCGTACTGTTCCATTGGAAATTTGTTTATGTCTGCGTTAACAAACTTTGCATTAGCGTTCCAGCCCTGTTCTGCCGCAACTTCCACAATGATCGGGTCATAGTCCACGCCCGTGTAATCAATATCTTGTGGAAAAAACTGTATGCCATAACCACTAGAACAACCAATCTCCAAAATCTTTTTGCCAAATAGGTTTTCTTTTGCGTAGTTGTAGCGGGTCACTTCCCTTGGATAAACCCCGTCACCCTTTAGGAAAACCGCCCGTTCCCAATAGTTAGACAACCGCCACCTATACCAATCGAAGTTATATTTCTTGGCAAGTTTTAGCGAATTGCGTAAAAAGATGTTGTCCCATCCTTGGACTAAATTTGTATCGTGAACTGTGCCTTCACCTTTGTGATAGATAGGAAAACCGCCCGTGTATTGGATGCCTTCCCATTCTTTGTTTAGCACTTCAATAACCTCAAAGCCAGCGCGTTCAGTCTCAATTGAAAACTCTGTATCTTCGCCACCGCCTACGCCATATTCTTCGTTTAACAATCCAATGCTGTCAAAGACCTTTTTGTGAATCATCACGCAAAAGAACACGGCAAAGTTGTGCGCGGCTGGTTCTGATGCGCCTTTGATAATGCAAGATATTCCGCAATTGGGATAGTTTTCAAATGGCTTGTCAAACAGGCGTAGCCAATAGTTCTGTTCTTGTTCTAGAAAGACTGTATCGTTGTTTAGCAAGATGATGTATTCACCCGTGCTAATCTTGATGCCTTCGTTACAAGCCTTGGAATAACCCAATGCTTTATCACTCCATGTAACACGCAGATGCGGTATTGCGGAATGTAAATAGTTTAAATAGGCTTGCGTGTTATCTGTGCAACCATTGGCAGACACGACCAATTCCACTTGGGTCATGTCTGTGTATTTGATTATGGAATCTATACAGGGTTTAAGGTATTTTTCGCAATGGTTGTATGTCGGTATAACTATGCTGTATTTCATTTTGTCCTATCTTGTTTTATCTTGGATATGTTGCATCAACCCTTGTTCCAACTGCCAACCCTGTACCAAACACAATAGATGTTCCGCTTGTAACAGTTACATCTGTGGCATTAACCATTTTTACACCATTCATAAACACTTGGATTTTTCCAGATGTGTAACTTAATGAAGTTGTAAATGTTGTTTGTGATGCAGTTGCAGTAAATGAATCATAAATCATGCCCGTAGCCGAGCCACTATAACCACTAAAACCACTACCACCAGACCAACCTGAGTAACCAGAAATTCCAGAAAATCCGCTTATTCCGCTAAAGCCAGAAAATCCAGATATACCAGAACCAGAGTAACCACTTATTCCGCTAAAGCCAGAGAATCCACTTGTGCCATTTGTTCCATTAGAACCAGAATATCCTGAGAATCCAGAATAACCAGACACTCCAGAACCTGAGTAGCCAGACCTACCAGAATAACCAGAAATGCCTGAGTATCCAGATTGCCCATCAATTCCAGAATAGCCACTTCTACCTGAGTAGCCAGAAATTCCAGAACCAGAATAACCTGATATGCCTGAGTAACCGCTAATTCCAGAATACCCAGAAATTCCAGAGTATCCAGAAATGCCAGACCAACCAGAAATACCAGACCCGCTATATCCGCTAAATCCAGAAATACCTGAGAAACCACTAAAACCTGAGAATCCAGATATGCCCGACCCAGAGTAACCAGACACGCCAGAACCGCTATACCCAGAAGTTCCTGAGAATCCACTTATCCCACTAAATCCACTAAAACCTGAGAAACCACTTATACCAGAACCAGAGTAGCCAGAAATGCCACTATATCCAGAAATCCCAGAATACCCTGATATTCCAGAGTAACCACTTATTCCTGACCAACCAGAAATTCCGCTAAAACCTGACCAACCAGAAATTCCGCTAAAACCTGACCAACCGCTTATCCCAGAAAATCCTGAGATTCCAGAAAAACCGCTAATCCCTGAGTAACCAGATATGCCGCTAAAACCAGAGTATCCGCTTGTTCCTGAGTAACCAGAAATACCACTAAATCCTGAGATTCCGCTATAACCGCTTGTACCAGAAAAACCAGATATTCCACTAAAGCCAGAGTAACCAGAAATTCCGCTAAAACCACTTATTCCAGAATAGCCTGATATTCCAGAATAACCAGAAATCCCGCTAAAACCTGACCAGCCAGAAATCCCAGACCAGCCGCTTATACCTGACCAACCAGAATATCCTGATATGCCAGACCCGCTATATCCTGAGATACCAGACCAACCAGAAATGCCCGACCAGCCGCTTATTCCTGAGAATCCAGAAATTCCAGAGTATCCAGAGAAACCTGATATGCCACTAAATCCGCTTGTTCCGCTATACCCGCTTTGGGTATACATCACTTGCGTAGCAGTCAAGATAACAGAAGGTGTTAATGGATATGTTGCATTACCAGCAATGGTTTCAATGTAAACATTTGCATTTGTTGTGTCCCAAAATAACTGAAACACATCACTTGCCGCAACATTTAAAACATAGTTGACTGTTAAAACTTCAGACGAATATGCGCTACCTTGTTTGTCTGGCACATCAAAATGCGTATTGCTATCAACAACATTAGTCCCATTCTTTTTTAACCAGACTTGCGTAGTGCCTAAAGCCGTGCTGTGATTTGTGAACTGGATGGAATAGGTAATGCTATAAGTACCAGCATTATTGAATTGCCATTGGCTTGCCGATATAAGGGTTACGCCATTGTTTCCAGCCGTTGTGTTTAGCGTGATAGCCGTTGGCGTATTGGCAGTTGTTGTTTGGTTTGTTGTGTCATAGAAAGAACCATAAGCCCCAACTGTTCCACCTAAACCAGCCGCGCCTGATTGTCCAGAGTATCCAGATTTTCCAGAGTAGCCAGAGATTCCGCTATATCCTGATATGCCAGAAAATCCAGACAAACCAGATACGCCAGAACCAGAGTAACCAGACACACCAGAAAAGCCAGAATACCCGCTTACACCGCTTCCAGAGTATCCGCTAATACCAGAGTAGCCTGATGTGCCTGAGTAGCCCGATATGCCCGAATATCCGCTAACCCCAGACCAGCCTGAGATTCCGCTAAAACCAGAAATCCCGCTATATCCGCTTATGCCAGAGTAACCAGAAAATCCAGAGTAGCCAGATGTGGCAATTCCAGAATATCCTGAGTATCCGCTTGCGCCTTGTGGTCCAACAATTTGTCCCCCGTCATACCAAGCCGTGCCGTTCCAAATCCACCAATCACCATCATCCGCAACAATGTATGCGTCATTAACTTGGTTGCCGACCATTGGCAAATTAGCAACTGTGGCAACTTCGCCCTTGATAGTGATGGACACACCTTGCTGACCACTAAAGCCTGAGATACCAGAAAAGCCTGAGTAACCAGAAACTCCAGAGCCTGAGTAACCCGAAATTCCAGAATAGCCAGAAATCCCAGAGTAGCCTGAGAAACCACTTATCCCAGAATATCCGCTTATTCCGCTAAACCCAGAATATCCAGAAACACCGCTTCCAGAAAAACCAGAATAGCCACTAACACCAGAACCCGAAAATCCTGAGTAACCACTAATGCCCGAATAACCAGACTGCCCGTTGTAACCAGAAATTCCATCTTTTCCAGAATAGCCACTAAAACCAGAATAACCAGATACACCAGAACCCGAATATCCTGATAGCCCTGAAAAACCAGAGTAACCAGAAAATCCTGAGAATCCAGATACGCCACTTATGTTTCTATCAATGTTGATAGTCTGCGTTGCAGTTGGTGTGACTTCAACATTTATGTTAGTTTGACCGCTAAGAGTTACATCTATTTGGTTGACAGTCAAATTTACATCAGTAGGATCGCCCTTTGTGATGCTAAGTTGCGTTGCCATATCAATTCACAACTCCATCACTACGAACCAAAAACAACAAAAAGATGATTGAATCTTGCGCTGGCGTTGTGCCAGATGCGGGATAAGCAATCTTTATGCGACCACTAAACGCCACGGGGTCTGATGCGTTAATGTCTAGTTGCGTATCTGTGGAAACGACAGACCATGCCGATTCATCTATAACCAAAGTAAATGTACCAGCCGCATCCACTCTGTTAGCAATGGTTAGGTTTACTGCCGTTGGCGTTGATACTGTGTAATCAGCAATGTCAAAACTTAACCCGTAGCGTGTATCTACAAGGTTAGAAATCTGCCTACGAATGATCTGTGCGTCAATGGTTGCGCCAGTTAAACTAACTGGTACGCCCTCAGTTGCAAAGGCTAGATTCCAAAAGGTTTTTTGGTTGTAAACAAGTTCGCCAGAAATGATCTGGTTGTCAAACCCTGACACTTGAGTCAAGGTATTTTTAGAAAAGAGAGCCATACATAATTTCCCGTACTCAGGTTGTGACGCACCTCGCGTACTCGCAAGGTTCGGATGTATTGTCTTTTCTTAAATTATATGCCGACCTTGGTTTTTAATGCTTCGATTTCTGTGGCTTGTGCGTCAATTATTTCTTTTAGTTCTTGTATAGCGGCTGTTAGTGTTGCTACTAAGAATGATGTGTCGATGCCTTGATAAATGGGATTTCCATTTTCATCTACTGCATCTTTTGCGCCAGTAACTGCATCTGGACAAACTTCTGCTAACTCATGGGCTATAAAACCTTGACTTTCTAAACCTGATTCTTTCCATTTGTATGTAACGGGTTTTAATGCTTGGACTTTAGCCAAACATCCTGTCATTGGTGCAATGTTTTCTTTTAATCGGTAATCAGATGATGTGTTAAATGCTGTATTTGAACCATTAGAACTAATGCTTCCTGTGTTTGTTGCGCCAGAAAAGAAAATCATTTGTGTTGATGCGCCAGCCGCCCCACCTACATAAACACCATAAGAACCTGTATAAACTACATTTAATTTTCCGCTATTTACAGTTGTAGTTCCAACCATAAAATTACCATTAATATCAAAACGGGCTTTTTCTGATGTTGCTCCAGATTGTCTGCGACTAAAAGTATTAGAACCGTCAGTAGAATCAGCAAGATATAACCATCCATCTTCTGTGTTATTTTGCTCTAAAAACAATTGTGGAAATTGGTTTGCGCTTGACCTTACTGTAAGTTTTGCTAAATTATTCGGAACTTTGTTAACGCCCACATTACCAGAAGAGTCGATACGCATACGCTCTGTGCCAGCAGTAACATTAGACCCGCTTGTGCGAAACACTAAATCTGCATTTGCCGCAGAAACAGACTGTGCTTCCATGCTTACATTACTTTGAGTGCCAGCAGAATTTTTAGCGGATGCCATGTAAATAACCGAACGACCATTAACAGCATCTGTACTTTTTAGTATTTCTGCTAAATCGGCTACCGAAGAACTTTCTACATGAAGTTTTGCGGATGGCGAAGTAGTACCAATCCCCACATTCTGTGAAGTATCAACAGTAATCGCAGTAGTGCCAGCAGATTGAAGTGTTAACGCAGTAGATGCCGCACTTCCAATTGTATTTGCAACTACTGAAGTTGTAAGTCCAGTTGTTCCATCTAATTTTCCGCTTGAATTGACATTGTTTGCCAATAAACCTAAGTTAAATGCTTGCGTCATACTGCCCCTGTTCTGCTAAATGTTTGTTGTACCAAAATGTTTGTGTTTACCAATGGTGTTTGCGCCAATGTGTAATAGCCTGTGGTTACAGAATAATCGACAGTTGGTAACAACAATGCACCATTATTCCATAGATTAAACGCATTTGGGTCAAATGTAAATGGATAGGTTGCTTGCCCCACAGTTGTGTAAGCATCCACATTGACAGGCGTTCCATTAGGCACACTTAAATTATTAAGAGTCCATTGGATTACTTGCAAATTGCCCGTAGCCGCGCTTATAAAGGTAATGTCTTGTCCAGCAATATCGTAATCTTGTGCGTTTACTACTGTGCCATTCAAGAATAGCAATTCTGTTCCATTTACCAAAGTAAATCCAGATGCCGTATAAGTTGCTTGATTACTTAACGCAACTGTATTTCTGGTGTAAGAATTATAAGTAACGCTAGAAGAATTAACAGAAGCAAAAGAAACAAAAGTCATAATATCGTTGACTACTGCGCCAGTTGTCAAAGTTACAGAAGATGCGCCATCTGTATATTCTGTCGTATCCAATAAAAGCCCATTTTTAAAGACCCAACAATTACCCGTAACATATTGTGCGCCACGGGTCAAACTAAAAACTGTCTGTCCACTAGATGCCGTGAATGCAGTCATTGTGTAGTAGAACGAATCTGGTGCGGCAAAGCCCACTACGCGACCATAAATATCAATAGTCAAAGTAGCGGCAGAAGCAGTCTTTGTATAAGCCCCACCAGCAAAGGTAAGCAGTTGCGCCAAAGATGCCACCACTTGACCTTGCGGATTATTTGTAATGGCAATTTCACCAGTTCCAACTGTCGTTGTTCCCGCTTGAATTAACTGCCCCGTTCTTAAATTAAGGTCAATTATGTTGTAACCATCTTGCAAACCATTCCAAATAGTTGGGTCATAGTTGAAATCACTAGGTACAAATTGAGCCGTTCCAGATGCGTAGTTAGCCCCACCAGTTGCAAAACTTACAAGATTATTTGATCTATTACTAAACAATAAATAGTTAGTTGTTCCAAATGCGGGGTTTGCCAAATACCATGTGTAATTAATTGGCGTAGGGTCAAAACTAGAAACATTGGAATTGCTTAATCCAAAATATGTTTTTCCACTTCTGGGGCTAGAACTAAATCCCGTGCCTGTCGCGCTTGTTGCATAAGCAATGCTCAAATAACGCTGTGAATACTGGAATGTTAAAGGTCTCCAATTAAATACTGCGCTTGCAGAACTAAATGCAGACTTAGCCACAGAATTTACCATGCGGCTAAAGAAATACCAATTACCAGCAGTCAGACCAGAAACTGTTACTGGCGGCATAGTCACGCCATTTCCGTATGGTGTGCCATTAGATTGCACTTCAGTCGTGCCAACAAAAAACATTTGGTCAATAGATGGACTGGAGAATGCCGAATACCAGACTTCAGCATATTGCGTAATACCCGCGCTAGATGTTATTAAATTAACTTGGAAAGATGGCACAGGCGCATTGACTAATATATTTCCTATTGTTGGCGTTGGTATAGTTCCAAAGATATTTGGATTAGGCAAGCCCGTGTTTGCGGATGGTGTGAACTGCGTGATATTGGCATCATTAAAAACAGTCGGGTCATAGTTAGTCATGGTTAGATCAACTGTGATTGCACCATCTTCACCAAATTTTTGAACTATTTTTGTGATTCTAAATAATTTAGCAGTCCATCCATAATTTACATTGGTGATCGTGACAATATCACCAGCCGACAATTCCAATCCAATGTAGCCCACAGAACAAGTAACTTGCAAATCCATTCTTGCCGCTTTAAGAAATCTGTTTCCTAACAACTGCGCTTGGACATTGTTATTGCAAAGATTCAACTGAATCGTCTGCATATTTACTGGTTCATTAGGGTAAAGCAAATTTGGTGCAACCACCGCCAGATCAATCTGCGTTGTGTTAAATGCGCTATTGATTGTCAAATCTGGGAATTGGCATTGGGCAATGTTGTAAGTGTTAGAAATGTCTAGCGTAGAAATGTTTATAGACGAAATCATGTTTGAATCGTTTATGTCCATTGCTACTGTGTAGGTAGGGCTTTGCACAATCACCGACCAAACACCATAAATTTCGTTGTATTGCAAAAGGCAATCACAAGCATTAGTTATGTCTTGCAAGTTTTTCATAATGGTTTTTGTAGTGTCTACAAACCCATTCATCTTAAATCTGGCTTGTGTAGCAGAGCCACCAGAATAAGGCGTGTATGTAATAACTTGATTGCAATAAGTATTTAATGCCGTAATACTTGCGGTATCTATCTGCGTTGTTGGGATTGCCGCACCATAACGAGTATTAGTTAAATAGTCATAAAGCACATCTCCCGCGCTATTACGAGAATTAATAATTTCAAATTGTGTTTGCTGGATGTTTGTTATGTTGGCATCTTGGTTGTAGTTTAAATGAACAATAGCAAATGCACTATTGCTCATTAACTTTGTAGCATCCCATGTAAAAGTCAATCCACTTGATTGCATTACAGTAATTGCGCTTGTAGACGAATTAACAGGGCTATTAGAGCCGTTGTTATACAGATAGATATACAGATGCCCACTAACAGTATTGTCGGTTGTGCCAGTTGATTGGTCGGTCAATCCAACCACTTTAGTTTGATCTGTTCCATCAAAAATGCAAAGTTTTCCACCAAAGAAAATATTACCAAAAGTGATTGTGTCTGGGGTTGCGCCACCAGTTACTTCACAAAGAGACATCACATAGTAAAGGTCTTGGTTGTCTGTGGTAATGCTTAGATCAGTAATTGTTCCACCAATATAGGTTCTTCCATAAACAATTGGCAATTTGTTATTTGTGGCTGGCGCAACTTGTAGATTTGAGCCTGTGTTTAATGTATTTTCATTTGCATTTGGTGTAGGAGGGTCAGGCGCAAAAGTCTTTGAAACAATAGAAGATGCAACCATTGTTATTGCAAATGAAATGACTTCTGCCATGATTGCAGAAACTCCATACTCAATCAAAATCGGTACAAGAATTGCCGCCATTACATTACCCAATCATTGCAAATTTTGGTTGCACCAAATTTAGACAAGTCTGCATCAGAAAAATTGGAAATGTAAAACTCCACAATTTCATCACGCGCTTTCATTTCATTGCCAATTTCAATATATTTTTTCATTAATTTGACGCTGGTTTTTTTGCTTGTGCTAAACCACATTGATTCTTGCAAAATCCAAAGTTTAGGAATCCAAAAGCACGGGGCTTTTATAGCGCAAAGAAATCCATCATCATCAATTAAAACAAAACCAAGACCAGCATATATTTTGGTTAATTGTTCATCAACAAAAGTACCAGACCATTTATCTATGTGCAACGATAAAGCATTGCCATGCTGTCTATGAAATTCTTTTAAGAATTCTTTAATTTGTTCATTGTCAAACTTATTGGCTAAACGAATCATACTGTCTTGCCAAATGGATAATAGATGGTTGAAACAAAACCAACTCGATTCATGCTTGTATCAGTTGGGTTATAAAATTTCCAACTTGCATCATTGGTAAATCTTCCACCAGTTCTGTTTTGCAAAATGATCTGGATGCTAGATGCGCTTACTGAAATCGTGCCTACAAACATTCTTGCATCTTCCATCCATTGTTCGCTAATGGTAAAAGTATTTACATAACCAAAGAAATATTGATATAAACCACCCGTTCCACCAGTAGTTATAAGGTTGCCATCAACATCAAAAAAGCCTTTCCACATTGTTATTTGTGAGCCTTTTATTTCTTGTCCTAACACCCAACCAAGCAAAGCCGTATCAATGCCGACCAATGTAATGGCTGTTTGATTAGCGGTTGATTTAATGTCGCGCTGGACTTCACCAATGCCAACTAAAGAACCAAGCCCGTCAAATGTTCCTATGCCAGAAATGGTTAATGCCGTTGGCGTTGTCGCAAATCTGTATGTTGTAGTTGGTGTTACCACTTGCACAAAATCCGCATAGCGAATATTGCTTGTGTTTTCAATTGGCGCAATAACATTCATAGGACTAACTCAAAGGCTTTAAATGTAGAGTTCCACGCAACAAAAGAATCGTTAGTCATAGGCACTAGCGTATAAGTTGGGTATTGTTGCAAGACAATCTGAAATGTCACGCCTGTGTAGGTAGTGCCACCCATTGAAACTGTCGTGCCGTATTGCCCTATAACTGCGTTGATTGCGCTTCCCAATGGACCATTGATCAAGTTTCTATGCACAGGGATAGTCACAGTAGAGCCAGAGCCACGCAATACATCTGCCGTTGCTATATATGAATACAAACCGACTTGGCAAAAATCGCCAGCCTTAACAATATATGCCGTAGATGAAATAGATGGTAGGTTTCCAAGCACCAGATTCTTTGCGGCAGAACTGGTTTGCCATTGGCAAGATGCAATCTGTCCGCTTGTCATACTACCTTGGTAAGCAATGTAGTTGACCCATCCAGTAGAACCAATATTTAGATATTGCGCTAATGCTTTGTCATAGTAGCGAAGGTTTGCCAACAATCCACGATTGGTGCTGTATTGAAGATAGTTGTGTGGTTTAAACTCAAACTGAAAAGGCACAACTGTAATAATTTCAGAAGTAGAAATTCGCTGATTGCGCGAAATCACTTGACCCACAAATCGTTGGTCATTGATTGACACCGATTCAGCAATGGCGAGAATGTCTGTAATGTTTGCCATGTGTTACCTACTTTGTGGCAATGATCTTTGTGCGGTTTGGTTTGCCGCCCAAACTGCGCTTTTGTTTTTAGCCAAAAATTGTGTGGCTGATTGCGTGTCTATTGCGCTCATGTTGGCGATATATGGACCATTGTAGGTAATGCTTGGTTGATTGCTACCCATTGACCCAAGCATATTATTTGGGATTATTGTTCCAGATGATTTAGGAACAAACAATTCTGGACCACGCTCACCGACTAAAGATGCCTGTCCTACTGGCGGTTCACCACCATCCGCAAATTGCATCATAGATGTGGCATAACCACCAGCATTTGCTGGTGCAAACAAAGAATCAAACATTCCCATTCCACCCATTGATTTAAAAATGGATAAGGCTTGCGCTTTAAGTTGAATAGCGACAATATCTTGAATGATGCTTTGGGCTAATGATTTAAAAGATATTTTTCCTGTACGCACAAAGTTATCTAGAGCGGCATTCATATTGCCCATAACTGCTTCAAATGCTTGTTGTCCACGCTCTAATTCTGTTGTGGCATTTCGGAAATAATCACCCATTGCCAAACCAAAACCTTGCTCGAAAGTACCTTCACGAACTGCTTTGGTTGCTTGATTTCTTGCCCTTGCAAGTCTTTCTGCTTCGTCTGCTATTGCTTGTTCTGTTTTTAAAAGTTCCGCTTTTGATTCTTTATCCAAAATAGTATCTCTGCTAATCGCCTTCATTTTTTCTGCACGATTGCTTTCTATTTCATATAAATCTTTAGCAAGTTGCACATCTTCTTGTCTCATGTGCAAACCTTTTATGCTCAATTCAAACATTGCTTGTTGATCTTTTAATGATCTTTCTTCCACCATTTGGCGCAATGCAACTGTGTGATATGCGTCTACTTCTTTTTTCAAAGTATCCATCCGCAATTTATCTTGATCTTGTAAGTCTTTATTGATAATGCGGTTTCTAGCAAGTTCTAATGCTTTTAATTTTTCTGCTTCCGCATCTCTACCTACTTTAGTTAATCTTTTTTGCGAAGTATCCGCTTTAGTAGCATCCCATCCTTCGCCAGAACCAACATCAAATGTGCCTAATTCTTGTATTCTTTTAAATCTAGCATATTCATCATTAAACTTTTTTAACTTTTCTGCATTTGCGCCAAACATGGCAAAGCCAAATGCCGTTGAAAAGTCAACCAACATTTTCATGTTGCGACCTAAATTATTAAATGCATCTGATAACTTATCTATTTCATGTAATGAAGATTCGAGCCATTGCGTAAACTTTAATGCTGGTGTTCCCACAAATGCTGTAAATGTGACCAAAACTTCATGTGTAATTTTGTGCAACATATCCCATGCTTTGGCGGCATTTTCAATGCTTTTTGCTTGGTCTTTTGATACATGGCTAGTTTTTTCCATGTCTTCAGCAACGCCAGCAATGTCTGCGCCTTTTGCCGCACGACCTAGCATTTCATAAGACCTTGCTTGCCTTGTTAATTGATCTGGTATTTCTTTCAGACCTTTTAATGTTTGGGCAAACAATTGTTCCATGCTCAAAGTGCCTAAATCTTTGAGACTTATTCCTACATCCTTAAATGCTTTTTGCGCTTCAAAAGAACCACCAGCCGCTTTGTCTACAAATGATGTAAACGCATTTAATATTTTTCCAGCATTTTCTGCACTACCGCCATTTTGGTCTAAGGCTTCACCTAACTTTAGAACTGTGGTGATAGCCATGTCATTGGCTTTGGCAACATCTGCTATTGAATCGGCAAACTCCAATGCCTTATAGGTCATGGCGGCAAATGCAGTTGCGCCTACTGTTGCAAATGTTTTTGCTTGTGTAGCAAATTCGGATAAGTCTTTCTTGGCGGCTTCTATGCCTTTGGAAAACTCCGCGCTATCAATGCCAAGTCTTACACCTAATCTAGCAATCGTATTAGCCATGCTTGAACCTATCCTGTTTGAAATCTGGGGCTTGGGTCATAAACGCCAGAAGACTATTATTAACTGATGCTTTCTTGTCTTGTTCGCTCAATGGCGGATAGATGTAATCATACGCGCTACCCAAAATGTTGGCTAGTTTATAAGGTCGGGAATTTGCTTGTCTCATGTAATTAAACACGCCAGCCGTTAACGACCCTAAAACTTCCAATGTTCCACGATTGCCTATCAATCCATCTGCATACATTGTCTGAATTTGTGCCATTGTTATATCGTCTATGTCTGCAAGTGAATCATGTGTATGCCCATTGAAGATCATTGCGACTTCAACTTGTTTCTTCAATGAGCCAATCAGTTTCCCCTTGATTCCTTATATGTTGGGCTAATCGCTTCTGAAATCTTTTCAATTAAAGTGATCTGCACCGCCATTGGAAATTCCGCTTCCACTTCTTCATAAGTTAAGTCGGCTAATGAATCGGCTTCATTTTCTGGAATAAGCAATTTAATAAATTCAGTTATGCGGTTCTGAGTCATCAACTTTAGTTTTGCAGTCTCGCGCATAGACCGACCATTTACCAGAATGTCGTTGTCAACAAACTGGAATTCTTCAGTCTCTTGCCCTTTAAATTGTTCCAAGGGTTTAGCGATCTGGTCATAGACCACCGC
>Ga0114967_10000868_pt1 | contig 25460 bp, 4 predicted proteins | sample M_130628_MF_Meta_FD_92639 | JGI IMG/M metagenome (GOLD analysis project Ga0114967, IMG submission 92639) | Freshwater microbial communities from Lake Montjoie, Canada to study carbon cycling - M_130628_MF_MetaG | ecosystem: Environmental > Aquatic > Freshwater > Lake | place: Lake Montjoie...
CACGCGATCCGTCGCCAGAGACACCACTTGGGCCGTGCTCAGAGCAACCACCTGATCGGTCGTCAACGCCACCACTTGGGAAGTCGTCAGCGCCGTCACTTGGCCGGTGGTCAGAGCGTACACATCTCCCGTTTCGATCGCCACAACCTGCGCGGTGCTCAATGCCACCACCTGATCGGTGGTCAGCGCGTACACCTGAGAGCTGGTCAAGGCCACGATGTCGTTCGTGGTCAAGGCTCTTGCCTGACTCGTGGTCAGTGCAGCGACCTGATCCGTGGACAGCACCTGAACGTTGTCGGTGACTAGTGCCGCAATCTGCTTGGTGGTCAAGGCAACCACCTGCGCAGTGGTCAGAGCAAAGGCTTCAGCGCTCGTGAGCGCGAACACCTGACTCGTGGTCAGCGCGGCCACGCGATCCGTCGCCAGAGACACCACCTGAGCGGTGCTCAGCACAACCACCTGATCGGTGGTCAGTGCCGCCACTTGGGAGGTCGTCGCCGCCGTCGTCTGACTCGTGGACATGGCGTACAAATCTCCGGTTTCAATAGCCACAACCTGAGATGTGCTCAACGCCACCACCTGAGATGTGGTCAGTGCGTAAACCTGCGAGCTGGTCAATGCCACGATGTCATCCGTAGTGAGGGCTCTCGCCTGACTCGTGGTCAGAGCTGCGACCTGAGCCGTAGACAGCGCCTGAACGTTGTCGGTGATCAGCGCGACCAGTTGCTTGGTAGTCAACGCAACCACTTGGGCTGTCGTTAGTGCAACCACCTCAGCGCTCGTCAGAGCAAACACCTGCGCCGTCGTCAAGACCACCACACGATCCGTGGCGAGGGAAGCCACTTGGGCAGTGGTCAGCGCTACCAACTGACCGGTTGTCAGAGAAACTACTTGAGCGGTCGTGAAGGCTGCAGCTTGGCTCGTAGACAGAGCCACAACGTCCCCGGTTTCAATAGCCACTACCTGCGCGGTGCTCAACGCTACCACCTGATCGGTCGTTAGGGCGGAGGACTGCACGCTGGTCAAGGCTACGATATCACCTGTGGTCAACGCTCTGACCTGACTGGTCGTAAAGGCAGCGACTCGGTCAGTCGTTAGGACCTGAACATTGTCAGTGGTAAGCACCACCAACTGTTTGGTGGTCAACGCGACCACCTGAGCCGTCGTCAAGGCAACCACCCCAGCGCTCGTCAAGGCGACCACTTGAGCGGTAGTCAAGGCGACCACTCGGTCGGTAGCGAGAGACACTACCTGAGCAGTGTTCAAGGCGACCAACTGAGTCGTGGTTAGTGCGGCTATTTGAGCCGTCGTGAGTGCCGTAGACTGGCTTGTCGAGAGGGCGTACAAGTCACCCGTCTCAATTGCGGTCAACTGAGCAGTGCTCAATGCCACCAATTGGTCGGTGGTCAATGATGCAGCCTGCGACGTGGTCAATGCCACCAGTTCATTCGTGGTCAAGGCTCTGACCTGGCCGGTTGTGAAGGCTGCGACTTGATCAGTCGTCAGGACCTGTACATTTTCGGTGAGCAATACCACCAACTGCTTAGTGGTCAACGCAACCACCTGTGCAGTCGATAGGGCCGCTACTTCGGCACTCGCCAAGGCCACCACCTGTGCAGTTGTCAAGGCCACCACCCGATCGGTGGCGAGAGACACTACTTGTGCAGTGCTCAATGCGACCAACTGAGTCGTAGTTAAAGCGGCTACCTGCGCCGTAGTCAGCGCCGTGGCCTGACTCGTCAACAATGCGTACACATCACCGGTCTCAATCGCAGTTAACTGCGCGGTGCTCAACGCCACCACTTGATCCGTGGTGAATGCAGACACCTGAGCGCTGGTCAGCGCAACCACTGCACCAGTGTTCAATGACCTGACTTGATTCGTCGTAAACGCAACCAGTTGAGAAGTGGTCAGTGCCTGAATATTGCTTGTGGTTAATGCTACAACCTGCTTGGTAGTGAAGGCAACCACTTGGCTGGATTCCAATGCCGTTACCTCAGCGGTGGTCAAGGAGACCACCTGCGCCGTACTAAAGGCCACGACCTGCGCTGTTGTCAGAGCCACCACCTGACTGGTGCTCAAAATAGCCACTTGACTCGTACTCAGAGACACCACTTGGGCTGTCGTCAGAGCCGTCGCCTGGCTCGTGGAGAGTGCATAAACGTCCTCAGTCTCTAGCGCCACCACCTGCGCTGTGCTCAAGACAACCAACTGATCGGTAGTCAGTGCATTCACCTGAGAACTGCTCAAGGCAACCACTTCACCTGTGGTCAAAGACTTCACCTGACCCGTAGTCAGTGAAATCACCTGAGACGTGGACAAGGCCTGAACATTGCCCGTGACCAGTGCCACCAATTGCTTGGATGTTAAGGCGACTACTTGGGCTGTCGTCAATGCAACCACCTGATCGCTCGTCAGGACAGTTATCTGGCCCGTGGTCAACGCAACCACTTGGTTCGTGGTGAAGGCCGCCGCCTGACTCGTAAACAAGGCAACCACTTGCGAAGTGCCCAAGGATACCACTTGCGAAGTGGTCAAGGAAGCAGACTGACTCGTCGACAAGGCCACCACTTCATCCGTGGTCAAGGCAACCACCTGAGCGGTCGTCAACGCCACCACCTGCGCAGTGGAGAGAGACACCAAGTCAACAGTGTCAAGGGCCACCAACTGTGCGGTTCTCAGCGAAGCAACCTGCGCAGTTGTCAATGCAAACGCTTGCGAGGAGGTCAACGCCACCACCTGATCGGTGGTCAATGCAATTATCTGGGCCGTCGTGAGTGCAACCGTCTGATCGGTGGTCAACGCTGCAACCTGATCTGTGGTCAGTGCAGCGGCTTGACTCGTCCTGAGAGAGGCGATCTGCGCAGTGCTCAAGGCGACAACTTCACCCGTAGTCAGCACAGCGACCTGCGATGTCGTCAACGACGCCACCTGTGCAGTGCCGAAGGCGAAAGCCTGACTCGTGGTCAAGGCCACGACTTCATCCGTCGTCAATGCAACTACTTGGGCAGTCGTCAACGCGAGGATCTGGCTAGTGGACAAGGACACCAAGTCGCCAGTCTCTAAAGCAGCGATCTGCGTAGTTCTGAGAGCCACAATCTGGCCAGTCTTCAACGCAAATGCCTGTGCGGAGGTCAATGCAACCACCTGATCCGTGGTCAAAGCGAACACCTGATCGGTAGTGAACGCGAACGCCTGAGCCGTGGTAAGCGCTGCAACCTGATCCGTGGTCAACGCCGTAGCTTGACTCGTTCTCAGGGCGGCAATCTGGGCAGTGCTCAAGGCCACCACCTCACCGGTAGTCAACACCGCAATCTGCGATGTCGTTAACGCGGCGATTTGGGCAGTGCCTAAGGCAACCGCCTGGCTCGTGGAAAGCGCCACAACCTCATCGGTGGTCAGTGCGACTACTTGAGCTGTCGTCAATGCCACCACTTGCTTGGTGGATAGCGAAACCAAGTCACCCGTTTCGAGGGCCACCACCTGTGACGTCCTGAGTGCGGCGATCTGTGCCGTCTTCAAGGCATTCGCCTGAGAAGAGGTCAAGGCCACGATCTGATCCGTCGTGAAGGCAACCACCTGCAAAGTCGTTAGCGCAACCGTCTGGCTGGTCGTCAACACAGCAATCTGATCGGAAGTGAGCGCAACGGCCTGAGTAGTCGTGAGCGCGGCTACCTGAGCCGTGCTGAGGGCCACCACTTCGGCGGTGGTCAGCACTGCGACCTGAGATGTCTTCAGAACAGCAATCTGTTGGGTGCTGAACGCAACGGCCTGACTCGTCGACAGGGCCACCACTTCATCAGTGGTCAAGGCAATTACTTGAGCAGTAGTCAGCGCCAGAACCTGACTGGTCGTCAACGCAACCAGATCACCAGTCTCAAGGGCCACAACCTGCGACGTCTTCAGTGCTGCGATCTGCGCCGTGGTTAAGGCTGTCGCCTGAGACGAGGTCAACGCCACCACTTGATCCGTGGTCAATGCAAACGCTTGGGCCGTAGTCAGAACAACTGCTTGGCCGGTCGTCAATGCAGCGATTTGATCCACAGTCAGCGCAACAACTTGATTTGATGTCAGAGCGACCACTTGAGCTGTGCTTAGGGCCACCACTTCAGCGGTGGTCAGCACAGCGACTTGAGACGTCGTCAGGGCAGCAATTTGTGCGGTGCTCAAAGCAACAGCCTGACTCGTGGACAGTGCCACGACTTCATCCGTCGTTAAGGCAACTACTTGAGCAGTAGTCAGCGCCACCACCTGAGCGGTCGACAACGAAACCAAATCACCAGTTTCAAGGGCTACAACCTGCGCTGTCTTCAGTGCAGCGATCTGGGTTGTAGAGAGAGCATAGGCTTGGGAAGAGGTCAACGCCACCACTTGGTCCGTGGTCAGCGCGGATACCTGGGCCGTGGTGAGCGCAACAGCCTGACCGGTCGTCAACGCAGCGATCTGGTCCACAGTCAGCGCAACAGCTTGGTTCGTCTTCAGCGCAACGACTTGAGACGTGCTCAGTGCCACGAGTTCACCAGTGGTGAGCGCAACGACTTGGGACGTGGTCAACGCGGCAATCTGTGAAGTACCCAAAGCAAAAGCTTGGCTCGTCGTCAGCGCCACCACCTCGTCTGTGGTCAATGCGGACACCTGTGCAGTCGTCAAAGACGCCGCTTGAGCTGTGGATAGCGAAACCAAATCAGCAGTCTCAAGCACCACCAATTGCGCGGTGGTCAGTGAAGTGATCTGAGCCGTCGTCAAGGCAAACGCTTGAGAAGAAGTCAGCGCCACGACCTGATCCGTCGTCAACGTGGACACTTGTGCGGTCGTTAGAGCGACTGCTTGATCAGTGGTCAACGCAACGATTTGCGCGGTGGTAAGAGCCGTAGACTGACTCGTTCTTAGTGCCGCGATCTGCGAAGTGCTCAGAGCGACGACTTCGCCTGTGGTAAGCGCCGAAACTTGAGCGGTTGTGAGTGCTGCTACCTGAGCTGTGCCCAAGGCAAAAGCTTGGCTCGTAGAGAGGGCCACGACCTCATCGGTGCTCAAGGCAACTATCTGCGAAGTAGTGAACGCCGACACCTGAGCGGTTGACAACGAAACCAAATCACCTGTCTCGAGAGCCACAACCTGTGCGGTTCTCAAGGCGACGACCTGAGCAGTCGTCAAGGCATACGCCTGAGAAGAAGTCAACGCGACCACCTGATCCGTGGTGAGTGCCACCAACTGAGCCGTGGTCAACGCAACCGCCTGGTTGGTCGTCAATGCAGCGACTTGAGCAGTAGTCAACGCCGTCGCCTGACTGGTCTTCAGTGCGGCTGCCTGTGAGGTGCTTAAAGCGACCACTTGACCCGTAGTAAGGGCTTCAATCTGAGATGACGTCAGTGCAGCGACTTGAGCAGTACCCAAAGCAAACGCCTGACTCGTGGTCAATGCCACCACTTCATCAGTGGTTAGGACAACGACCTGGAGCGTCGTCAGCGCTGCGATCTGGCTGGTGGACAAGGAAACCAAGTCACCAGTTTCAAGAGCCGCGATCTGAGCGGTTCTGAAGGCAACGACCTGCGATGTCGTCAGCGCATACGCCTGAGAAGAAGTCAGCGCGACTACCTGATCGGTTGTCAACGAGGATATCTGGGCGGTCGTTAGAGCAACCGCTTGGCTTGTCGTGAGGGCCCCGATCTGTGCGGTGCCCAGGGTGACCACTTGGGCCGTCTTGAGGGAGGCAGCCTGAGCGGTGCTCAGCGCAACCAGTTCACCAGTCGTCAGCGCCGCAACCTGCGATGTTGCCAAGGAGGAAACCTGAGCAGTACCAAGGGCCAAGACGCTGCTCGTAGAGAGCGCCACGATCTCACCCGTTGTCAGAGCCACTAGCTGGGCGGTCGTCAGCGCCACAGCCTGGGCGGTAGTCAATACGGCAATGTCACTGGTCTCAAGGGCGACCACTTGGGACGTGGTGAGCGCAACAACCTGCGCGGTCGTCAGGACATACACTTGAGCTGTGGTCAGCGCCTCCACTTGTGCGGTCGTCAAAGTAGCGAGCGCTGCGGTTGAGAGAGCTGCCGCCTGGGCGGTAGTCAGAGAAACCACCTGATCGGTAGTAAGCGTGACGGCCTGCGACGCTTTGAGCGCCACAATCTGGCTGGTCGAGAGGGCCACCACTTCGCTAGTGGTCAACGCCACGACTTGCGCGGTCGTCAAGGCTGCGACCTGCGCCGTGCCTAGGGCAAACGCCTGACTCGTCGTTAAGGCGACCACGTCGTCGGTGGACAACACAACCAACTGAGCAGTTGTGAAGGCCGCAACTTGGCTCGTCGAAAGGGCAGCGATGATGTCTGTCTCAAGTACCACCACCTGCTTGGTGCTCATTGCAGCCACCTGAGAAGTCGTGAACGCGTAAACCTGAGCGCTTGAGAGAGTGTACACCTGATCCGTCGTGAGAGCGAAGATACCTGCAGTGGTCAAACTCACCACCTGACTCGTCGTCAGCGCTGTCACCTGATCCGTAGAAAGAACAACCACTTGACTCGTCTTGAGGGAAGCCACTTGGCTCGTGCTAAGGGCGACCACTTCATCGGTTGTCAGAACGGTTACCTGAAGCGTCGTCAACGCTGCAACCTGCGCTGTGGCCAAGGCCACCACCTGACCGGTTGTCAACGCGTACACTTCACCAGTGGTGAGGGCCACGATCTGAGCGGTCGTCAGTGCTGCGACTCTTGAGGTTTCCAGAGCGATGAGATCGCCCGTCTCAAGCGCCGCTACCTGCGCTGTCGACATGGCAACAACTTGAGCGGTCGTCAGTACTGCGAAGTCTGCGGACTCCAGAGCCACAATCTGTGCTGTGGTCAGCGCCAGAGTCGCCTGCGTCGACAAAGCCACGACCTGACTGGTCGCCAGGGCGATGATGTCGTTCGTGTTCAACGAGACGACCTGACCTGTAGTCAACGCGAAGACCTGAGAAGTGCCTAGAGCGAATACCTGATCCGTCGTCAGGGCGGCCACTTGGGAAGTGCTCAAGCTCGAAACCTGGCTCGTGCCCAGTGCAGCAACAACGGCCGTAGTCAACACAGTGATCTGCGAAGTCGGAATCGCGACAAGGCCAGCGGACTTAATCGCGCTTGCTTGGGCGGTGGTCAGCGCAAACAGCTGATCCGTAGTGAGTACGGACGTTTGAATGGTGGAGAACGCGTTCACCTGACTTGTCGTCAGAGCGACGAAATCATCCGTGGCCAACGAGGCCACCTGCTTGCTTGAAAGCGCCGAAACTTGCGCCGTCGTCAAGACCGCTGCCTGACCCGTCGTAAGGGCGACTACTTCACCCGTGGTCAACGCCACTACCTGTGCAGTGGTGAAGCCAACCATCTGACTGGTACCCAACGCTACCAGATCACCTGTTTCCAGCGCAGCGACTTGAGCCGTCGTGAGGGAGGCGATCTGCTTGGTAGTCAGTGCATAAGCCTGCGAACTCGTCAACGCAACCACTTGGCTAGTCGTCAAAACCGACACCTGGCCCGTCGTCAATGCGACCGCCTGATTGGTGGTAAACGCCGCTACTTGAGCCGTTGTCAATGCCGCCACATTTGCTGGGGTCAACGAGGAAACCTGCGAAGTCGACAGGGCCACTACTTCATCCGTGCTCAGCGCAGCCGCCTGCTTGGTGAGTAGGGCTGCAATCTGAGACGTCGTGAGAGCAACTGCTTGGCTGGTCGTCAACGCGACAACTTCGCCCGTGGTCAAAGCCACCACTTGAGCCGTGGTGAGGGCCACAACCTGTCCGGTTGTCAACGCCACGAGATCACCCGTTTCCAACGCGGCGACTTGAGCCGTCGTGAGAGAAACGATTTGTTTGGTCGTCAACGCGAAAGCTTGCGAACTCGTCAATGCAACCACTTGGCTGGTCGTCAATACGGACACCTGACCCGTCGAAAGCGCGACAGTCTGATCAGTGGTGAAGGCCGCCACCTGAGCCGTCGCCAGTGCCGCCACATTCGCCGGAGTCAGCGCGGAAACCTGTGACGTAGACAACGCCACTAGGTCGTCCGTGCTCAACGCTGCCGCCTGCTTGGTGAGCAGCACCGAAATCTGCGCTGTCTTCAGCGATGCAGCCTGACTCGTAGTCAGCGCCGCCACCTCACCGGTAGTCAAAGCCACCACCTGCGCAGTGGTAAGAACCACGACTTGACCCGTGGTCAAAGCCACCAGATCTCCCGTTTCTAGTGCCGCCACCTGCGCGGTTGTGAGGGAGACGATCTGTTTGGTCGTCAGCGCGTAAGCTTGTGAACTTGTCAACGCAACTACCTGAGCCGTCGTCAGAACAGACACCTGACTCGTGGTGAGTGAAACAGACTGATCGGTTGTTAAAGCTGCCACTTGGGCCGTTGTTAGAACCGCTACGTTCGCTGTCGTCAGCGAGGAAACCTGCGAAGTAGACAGCGCCACCACTTCGTCCGTGCTCAACGCAGCCACCTGCTTGCTCAACAACGAAGCGATCTGTGCTGTGGTCAAAGCTGCAGCCTGACTGGTCGTCAACGCGAACACCTCACCCGTGGTCAATGCCACGATCTGAGCCGTGGTGAAGGCAACCACCTGATTGGTGCCTAAAGCCGCAAGATCACCCGTTTCCAACGCCGCCACTTGGGCGGTTGTCAGAGAGGCGATCTGCTTGGTCGTCAAAGCGTAAGCTTGGGAACTTGTCAACGAAACTACCTGACCAGTGGTCAACACAGTCAATTGGCCCGTGGTGAGCGCAACCGCCTGATTCGTAGTAAACGCCGCCACTTGAGAGGTCGTCAATACCGCTACATTTGTCGTCGTCAGCGCAGAAACCTGAGAAGTCGACAAGGCCACCACTTCATCCGTAGTCAAAACTGCCACCTGCTTGCTCAAGAGCGCCGCAATCTGCGCCGTGGTAAGGGCCGCTGCTTGGCTCGTAGCCAACGCTATCACCCCGGCCGTCGTCAATGCCACCAACTGCGCCGTGGTAAGGGCTGCCACCTGTTTGGTACCCAGAATTGCGAGATCACCCGTCTCAAGGGCGAGCACTTGCGAGGTAGTCAGCGAGACAATCTGCTTGGTTGTCAGCGCGTAGGCCTGAGAACTCGTCAACGCAACCACTTGACTCGTCGTCAACGCCGACACCTGATCAGTAGTCAGCGACACGGCCTGACTTGTCGTCAACGCCGCGACTTGGTCTGTGGTCAAGGCCGCCGTGTTAGCAGTCGTTAGAGAGGAAATCTGCGAAGTCGACAGGGCGACCACATCATCCGTGGTCATCGCTACCACCTGCTTTCTCAGCAACGCAGCCACTTGGTTCGTGGTCAGAGCTGCCGCCTGGCTCGTCGTCAATGCCGCCACCTCAGAGGTGCTCAAAGCCACTAACTGCGCCGTGGTCAAAGCGACCGCCTGACTAGTGCCCAAGGCCACTAAATCACCCGTTTCAAGCGCGGCAACCTGAGAAGTCGTGAGGGAAGCAATCTGCTTAGTCGTAAGAGCATAGGCCTGGGAACTTGTCAACGCAACGACCTGACCTGTCGACAATACAACCAATTGCCCAGTGCTCAGAGCAACCGCCTGACTGGTCGTCAACGCCGCCACTTGGGCCGTCGCCAAGACCGCTACGTTTGCCGTCGTCAAAGAAGAAACCTGCGAAGTAGACAAGGCCACCAACTCATCCGTGGTCAAAACAGCAACCTGCTTGCTCAGAAGCGCGGAAATCTGAGCCGTTGTGAGAGCAGCCGCCTGACTGGTCGTCAGAGCCACAACCTCTCCGGTGGTCAACGCCACGACCTGCGCCGTAGTCAACGCCGCTACCTGACTAGTTCCCAAAGCCACGAGATCTCCCGTCTCAAGTGCCGCCACCTGTGCGGTGGTGAGCGAAGCAACCTGCTTCGTCGTCAAAGCGAAGGCCTGTGAACTTGTCAGCGCAACAACCTGAGCCGTAGACAATACAACCAGTTGGCCTGTGGTCAATGCAACCGCCTGACTCGTTGTAAACGCCTCTACCTGAGATGTTGTAAAGGCCGCTGCGCTCCCAGTCGTCAAAGAGGAAATCTGCGAAGTAGACAAGGCCACCAAATCATCTGTAGTCAAAACTGCGGCCTGCTTAGTCAACAGTGAGGCAATCTGCGTCGTCGTAAGAGCCGCCGCCTGACTCGTCGTAAGAGCAACTACCTCTCCGGTCGTCAGCGCCACTACCTGCGCCGTCGTCAGCGCCGCCACCTGGCTCGTTCCCAAAGCAACTAAATCGCTGGTTTGAAGCACCACCACCTGAGCGGTAGTAAGCGAAGCAACCTGCTTAGTTGATAAAGCGAAGGCCTGTGAAGTAGTGAAAACTGCCACCTGCGCTGTACCCAGAGTAGAGACTTGAGCCGTCGTCAACGCAACTGCTTGGCCGGTCGTCAGCACCACAACCTGATCTGTCGTCAGCGCCGCTGTATTCGCTGTGGTTAAAGAGGACACTTGCGCCGTCGTCAGCGCCACCACTCCAGCAGTGGTCAGGGACACCACCTGTTTGCTCGCCAGAGCGGCAATCTGGGTCGTAGTCAGCGCAACAGCCTGACTGGTCGTCAACGCGGACACCCCGCCCGTAGTCAACGCCACCACCTGTGCCGTGGTCAACGCAGCCACTTGGCTCGTTCCCAGTGCCACGAGGTCACTGGTTTCAAGCGCAGCCACCTGGGACGTCGTGAGAGCCACGATTTGCTTCGTCGTCAGAGCATTTGCTTGCGAGCTCGTCAGCGCAACCACTTCGGCCGTACTCAAAGTAGAAGCTTGAGCGGTTGTCAATGCCACCGCTTGACCGGTAGTCAACACCGCGATCTGACCGGTTGTCAGCGCCGCTGTGTTGGCTGTCGTTAACGAGGCTACTTGAGCCGTTGTAAGAGCCACCACTCCGTCGGTAGTCAGCGCAACCACTTGCTTGCTTAGCAAAGCGGCGACCTGCGCCGTCGTCAACGAGGCCGCTTGGCTCGTGGTCAACGCAGATACCTCGGCTGTACTCAACGACACGATCTGCGCTGTAGTGAAGGCCGCCACTTGGCTGCTGCCCAATGCCACAAGATCGTCGGTTTCAAACGCAGCCACCTGAGCGGTCGTGAGTGCGACTATCTGTTTAGTCGTTAATGCGTAAGCTTGCGAAGTCGTCAACGCCACCACTTGTGCGGTCGACAATGCCACCACCTGCGCCGTTCCCAAAGCCACCGCCTGAGCGGTCGTCAAAGAAGTAACCTGACCGGTCGTGAACGCTGCTATGTTTGCAGTCGTCAATGAGGCAACTCGTGAAGTTGAAAGCGCCACGACTCCGTCCGTGGTCAAAGATACAAGCTGCTTACTCGGGATCACCGACACCTGCGCTGTAGTGAAGGCCGCCATCTGGCTCGTAGTCAACGCTGACACTCCAGCGGTGCTAAACGCCACGATCTGCGCCGTGGTGAAGGCCGACACTTGACTCGTACCTAATGCCACGAGATCACCCGTTTCAAACGCTGCCACCTGTGCGGTCGTGAGGGCGACGATTTGCTTGGTGCTCAACGCATTTGCCTGTGACGTCGTCAAAGCAACCAACTGTGCCGTGGTCAAAGTCGAAACTTGAGCCGTAGTCAACGCAGCAGCCTGACTCGTTGTCAAAACGGATATCTGATCCGTGGTCAACGCCGCTGAATTTGCAGTGGTCAGCGAGACGATCTGCGAAGTCGAAAGGGCAACCACTTGGTCAGATGTCAACACAAGCAGCTGTTTCTTCAGCAATGCCGCGACCTGTGCGGTCGTCAAGGCAGCCGCCTGGCTTGTGCCCAAAACAGACACCTCGCCAGTGCTCAGAGCCACGACCTGCGCCGTGTTGAATGCCGCCACTTGGTTGGTTCCAAGCGCCACAAGGTCATCTGATTCGAGCGCGACTACTTGGGCCGTTGTAAGAGACACGACCTGCTTAGTCGACAAAGCAACTGCCTGTGAAGTCGTTAAGGCAACAATCTGACTAGTCGCAAGAGCAGAAACCTGAACCGTTGTCAGCGCCACAGCCTGGGCCGTCGTCAACGAGCTTACCTGATCAGTCGTTAGAGCCAACCCTTGGGCGGTCGTTAATGATACAATCTGCGAGGTGGTCAATGCGACCAAGTCGGCCGTTGCTAGCGCCACTACTTGCTTGGTCAATAACGCGGAAACCTGCACCGTCGTAAGAGCTGCGGCTTGGCTTGTCGTCAGAGCAGCCACATTATCAGTGGTCAACGCCACTACTTGGGCTGTGTTGAATGCTGCTACTTGAGACGTTCCTAGCGCCACCAAATTTCCAGTCACAATCGACGCTACCTGACGACTTGAAAGGGAGACCACCTGCTTGGTCGTCAATGCGTACGCCTGTGAACTGGTAAGAACAACAATCTGTCCCACACTAAGAGAAACGACCTGCGAAGTAGTCAGAGAAGCCACCTGCGAAGTAGTTAAGACAGAGACCTGATCCGTAGACAGCGCCACCGCTTGTGCGGTGGTCAGAGACGCCACCAGCGACGTGGTTAAAGCAACTAGGTCATCCGTACGAAGGGCAATGACCTGTTTGGTTGAGAGAGAAGAGATTTGGGCTGTCGTCAAGGCAGCAGCTTGGCTCGTTGTTAGTGCGGACACCCCGTCCGTGGTCAACGAAACGACTTGTGCCGTAGTCAAGGCCGCAACCTGACTTGTCCCGAAAGCGACCACGCTATCCGTTCCCAGTCCGGCTAACTGCGCTGTCGTGAGAGCGACCACCTGCTTCGTCGTCAACCCAACGATTCCAGCAGTAGTGAGGGCGAAAGTCTGACCTGTTGTCAAGGTGCCGACCTGACCGCTAGTCAAGGCCGCAGCCTGAGCGGTCGTTAAGGCGGAAACCTGAGCAGATCCAAGAGCAGCGATCTGGACTGTGGTGAGGGACACCAACTGTGCGGTGCTCAAAGCAACCAGTTCATCCGTGGTAAGAGCCGCAACCTGCTTCGTCAACAGCACTGAGAGCTGTAGAGTAGAGAGCGCAGCCACTTGACTGGTCGCTAAGGCCACCACCTCGCCCGTGCTCAACGCCACTACCTGAGAAGTGGTCAGAGCCTTAACCTGGCTCGTGCCCAACACAGCGAGGTCGCCCGTCTCAACCGCCACCAACTGAGCGGAAGTCAGACTGACTACCTGCTTCGTCGTCAAAGCACTTAGCTGAGCTGCAGAGAGAGCGACCACTTGATTGGTGGTCAAAGAAGCAACCTGCGCAGTGGTCAGAGAAGCAACCTGCGCGGTGGTCAAAACGGAAATCTGGTCCGTGCTCAGCACTGCCGCTTGAGCCACAGTCAATGAAGATACCTGCAAAGTCGTCAAGGCATACACCTCGTCCGTAGTCAGGGATCCTAGCTGCGCCGTGCGGAGGGCACTCACCTGCAAGCTGGTCAAAGAAGCAACCTGAGCGGTGCTCAAGGCAACCAACTGCGTGGTGCTCAAACCAACGACCTGATCCGTCGTGAGCGCAGCAAGCGTGCTACCACCCACCGCCACGAGATCGCCAGTTTCTAACGCCACTAACTGCGAAGCGGAAAGTGCGACAATCTGCTTGCTAGTCAAAGCATTTGCCACGGAACTCGTGAGGGCAACCACCTGCGCGGTCGTCAATGCAGCCACCTGCGCCGTCTTGAGAGCTGCCGCCTGGTTCGTCGTCAAGGCAGAGACTTGATCAGAAGTCAGCGCCGCAGATTGAGCTGTGCCAAAAGAAACCACCTGCGCGGTCGTCAATGCAGCCACCGCAGCGGTGGTCAAAGCGGCAACCTGCTTCAAGGCGAGCGTCGATGTTTGCAGCGAAGTCAACGCGACCGCCTGTCCGGTGGTCAACGAGGCCACCTGATCCGACGTGAGGGAAACGACCTGAGCCGTCGACTGAGAAATAATTTGATTGGACTGCAATGCAACCACTTCAGCCGCAGTGAGAGAAACCACCTGCGCATCGCTCAGAGACGAAACCTGAGTCGTCCCAAATGCCGCCACCTGACTGGTCGCCAACGCCACCAACTGACTCGTCGAGAGTGCACGCAGTTGCAGCGAGGAGAAGGTCGCTACCTGAGCCGTCGAGAAAGCAACCAGAGCACTGGTGGCAAGACCCGCTACCTGAGAAGTAGTGAGCGCAGCGACCTGACTGGTGGAAATTGAGGCAGATTGGCTCGTGGAAAGGACCGCTAACTGGCCCGTCCCGAAGGCCGCCCGCTGCTGCGTACTCAACGCCGCAATCTGGCTGGTGCTAAGCACTTCAATGTCATCCGTTCCCAGTGCAGCAATCTGCAGTGTGGTGAATGCCGCGATCTGCTTTGTGGAGAGAGCCGCAACTTCATCGCTGCTCAAAGCAAGAACCTGGCGAGAGGTCAGGGCAACAACCTGAGCAGTGGTCAAGGAAACAGCTTGGGCCGTAGTGAGAGCCTGCACCTCAGCGGTGGTCAAAGAGGCCACCTGCGAGGTCGTTAGAGCTGCGATAGCAGAGGTCTTAAACGCCTGCAGATCACCTAGTTCGATAGCCACAACCTGTCCAGTGGTCAAGGATGCCACCTGATCCGACGTGAGGGCTGCAGCCTGCGAACTTGCCAGAGAAACTACTTGCCCAGTGGTTAACGCCACAACCTGAGCTGTTGTTAAAGACGCCACACGCGAGGTCGCCAGCACAGACACGCCATCGGTTGTCAATGCAACCACCTGAGCGCTAAGCAAGGAGGAAATCTGACGAGTCGTTAGGGCAAATACTTCGCCAGTCGTCAAGGCGGCCACCTGAGAGGTCGTAAGCGCAGTAACTTGAGAAGTCGTCAAGGCGGCCACCTGAGAGGTCGCCAGAGCGCTGATTCCGCCAGTCGTCAATACCTTGACCTGCGCAGACGTCAGCGACACCACTTGGGATGTCGTTAGCAGATCCAGAGCATCCACCTCCACTGCCACGATTTGAGCTGTGGTTAGGGCGACAATCTGCTTCGTGGACAAAGCGACCAATTGATCATCCGTAAGAGCGACGATGTTGGCGGTGGTCAATGCTGCGACCTGAACGCTGGTCAATGACACCGTTTGGCTGGTTGTGAGCGCAGACACTTGATCCGAAGTGAGGGCCGCAACCTGCGATGTGGTAAGCGAAGAAATTTGTTTTGTACTCAACGCGACAGCTTCAGCCGTCGAGAGGGAGCGCAATTGCTTGCTGGTGAGTGCCGTGAGTTGATCTGTAGTTAGCGCGATGGCCTGTGATGTCGTGAGGGCCAACAGTTCGTCTGTCGTCAGGGCAATCACCTGAGCCGAGGTCAGGGAGACCACCTGAAGCGTGGAGAGTGCTTGAATATTATCTGTGGAAAGCGCGGTGACCTGAGAGGTCGAAAGAACGACCACCTGTTTTGTCGTGAGCGCAAATGCCTGACTGGTAGTCAGTGAAGCAATCGCCCCCGTTGTTAGGGCCACGATCTGGGCGGTAGTGAGAGACACTCCCTGAGCGGTAGTCAGAGCCACCAACTGATCCGTGGTCAAAGCGACGACCTGTGCAGACCCGAGCGCCGAAACTTGCGAGGTCTTCAGAGAAACAACTCCTGCAGTTGTCAACACCTTTACCTGCTTGGTCGACAAGGAACTAACCTGAGTCGTCGTGAGCGAGGAAATCTGATCCGTCGTCAGCGACTGGACGTCGTCCGTAGTGAGCACCAAAATTTGAGCTGTCGTGAGAGAAGCCACCTGAGAGGTGCTTAGCGCCACCAAATCACCAGTTTCAATCACCATCACTTGGGCTGTGGTGAAGGCAGCCACCTGCCTGGTGCCAAATGCCACAAACTGACTGCTGGAGAGTGCCACTACATTGCTCGTCGTCAATACAGCCACCTGCGCCGTAGTCAAAGAAACAGCTTGCGAAGTCGTCAACGCAACCACCTGATCCGACGTCAAAGCGGCTACTTGTGCAGTGCCCAACATCGCCACCTGCGAAGTTTTGAGCGCGGCGATCTCCACCGAGGTTAAAGCCCTCACCTGCTTACTGCTAAAAGAGTTTAATTGTAGCGTCGTAAGCGCCTCCACCTGAAGTGTTGTCAAAGACTGCACCTCGTCGGTTGTAAGTGCCAGAATCTGAGCGGTTGTGAACGCGATCACTTGTGCCGTTGTGAACGCAACGAGATCTTGAGTTTCAATCGCCACCACCTGAGATGTGGTCAGAGCCGCCACCTGCTTAGTGGTCAATGCCGACGCTTGGTCGCTAGAAAGCGCGACCAAATCACCCGTGGTCAATGCCACAGCCTGCAATGTAGTCAATGCAGCGACTTGGGAAGTGCTCAGCGAGGATATCTGATCCGTCGTCAAAGCAGCCACTTGGGCTGTCCCGAAACCAACAATTTGCGAAGTCTTGAGTGAAGAAACTTCCTCCGTCGTCAAAACCTTCACCTGCTTGGTGCTCAACGAACTCAGCTGAGTCGTCGTCAAAGAGGAAGCCTGAAGCGTAGTCAACGACTGCACTCCGTCGGTGGTAAGCGCTAAGATCTGAGCGGTCGTCAGGGCCACCACCTGCGCCGTAGTCAACGCCGCGATGTCGCCAGTTTCAATTGCCGCGATCTGCGCAGTGGTCAGGGCCGCAATCTGCCTTGTGTTTAAAGCTGCAAACTGGTCACTGGAGAGCGCCACCAAATTCGCTGTCGTCAACGCCACCACCTGCAGCGTCGTGAATGCAACCGCCTGCGAAGTACTCAACACTCCCACCTGATCACTCGTCAAAGCAGCCACTTGCGCTGTCCCCAAAGCGGCGACTTGGGCCGTCTTGAACGCAGCCACTTCCGAGCTCGTCAAAGCCTTCACCTGCCTAGTGCTCAACGAACTCAGTTGGGTCGTCGTCAAAGAGGACGCTTGAAGCGTGGTTAGCGACTGCACTCCATCCGTGGTCAGCGCTAAAATCTGAGATGTCGTTAGAGACACCACCTGAGCCGTGGTCAACGCCGCAATGTCGCCCGTTTCAATCACCACGATCTGCGAGGTGGTCAGGGCCGCGATCTGCCTTGTGTTTAAAGCTACAAATTGCTCGCTGGTAAGCGCCACCACATTTCCAGTGGTCAAGGCAACCACCTGAAGTGTTGTGAACGCGGCAGCCTGCGACGTACCCAGCACAGAGACTTGGTCACTCGTCAATGCGGCCACCTGAGCCGATCCCAACGCAACCAACTGCGAAGTCTTGACCGAAACCAATTCCGCCCCGCTCAGAGCCCGCAACTGTGCAGTCGTCAACGTGCCGACTTGCGTAGTCGTCAAGGAAACAATCTGGGCAGTCGTCAGAGACTGCACTCCGTCCGTTGTGAGAGCCGTAATCTGCGCGGTCGTAAATGCCGATACTTGGTTCGTGCCAAGAGCAGAAACCCCCTGCGTGGTCAATGAGGCCAACTGCTTGGACGTCAAAGAAATGATTTGCTTCGTGCCAAAAGCAATTAACTGATCCGAACTCAGAGCCACCAACTGCGCAGTCGACAAAGACGAGATCTGACTCGTACCCAAAGACACAGCCTGAAGCGTTGTGAGAGCAACAACCTGGTCGGTTGTAAGAGAGACCAACTGGGCAGTGGACAAAGCTGCAACCTGAGCGGTAGCCAAAGAAGCCACCTGAACCGTGGGAAGGGAAACCAGTTGCTTGGTCGTCAAAGGAGCAATCTGCGAAGTCCCAAGCGAAACCAATTGACCGGTACTCAGAGCCGAGAGGAAGTCGGACGATAGAGCTGAGACCTGACTGGTCGTCAACGCACGGACTTGACGAGTAGAAAATGCCTGCAACTGGTCGCTCGAAAGGGCGTTCAACACCTTACTACTGAGAACAGTCACTTGGAAAGAGGTCAGCGCATACGCCTGGTCAGTCGTCAGCACAGACGCTTGGTCCAGGGTCAACGCAGCAACCTGAACACTGCTCAAACCCACAAGCTGAGCAGTGGTTAAAGCCTGAAAGTCATCGGTAGAAACGGCAACAAATTGCGCAACACCGAATGCCCCCAACTGCTTCGTGGTCAACGCCACAACCTGATCACTCGTCAACGACTGCACCTGACTGGAAGTCAAAGAACTGATTTGAGCCGTACTAAAAGCCACAGCCTGACCGGTAGTTAAGTATGAAACTTGGCTCGTGGTTAACGCCGCTATCTGAGAGGTCAGAAGCGACTGAAAATTCCCAGTCCCGAGCGCCGAAATTTGATCCCCAGTGAGTGACGCCAACCCCTTTGCCCCCAAGGCAATCAGCTGCCCACTCTTCAGAGCGCCTATATTCTCCACGGTCAGCGTCTGGAGATCGCTAGTGGTGTAAGCCGCGAATTGAGCAGTCGTCAGGCCGGAAACCTGTGTGGTGGTTAAGGAAGAGAAGTCAGTGGGCATAGAAAGGAAAGTTGGAAAGACGACTGCGCGAAAAGATAGAAATCAGTAAGAAACTACGGCGAACTCAGCTTAATCGGCAAGAAGCCTGGGCTTCTTTAGAAGGTTTTGATGATGGATTTGTGCAAAATCGAAAACAATAGCACATGAAAAACAAAATTTGATGTGCTCAGATTAGCAAACGCTGGGCCAAGTTTTTCCATTTTTATCTGACTTTTTATTCAAAATTTGCGTCCTTGCCCATCGCAACTTTGGGATTTGAGGAGCAGCTCCTATTCGAATTAACCATAAAGAATCACCAGCAATAACACTCAAACGAGCGCGACAATCACCAGAGAAACTCCATTTTCTCTAAAACCACTTTAAAACCACCCCTACCCTAACCCAGAATCCCCGACGCCTACACCAAACGCCACCGCGCCAGATCCTGCGAATCCACCAACCCCACCGGCATTCCAGCCCCATCCACCACCACCACCTCGTCCACACGATGCTGCTCCAGCACGCGCAGGACATCCGCCGCCAGACGTCCAGCCTCCACCGTCACCGGTCCCTTCGTTAAAAACTCCCCCACCGCTCGATCGGCAATTCCTGCCACCTTTTGAAAATGACGGGCAAAATCACCGTGGGTAAAAATACCCAACATAAAACGCGATTCATCCACGACGACCGCGGCTCCCGTCCGCCTCTGTGTCATCGCACTCAAAACGTCCCGTACCGTTGTCACTGGAAGCACCAACGCCATCTGCTCCACCCCTCTCATGATGTCGCTGACCTTTAACAACAAAGTGCGCCCAAGCTGCCCAGCAGGATGATATTTCGCAAAGTCTTCTCGGGTAAATCCGCGCACATCCAAAAGAACCATGGCCAACGCATCCCCAAGCGCCAGCATGACGGTCGTACTTGCAGTCGGCGCAAGTTCTAAGGGGCACGCCTCCCGCTCCACCGACACGTCCAACACCACCGCACTGTTCTGAGCCAACGTCGAGTGCCGCTGCCCCGTCATCGATATCAGTGGAATTCCCATCCGCGCGAGCGCCGGCAGAATCGCAAGCAACTCTTCCGTCTCGCCGCTGTACGAAAGCGCCAAAAACACATCCCCCTCCCCTACCACTCCGAGGTCCCCGTGCAACGCGTTCACCGGATCCAAAACCACGGCTGGGCAACCTATACTGGTTAAAGTCGCCGCTATCTTCGATCCAATACAACCAGACTTACCCACTCCACACACGACCAATTTACACTTACGCGATAGACATTCCAAAATCTCCGCCACCGCTTTCTCGAAACCTCCATCCAAGCCCAACCGAGCATCCAACCTTTGTAACTCCGCAATCTCCAATTGAAGCACCCGACTTGCTTTTTCCAGGATGGTCATAAAACTCCCCCACTCGCGGTATTTTTCCTTCCGTTTGCCTCCAACCACACGGCCTGACGCGCAAACAAAAACCGCTGGTATCCAAACCCCGCCCAACCTGCGGCGACAGCCATCGAAACGAACTCTGCTTTGGAAAATGCTCTCTTTGCAGAAACCCGGGCATCGTGCCGCGTCATTGCCTCCCTATAAGCCGTGGCCGTGAGCGCCCAAATTCCCACACTCGCAAAAAGAGAGCGCTCAAGGTCAGACACTAGCGACCAACGGTGTGACAGCATCCGGCAGCGTACCAGAACGCGAATGGCGTCATCCTCGCTAAAGTGGTGCAGTGCAAGGGTACACAACACGAGATCGTAGGTCTCACCGGGCTCAAAACTACGAATGTCCGCCTCAAAAAAACGAATCTCAGGAAAAGCAAAACTGCTTTCCTTAGCAATATGGAGAGTTGCACCCTGCGCATCCACTACATCAACGCTCAAAGAAACCTGATTCCTCCGCGCCCAACGCACAAGCTCTCTGGGCAGATCGGCAGCCCCTGTGGCCAGATCCAGCACCCTATATCGCCCGCCGGGCTTGAGCCATTTCCTCGCAAACTGGAGCAGCAAACGATGGCTTCCAAAATAACGATTCAAAGACACAAGATTCGCCAGATCCGTGCGCAGTTCATAGGAATCCCCTTGGGGAATGTCCATTAGCTCAGGTTGGCTTGGGTCAAACTCACGCGGCATATCTCCCTAACACTGCCCAGCTTCATATTCCAACGCAAGCGCGCTCAAACCCTAGCGTGCCTCCATGCCGCCATTCTGCACTAAACCATCTTCCGAGCGCCTAAGTGAGGCACAGGGCAACCCATAGCATCTGCGAACATCCGAAGCACTGCCATCTCCCTGTCCATCAAAAAGCCCTGCGAGGCCGCCGCAAAACCACACGCCGTCAGAATGCGCTTACGTAAAGCACCAGACGCCTGCTCACATATTTCCAAAGCATGCACCACCTGCCCTACCGTCACCGCGTCGTAATCAGCTGGAGGCACCTCATAACCCAATGAATTCCAAGCAGCTATCCTTGCGGCATTACGCCCCATCGTGCTCTTGGAGCCGCGTAAAAGCATCGAAGAAATCAACACCCGACACTCCCCCCAAACCGACGACAATTCCTCAAAGACGACCGGCGCAACTTCCCTCACCCCCAACGTGATTCCTATCCTTCGACGCGAAGTATAAAGCAACAGATAACGCACTAGATCAATCTCGTCAGCACGAACCACTTCCCTCCGACATTGACGCATCAGTTTGACATACTCGCCGCGACTCATACGCCGTAACATCGGCATGGAAAGGTCCAGCAACAAAGACAATTGCGTGGCCGAAGCGACGCCTAAATCCACCAAAGATGCACTAGGCCGCATCATCTCAAGCAACAACTGCTTCGCTCCATCCCGCGTCTGAGTGTATTGGATCCATTCTTCCTTCAAGGAGCGCTTCAACGAGATGCCAAGACCCAGCTGTGAGGGCAGCATACATTGCCCCAAATACTCCAAGTTTGCGATCGGATAAGACTGAGGCGTTCCCGCCAAGGAAAGTTCCTTCGAACGCATCTTTTCTCTCTTCTTTGCCCCAATCGCCGCAGCAGCGCGCGCCGCAGCCGAGAGAGGCTCCGCCGGCAAATCCTGGGGAGGCACATCGCTGACCACAACCGACGCGGCGCCGTCGTTGACCCGGCTCGATAAAAACTCGCCACTCCAATCCGGCTGCAGCCTCCGAATCCGCTCCCCGAGCGTAGGATGCGTGGGAAAAAACAACGAAGAAAGCCCTTCAGCCGCAGGCGCAAAAAACAAATGTCCCGACTCAGGCGCCGTTGGATTTGCAAGCAAAGAACCCTCCCGCAAACCGCCGATTTTTCGTAACGCGGCCACCACCGGCATTCCTGAGGGCAAACAACCCGCAGCCGCCGCGTCAGCGGCAAACTCCAAATCGCGGGAAACGGTTCCTTGTAAAAATCGACCAAAAACTCCAGTCACCGATCCCAACATTAGCAGTAGAACACCCAAAAGCGACCGACTCTGACTTTCACCATCGGCGGTTCCCGGCAGTTTGCCCGCCATCGCCCTGCGGCCCGCCGAGGCATTCAGCCCCCAGAACCCCTTACCTACAGGAGAATCAGACGCAACTAATAGGCGCCCTGCAAGGGAGAGGAACAGAATTCCCTGAACCCATACCAGCATCCTAAACTTCAACCTCATGTCCCCACTTAGAATATGACTAAACTCATGTAGCAACACGCCCCGGAGTTCCTCGGAATTCAGGCGATCTAGCGCTCCTTGAGTAATCCCAATGACTGCGCTCGCTGGGTCACTACCCGCTGCAAATGCGTTGATCCCCAGCTCTGTTGGAAGCACCCAAACCTCAGGCACTGGAATGCCAAAACCCAATGCGAGCGTTTCCACCATGGTCAACAGCTCCTGCTCCGCTGCATTACCCGAGCGTAAACCCAACCGCTTCCCCCCCAACTCTTCAGCCACGCCCGAACCGCCCATTCTCAAGGCGTACACCCGCACAATTACGCCAAGAAAAAGTAAAAGCAAAGAGAACGGCAACGTCCAAACAATGACCTCACGGTGAACATCAGAATCCGCTAGGGAACCACCAACAAGCAGCACGACAAGCAAATGGATCGACACGATCACACCCGCCATCAAAAAAAGCACGAGCGTAAACATGCTGCCAGCGCGCCGCCGCGCTATATCCTGTGCCAAAAACAAATCCATCCCCTAGTTATAGGGGTGAAGTCCGTGTTTCTTTAACTTAAAAGTGCGATAGTTTGCATGGCATCTAGTCAGTCACTCGAAAAGTTTGCTGGGTCAGTGAATCAGGAGGGCGTTTTGCCTCAGTTTAATCCAAGAATATAGCATCGTGGTTTAACCTTCACTCCTCTCCTTTTTCCTCTCTCTCGAATAATCTTCACTGTAAAATTTACTTTTTCACTTGCCAAGCATACCGATTGGCTTTAGCAATCGCGCCCTCATTTTTTGGATTCAATTCCCTTCGATCTTTCAACGGGAGGTGTCTTCGTAAACTGGGGTCAGCACATTTTGCCTGAGACGATGGGTTGGTAGCTCAATGGTAGAGCAGCGCCCTTTTAAGGCGTTGGTTGAGGGTTCGAGTCCCTCCCAACCCACCATCGCAAGTACACGGTAAACCTACGGCTTAACGTTGACGCTGAAACTGAAGGCGAGCCCCGCTCACAGCGCCCGCCAGCAACGCAGCTTTGCAAATGCCCTCGACTCACGGCCGCGCGTTACTACTTACGCTCGGAAACTGGGGCCACCTCATAGCGGTGAGGAACAGGCGCGCGGGCCGCAAGGGCGTTATTTTCGTGCAGCGTCACCTGCTGGACAAGCTCCTCGTAGCGCGGCCAGTTCTTGATGTAGTTCAGCGCCATGCCGGCGTTGTACTCCTTCTTGTCTTCGAAGCGGTCGTAGTGCGCCTGCACCGCAACAGGGTCATCCACGTTGACCTTGTAACGGCTTTGCATCCAGCGCCGCGTGTTCATGAGGCTGCACGCCTGCGCCTCGGCGTTCCGCCTCTGTTCATTGTGGCTGCGCACCGTCTGCGCCTGCTTGTACTGCGGAGTCGCTTCGTTGAAAGCCAGATTAATTCCGTGCGCCAATTCAGTCGCCGTGTGTCGTCCAACAGCGCTGCCGTCGATGCGTACCTCGTAGCTTCCAGCCGCAAGGCCCGTGACCGTCAACATTTCCTGCGCAAGGTCGCTCTCAACCGGCGCGATCTCCAGCAACGACTTCGCCGCGGCGTCGATTGGAAACGGCAGTGCATTCTCCCTCGCCGTGAACACCACGCCTCCCTCTTTGGTCTCCACGCGGCTCACCTCCGCGTTGACGCTCTCCGCGGCACGAGCGCTCGCTGCATCAACCTTAATTCCGGACACAAGCGCAGGAGCTCCTTGGGCTTTCAGGAACAACCAAGCCATCATCAGATGCCCCGGCGCGCCCGGATGCACCCGATCCCCTCCGATGATGGTCCACGTCGGATCTTTTTTCTGTCGCTCGAGATTGAGCGCCGTCATGGGGGCGTGGAAATCGACTAAACTGGAATGGTTCGTTGCAGCCATCTGACGGACGATCTCAGCGCAGAGGCCGAGTCCGTCGTTGCATCCGGGTTGATTGTTTTCCTTCTCCAGCACCACGGTCTGATCGAACGGCGATGGGGTGATAAAATACAATTTGGGGTCACCCGCCTCAGCGCGGATGCGAGCGACCACTTTCTCCATGTTCGCCTTGTATCCCTCCAGAGCCTGTCGCTGCTGGTTCTTTTTGGCATCGTCAGGATTCGCAACATAAGCACCCCGATTGACGTCGTTCATTCCGAACATAATCGACACCGACGTCGGCCTCTTTCCAATCACGTCCTCCGCTAACCTTCCAAGCGATCCAGCGGAAGTGTCTCCGGAGCGACCCGCGTTGACGAAGCGGACGGTGCGGTCCGGAAAGCGAGTCAAATAGTAGTCGGAAATGATGGTCTGGGTGGCGCCCCGGGCCGTGATGCTGTCTCCAAGCAGGCATACCGTCTCGCCATCTTTGAAAAGCTCGCCGCATACGACGTCGCTCGACAAGAGGAAGCCCAGCAGCGCGATCGTGGACGGAATAATTTTTTTCATGTGGGTTATTCTTAAAAGGAGGGACATCTTCTTCGGGGAATTTCTACGCTTAACATACCGGTCCGCTGGGAGCCAAGAGAACCGCGTGCCGAGGCTGGAGAAGCTGACCGGAGTTACGTCCAAGATTGCCCAGAGTAACGCGTCAACAAACGAGAGGAAACCGAACGGAATATCCCTTGGTGGTCATACTGCCTGCAATTCCAACCCCTTGCCGAGTGAGTCTTACCCTCAATGCAAAAAATTTGAACGTTCTTGCCGCCAACGGTGTCCCAGCGAAAAGAAACCCTGTGAGGGCGTTTTCGTCCAAAATTCCATGATCCAAGTTAGAAATCTAAAAAAAACGTTCGGCCCCAAGGTTGCCGTCGGTGGCGTTACCTTTAAAGTCGAAAAAGGAGAGGTGCTTGGCTTCCTCGGGCCAAACGGCGCGGGTAAAAGTACCACAATGCGAATGATTACCGGCTTCATCCCGCCCACTGCGGGCGAAGCCATCATCGGCGGCTTCAACATTGTGGAGCATCCCATCGAGGCCAAGCGACTCATGGGTTACCTTCCCGAAAACGCTCCCTCCTACGCGGACATGACCGTGGCCGGGTTCTTGGGTTTCACCGCAGAACTCCGAGGCCTCAGCGGTAGCGCAAAAAAGAAGGCCGTCGATCGTGCGGTGGAAATGTGTTTTCTCGAAAACGTCCTACATCAGAGCGTCGAGACTCTCTCCAAGGGATACCGCCACAGAACCTGTTTCGCTCAGTCCATCATTCACGATCCCGAAGTACTCATTCTGGACGAACCCACCGATGGTTTGGATCCCAATCAAAAGCACGAAGTCCGCACCCTGATCAGAAAGATGGGACAGAGTAAGGCGATTATTTTTTCCACCCACATTCTGGAGGAGGTCGAGGCGGTTTGTTCGAGGGCGATCATCATCGACCGCGGGGTCATCGTAGCCAATGGCACGCCGGCAGAACTTAAGGCGCGCTCACCGCAGGCTGGTGCGATCACGCTGCGACTCAGCGGAGGCGAACCCGCGGGTGGCACGAAAGCCGTCCGCTCGAAGATCGAAAGCCTCAGCACTGTAGAGCAAGTCACC
>Ga0114967_10000869_pt1 | contig 25456 bp, 19 predicted proteins | sample M_130628_MF_Meta_FD_92639 | JGI IMG/M metagenome (GOLD analysis project Ga0114967, IMG submission 92639) | Freshwater microbial communities from Lake Montjoie, Canada to study carbon cycling - M_130628_MF_MetaG | ecosystem: Environmental > Aquatic > Freshwater > Lake | place: Lake Montjoie...
CCCACGGTCACCAGCAAGATCATCGGCGTGCCGCCCCAGACCAGCGACCGGCCACCCTCCAGGGCGACAAGCAGGATGCACACCACGCCACCTGTCAGTGTGGCCGCCCCGGCGTAGTCGATGTTCACCTGCTTGCGCGCGATTCCTTCGCGCAGGAAAACTGCCAGCAGGGCCAGTGCAAGGATGCAGAGCGGAAGGTTCGACCAGAAAACCCATCTCCACGACATGCTTTCGATGATGAAGGCACCGGTTGAAGGCCCGAGAAAGCTGAAGAAGCCCCAGACACCGGCCGAGGCGCCCTGCACGCGCGCCCGGTCCTTGATGGTGTAGATGTCGCCGAGAACCGTCAGCACCAGTGGCAGGATCGCACCCGCACCCAGTCCCTGGATCACCCGGGCGCCCACCAGCAACGGCATTGACGTCGATGCCCCACACAGGAACGTCCCGGTCATGAAGACCGTGAACCCGAAGAAGAAGAGTGGGCGCCTTCCGAAGACGTCCGCAAGTTTCCCGTACAGCGGTGCCGTGATGGTGGACATCAGCAGGTACCCGCTGAATACCCAGGGATAGAGCGAGATGCCTTGCAGTTCACCAGTGATTGACGGGAGGGCAACCGTCACCACTTGCGTCTCGAATGCGACCGTCGCCGTCGCGATCAGCAGGGCGAAGGTGAGCAACTGCCGTTCGCGACCGGCCGGCATCACACTGGTACTGTCGCGGCGCACTGCCGTTGCCGTCATCTGGAACTCCCACGCAAGCGGACTAGAAATCGATCAGGGGCGGAGTAGTACGGGAAGGGTACGCCCACGCCATCACCAGAGGAAGTCGCATTTCCGGTGCAGTCAGGTCAGGGATTTTCCCTGATCATGTGGCGGGCCCATTGACTCTCCCCAAAGGCAGGAGTAGGGTAGTAACAGGACACCCAACCGGGTGATCCGGATCCTGATCGAGAGGAGAACAGAAGTGAGGCTGTACGACCGCACCCACCTGATCGTCTTCTACAAGGTCATGCAGGTTGACATCGTAGCGCCCACGGACGTCCGGTTCCGTGGGTGGGCATGACCGGCTTCCCCGGTCCGAATGCATGCACCGTGCTCGTCGTGAAATCAGTTACCCCTAGCGACGGCAGCAGCATCCGGAACCGCGAGGAACATGGCCCGGTCGCCGAGCCAAGACAATTGCCAGACCCGGCGCAAGCGGGGATCGTGATCAACGCCATCTTCATTCCATCAGTCTGATGGTCCTGAGATGACCCGCCCAGCGGGGCACGGTCCAATCCCCCGCCCGCCCCTCTGGAATGCGCGCTCACCAGTGTCACTGCAATCACACTCCGGCACCTCACCAGGAGTAGCGGGAACGGTCTAACGAACCTTCCGGCAAAAGGGCCGGGCCCACCAAGGCGCATGAACCCGGTGACCACCGACAAGTCACCGGGTTCACTGCGTAGTACCCGATCGGGGCGTGATCTACCCTCTCCATCACCATGTCACCACTCACCAGTGCCCTCGACGGAGTTCTGCGCCGCACCACCGAAGCCGCCGGAGGCGTACCCGGGGTCGTCACCATCCTGACCGACCGGCAAGGCACGATTCACGAGGGCAGCGCAGGCGTGCGTGCCGTCGGGTCCGGTGACGCGATGACCCCCGACACCATCCTCTCCCTCTTCTCATGCACCAAGGCCATAACCGGGGTCGCCCTGATGCAATGCGTCGAAGACGATCTCGTCTCACTGGACGACCGGGCCGACCGCCATGTCCCAGAGATCAGCCGCACCCAGGTCCTCGATGGGTTCGACGCCGACGGCACCCCGCGCCTGCGCCCCCCAACCACGCCGATTACCGTGCGCCACCTGATGCTTCATACCGCCGGGTTCGGGTACGAGTTCTTCAATGCCGATATCCGCCGATATCGCACGTACGCCAACTCCCTCGGCGCGCCCCGCGGTACCCGCGCGTCAATTGACACGCCACTCACCTTCGATCCCGGAACCCGGTGGCAGTACGGCGTCAACATCGACTGGGTGGGACTACTAATCGAGGCCGTGCGTGGTCAGCGCCTCGGGCAGGTCTTCCGCGAACGGATCCTCGACCCTCTGGGCATGCACGACACCGCATTCCATGTGACCGATGCCATGGCCGACCGTGCCGCCACGATGCATCAGCGCCAGCCATCAGGCGAAATCGTCCCGATTCCCTCGATGACGCAGCGCACTCCACCGCAGATCGAGAACGGCGGCGGGGGCCTCTACGCCTCCGCCCAAGACTACGCCGCCTTCATGCGGATGATCCTCAATGACGGATCGGGTGCCGAAGGTCGCATCTTGAAGTCGGAGACGGTGCAATCCATGGTGAGGAACGGCCTCGGCGACCTGGCATCCGGAGGGTGGACCAGCGCAAACCCGACCCTCACCAACAGTGGTGAATACTTCCCGGGTATTCGCAAGTCGTGGGCGTACACCTTCCAGGTGAACGACGAACCCGCTCCGACCGGCCGGCCCGCCGGATCCCTGGCATGGGCGGGCCTCGGGAACCTCTTCTATTGGATTGACCGTCAGAACGGGATTGCGGGCTTCTGGGGCACCCAGATCCTGCCCTTCCATGACATCTCGTCGTATCCGGGCTTCGTCGAGTTCGAAACAACCGTCTACCAACACCTGTCAAGGAACGGCACCCTGCGCGACAGGTAGCCGGCAGGATCCGCCGCTATCCCTGTTTCCGCCCGTCGCGAAGCATCCCTATCGCCTTGGCAACACGCGCGTCACGGGTTACCTGTTGCTTGGTTCCGGTAATCCACAACACGTACCACCGCTTGTTCGAGTACGAGAGGGTTGACCAGAACGCCATGGCCAATGGGTCGGACAATAGTGCAGCTGACAGGTCGTCCGGAACCTCAACTTGACGCGGGGAGGTGTCTAGTTCCAAGGTCACCTCCACCTCGTCTCCAGCGGCGACACCCGCGTTCACGCGCTCTGCGGCACTCACACTCACCATGAACCGGCCGGAAATCACCGCAACCGTGCTTCGATACGTGTGCCCATTGATCGTCACCCGTACCGCCGGCTTCTTTCCAGACCCCAGACGGGCCACCACCACATCCGGGACAACAATGCCTGTCGCTGACTTCATTGCCTCAAGGATTGTCGTTCGGAAGGACACCGAACCCTCCGGACTGCTTTCATTTGTCTACATATCTTTCATTTTTCTCCATGTAAGCAGGGTGGCGACCTTCCAATACCGCGCTGTCCGAGTTCCGGTGCTGACAGTCGAGGTTACTCGCCCATCCTCCCGATGCCGTACGATTTTCGTTCACGATCTTGCATCATCATTCTGATGACATTCTGTGAAACGGTCATCCTGCCACGCCCCTGAAAGGCCCGAGACCTCATGGCCCCGTACAAGCGACGCACCCGGAACCTCTACAACCCGGCCTCCGACAAGCCATTCAGCCTGTCACGTTCGCGGGCCGCCCGGTTCCTCGAGTGCCCGCGGTGCTTCTACCTCGACCGTCGTCTCGGGTTCGACCGACCCGACATGCCAGGTTGGTCGCTCAACTCGGCGGTCGACCACCTACTCAAGAACGAGTTCGACGGGTGGCGACGCAAGAAGGAACCGCATCCCATGATGACCCGGAACGGCATCGACGCGGTCCCGCTTGCCCATCCAGACCTCCGGACATGGCGCGACGACTTCCAGAAATATGTCGGGGCAAGCGTCCTGCACCAGGAAACCAACCTGGTCCTGACCGGCAGCATCGACGACCTGTGGATCAACACCGCCGGCGAATGGCACGTCGTCGACTACAAGTCAACCAGTTCCGAGACCCCGCCAAGCCTAGACGGCGAGTACCGCAGCGGATACAAGACCCAAGTCGAGTGGTACCAATGGGTCTTCCGGCAGATGGGACATCCGGTCTCGGATACCGCGTACTTCGTGTTCGCCAACGGCCTCCGCGGATATCGCCACTTCTTCAACCGACTCGAGTTCGAGGTCACGATCCTCGCGCACGAGGGGAACGACACCTGGGTTGAACCGGCCATCTTCGCCATCAAGGACTGCCTCGAATCCGACACGATCCCCGACGCGTCGCCAACCTGCGACTACTGCGCCTACCGGCACGAGATTGGCCAGGCCACTCGCGACTGAAACGCAACATCCGGAAACCCTCTTCGGATGACCAGCGAGACGAGATACCCAGACCTGCTGCGTGCCCCGGTTACGTCGGCGTCCTCGAACTGACAGGTCACTCCCTCATCGGGGAACCGTCACTGATTGCAAGCAAAGCACATGGCTCGCACGGCAACTGCTGTATTTGCTTGCAAGCGTGGCAAAGATCCGGAGTTTCTAGAAATGCTAGTAAACGCTCTTGCCGAAACTCGTGCTTTCGCTACCTGCAGGGCGGTCGAGAGGTATGTTGATCAAGACAATCCGGATGTCACTGTCCTGTGGGAGAAGTGGGAAGATCGCCCAAGTCAGGAAGCGTACCGCGCATGGCGGGTCCAACCGGGGATGGTGGACATGATTGGACCGTACCAGGCTAGTCCGCTACGGAACGTGCACCTCTCGAATGGGGCCTACCTTGAGACACGTCACCCAAGCAGTGTTCTGGTGCTTGGGTGCTTCCGGGCTGTCAGATCCCTGGCTACACGATGATTGGGCACACCGGGGAATGGGCGGGAATGACGGGTGTCCCTCACGGAGGCCTCATGGGACCGTCGAAAGATGTCCTGCGGGTGCAAGACGGCAATGGTGACCCCGGAGCGATTCGAACGCCCGGCCGTTTGGTTCGAAGCCAAATGCTCTATCCGCTGAGCTACGGGGCCAGTTGAACAGCGCATCCCGGATGCGACATCCACGCAACATGGTACCGGTCAACCGCTTTCGCCGGCACCTTCCCCACGCGGAGGGCCGACAACAGGAAAGCCCCAACCAGTCGCGTGGTCAGGGCCGATGTGTGCGGTTCTTGAATGGTGACCCCGGAGAGATTTGAACTCCCGGCCTTTTGGTTCGTAGCCAAACGCTCTATCCAACTGAGCTACGGGGCCATCCTGCACACCACCCACCGTAAACGGTCTGCGATGCGACGACCACGATGATAACAGGCCGTCACCGGCGTTCCCGCCCGGGCCGGCCCCTCTCACCGACCGCGATCAGTTGTCGCGGGACCCGCCATCGCCATCCATGTCGTCGAGGTCGTTCGGCGCTTCCTCAACCTCTTCCTCGCCTTCGCCGGCGTCGTCATCGGCATCGTCGATGGCCATGTCGTCCTCGTCGATGTCGCGACGCTCCAGTCCGGCCCGCAAGTGCGCATGGACGGATGACTGCCCCGTGCTTCGCGTCGGAAAGGAGACCTTCCCCACCAACGTCGCATCCTGGTAGAGCTCACGCACCAGGATGCGCAACTCGCGATCACCAACCGACATCACCCCTGCCACATACCGGTTTCCACCAGCCATCAGCTTGACCAACCGGGAACCATCCTTCGACGGAAGTTCGCCGAGCACGTCCCCACGATCGTCAACGATGTGGACCGTCGCCCCCTCCACCTGCAGGAAGAGTTCGTCACCCGCTGCCAGTCGCGCCAGGATCCCCTGCGAGGCCTTGTTCGGCAATGGGAAGACGCCGGTCTTGCCGGTCTCCTCCACCAGCAGTTTCGGATCAAGCTTCCGGCGTGCCTCGTTCGGCACATCGGACTGGCCCTGTTCCGCGAGCAGCTGCAGACGCTTGACCTGCTTCTGCGCGATCACATTTGCCGGGTCGTACTGTAGGGTGACCGAGTATTCGTCATACGCCTCGCGGTACCGACCCAGTTCCGACAACGCCTTGCCAAGGCGGTTGCGCGCCTCGACATCGTCCGGTGTCGCATGCAGGATGTCGCGGTTCTTCTCTTCGGCTTCCTGCCAGCGGTTCTGCATCGCCAACTTCACGGCCTCATCAGCCAAGAGCCGCTTATTCCGCTGGCGTTCTGCAACAGTCATCTGTGTCATGTTCTTGCGTATCCTTCGCCGGGTCGGTCGTCACTCACTGCCGTCCGCGAGGTCTTCGCAGCGCGCACCACTGGGTACGCCCTGCCGTTCCGGTCTCGCCGGGTCTGTATCCGAACCGTGCCACTACGTTTCCGTGTCGGGATGCCTCTCGGCACCCTGAGCGTCGGTCATGCCGAACCCCGGGAGATGTGCCATCGACGATGGCAACCATCCCGAACCCGTGAATCCCAATGACCACCCGCCGGGTGCCTGATCGTTTGGCGCGAAGACAAGGTCTCTCCGAGGTGGCGCCGTCACCGCCGGACCATTGCTGGGAAGTCTATCAGGGAGGCACAAACCCACGGCTACGCCAGCATCGGCAGGATGACCCGGCGCGATGCCGCCACCACTGGCGTCCGCGAGACACCTTCAAGGAACCACGGGCTCGCCTTGGTCACCTCGACGTCGATCAGCCGTCCCGTCGGATCCTCGACCGAATCGAAGAAGACCAGCGTGTTCGTCGCCGTCCTACCGCCCCAGCGGCCTGGCACACCCGGTGCGTTTCCGGCGTCATCATCGTCGGCAACGGCCGTCCCCGGTTCGCCAAGCGTGGTGTTCGACCCACCCCGTCCCTTGCGCGATGCCGGCCCTTCCACAAGGACCTGCACAGTCGTTCCCACCTGTCCGCCGCGATGCGCCTTCAGGATCTCGCGCTGCTGATCCTCAACGGCATGCAGCCGGCGCTTCTTCTCGGCATGGGGCACGTCGTCATCCCACAGGCGTTCCGATGGCGTCGCCCGCCGCGGTGAGTACGCCGCCACGTGGACCACATCGAATGCACATTCGCGCAAGAGGTCGAGCGTTCCCTGGAAGTGCTCCTCGGTTTCGCCACTGAACCCGACGATCACATCGGTGGACAGTCCCACGTTGGGGATCCGGGCCCGGATCCGGTCGACAAGTGCCCGGTACTGCGCCACGGTGTACCGGCGTGCCATGCGCTTGAGCGTCGCATCGTGACCTGCCTGCACCGGCAGGTTGATGTGTTCACAGACTTTCGGCAGCACTGCCACCGCCTCGATCAGGTCATCGGTCATGTGATTGGGATGGGAGGTGAGGAACCGGATCCGTTCCAGACCGGGCAGGTCGTGAAGTGCGTACAGGAGGTCCGACAGGCGCGATGGCGGTGACAAATCCTCACCATACGCATCCACGGTCTGACCCAGAAGCACCAGTTCCCGGGCACCCTCTGCCAGTAACCACTTGGACTCCTCGATGATCTCGGCCATTGTCCGCGACACCTGATCACCGCGGGTGTACGGCACGATGCAGTAGGTGCACCGGTAGTTGCATCCATAGATAACCGGCACGTAGCGGGAGACGGCGTGCGAGACCGTCTCGGTGGCGATTTCCTCGCCGGAGCCAAACTTTTCCGGGTTCAGGTCGCCGTAATCCGGTGCGTCAATCAGGCCACGTTCGGCCAGATGGTTGAGCAGATCCTCAGGGCGACGCGGATTGACGTACAGGTCCACGATGGGAGCGCGCTTGAGGAAGCCATCGACGTTGCCATCGGTGACGCAACCGGTCACGGCGACCACCAGTTCCGGCCGGGCCTTCTTGAGTTGACCAAGTTGGCGAAGTTCACCCCAGAGACGGTTCTCCGCACCCTGACGGACGGTGCAACTCGTCAGCAGGACCAAGTCGGCATCAGCCGCGGTCGCTACTGGCGCATGACCGTGTTCGTGCAGCGCGCGGGCGATCCGTTCGCTGTCGGCGACATTCATCTGACAGCCGATCGTCCAGAGGTGGTATTTCATCAGTTGGTCTCATCCCGCCGACTTCGCGAAGTGTCAATGAATGATGGTGGGCCAAGCGAAGCGTATGCAAATCTGGCGAGTTGGGGCGGTGATGGGGCGAGGGTACGCGCATCGCCGGTCAACCAGTCGCGCACCATCTGATCAGAAGCGGACAACACGGGCGGTGTCGAGGACGAAGATGGTCGCCCGGCGCGCACCCTGCACTACAGGACGTGCCTCAACGACCGAACGCACAAGTTCGAGGGCACCATTGACCTGTGTGTCCTCAACCCCAAGCAGCAGGGTGACATTGCCGCGCCGCAGGAAGCCACCGACCGTATTGATCCGGGTCGGTCCTGGATATCCTGCCTGCACCACCGCCTCGACCACCCGATTGGCATCGGCGTCGGACAGGATCGCGCACACCAGTTTCATCAACCGCTACATGATGCCACGCGTCGCCATCCCTCTGGCATCACCCGACCCAACCAATCCGCCACACGCCACGATCACCCTGGGAGCGCCAAATCCCTCGCCACGCCCCGGCGCTCCCACCCCACCCGATCAAGTGACATGACCCTTGAACAAACACCATCTTTTGTTATGCGCCGGGATACCCCAGGCCACCCAACCCGAATGCCACAGTCACGGATACACGACAGGCACGAACCGTTGCTTCTCGAATGGCATCCGCTGGTAGTTCGTCTCGGCCGGCCGTTGGGGTAGCGGCACCTCCGGCGGTTGTAGATCCTCGTACGGGATCTGCGACAGCAGGTGGCTGATGCAGTTCAGACGCGCCTTCTTCTGGTCAACCGAATTCACTACCCACCACGGACTGTGCTCTGTGTCGGTCGCCTCGAACATCGCATCCTTCGCTCGCGAGTATTCATTCCAGCGCATGCGGGTCTCGATGTCCATCGGACTGAGTTTCCACCGCTTCATCGGGTCACTCATCCGATCCTGGAACCGCTTCTCCTGTTCCTCGGCACTGACCGAGAACCAGTACTTGATCAGCAGGATGCCCGAGTTGGTCAGCATTTCCTCGAATAGCGGCGCGGTCCGAAGGTACTCGTGATACTCGGCGTCGGTGCAAAAACCCATCACCCGTTCGACGCCGGCGCGGTTGTACCAGGACCTGTCGAACAGCACCATCTCACCGGCCGCCGGCAGGTGCGTCACGTACCTCTGGAAGTACCACTGAGACCGCTCGCGATCCGTCGGCGTGCCGAGTGCCACCACGCGGCAGATGCGCGGGTTCAAGGGTTCGGTGATGCGCTTGATCGTTCCACCCTTGCCCGCCGTGTCACGCCCCTCGAAGATCACACAGATCTTCATCTTGCGCGCCTTCACCCACTCCTGCACCTTCACCAGTTCCAGTTGCAGCCGCTTGAGTTCTTCCTCGTAGTCGTACTTCTTCGACTTCGAGACCTTATCTTTCTTGCCCATGACAAACCTCATTGACCATAACGATCTGCACTCGCGCGACCGCCGATCATCCCTGATCGGCAATGTACCACGCCACCCCAGAACCCCTGCCGGGACGCCTCGTGGTACCGTCCGCCTCTATCCATGTCATTTGAAACCCTTGTCGCCCTCGTTATCTTTGCCGCCGTCACGTCGGTCACTCCTGGCCCGAACAACGCCATGGTCCTCGCCTCCGGCGTCCACTTCGGTTTCCGTCGCACCATCCCCCACATGGCCGGAATTGCACTTGGCTACGGTGTCATGCTGGCCATCATCGGTGCCGGTGTCGGCACTGCAATGTCCGTATCACCTCTTGTCGAAGTCGGCATGCGCCTTGCCAGCGGTGCGTGGATGGTCTGGGTGGCGTGGTCACTCGCCCGCAGTACCGATGCCGGTCGGGACGCCGCCCGCATCCGCCCGATGACCTTTCTAGAAGGTGCCCTCTTCCAGTGGGTCAATCCCAAGGGATGGGTGCTTGCCATCTCCTCGATGTCCCTGTTCACGAAGTCCGGCGACCTCGTCACCGATATCGCCATCGTCGTGGCCGTCTACGTCGTGACCTGCCTGCCGTCATCCAGCATCTGGACCGCATTCGGAGTTAGCCTGCGACGCTTCCTAGAGGTGCCGTGGCGGTTGCGCGCCTTCAACATCTCGATGGCAATCCTCCTCCTGGCCTCCACCTTGCCCCTGATCTTCGAACCGGTCTGAGACCGCGGCCGCCCGTCCCATCGTTGATTGCCATTGGGTGCCATGGGGGGTGTGCTGAACCCGGGCGTCCACTGGCCGGGTCCCGACCAGGACGCGCCTATACTTTGTCCTTGGGCCATCTTCCTGCCATTGGCCGAAGCGACGCGCAGACAACCATGGCGGGGAAGTGTGGTAGGGGATCCCGATGCCCGATTTCCAGCTTGTCTCCGAGTTCCAACCCGCCGGCGACCAGCCCGTCGCCATCCAGCAACTCTCTGACGGCATCAATCAGGGGCACCGCTACCAGACCCTCCTCGGAGCAACCGGGACCGGCAAGACCTATACCGTCGCCTCGGTGATCGCCCGGCTTCAGCGACCCGCACTGATCCTCGCCCCGAACAAGACCCTTGCCGCCCAGTTGTACAGCGAGTTCAAGGAGTTCTTCCCCAACAACGCGGTGGAGTATTTCGTCTCCTACTACGACTACTACCAACCGGAGGCGTACATCCCGCGGTCGGATACGTACATTGAAAAGGAAAGCACGGTCAACGAAGAGATCGAGAAGTTGCGCCTCTCCGCAACCCGGTCCCTGTTCGAACGCCGTGACGTCCTGATCGTGGCCTCGATCTCGTGCATCTACGGCCTCGGTTCACCCGAGGATTACGGCAGCGTAGTCGTCAAGATCCGCCAAGGCGAGGTCCGTCGGCGCGACCGACTCCTCCGGTTCCTGAACGACATCCAGTACGACCGCAACGACATGAACTTCATCCGGGGCAAGTACCGCGTGCGCGGCGAGGTCCTGGAGATCTTCCCCGCCTACGACGACGATGCCGTCCGGATCGAGTTCTTCGGTGACGAGATCGACCGCATCGTCCGCGTCGACCCCCTCACCGGCGAGGTCCTGGCGATCCTGACCGAGATTGATATCTACCCGGCACGCCACTTCGTCACGCCGGCCGAGAAACTCGAACGCGCGGTCCTCCAGATCCAGGACGAACTCGCCGAACGTCTGGAAGTCCTGAACACCCAAGGGAAACTGATCGAGGCACAGCGGTTGCAGCAACGGACCAACTTCGATCTCGAGATGCTTCGCGAAACCGGTGTCTGCCTCGGCGTCGAGAACTACGCCCGCCACCTGGCCGGACGCCAACCGGGCGATACCCCCTGGACCCTGATGGACTACATGCCCGACGACTTCCTCTTCTTCATCGACGAGTCGCACGTCGCCGTCCCGCAGTCGCGCGGGATGTACTTCGGCGACCGGGCGCGCAAGGAGACGCTTGTCGACTACGGCTTCCGGCTGCCCAGTGCCATGGACAACCGCCCTCTCACCTTTGATGAGTTCCAGACCCACATGCGCCAGGTCGTCTTCGTCTCGGCGACCCCCGGTCCATACGAAAAGGAACATTCCCAGCAGATCGTCGAACAGCTGATCCGGCCGACCGGCCTTCTCGACCCATTGATCGAGGTCCGCCCAACCGCCGGACAGATCGACGACCTCCTCGGCGAGATCCGCATCCGTGTCTCCCGTGGCGAACGCGTCCTCGTCACCACCCTCACCAAGCGCATGGCCGAGGACCTCTCGGAATACCTCGCCGAGATGGGAGTGAAGGTCCACTACCTCCACTCCGAAGTGGAGACCATGGAACGCATCGAAATCCTGCGCGACCTGCGCCTGGGTGTCTACGACGTGGTCGTGGGGATCAACCTCCTGCGCGAAGGTCTGGACCTGCCCGAGGTCAGCCTCGTGGCGATCCTGGACGCCGACAAGGAGGGATACCTGCGTTCGGAAACCTCCCTGATCCAGACCTCGGGACGCGCCGCCCGGCACGTCGACGGCCGTGTCCTGATGTATGCCGACCGCATGACGGGTTCCATGGATCGTGCCATCGGCGAGATGCAGCGCCGTCGCGCCAAGCAGGAGGCGCACAACGAAGCGAACGGCATTGTCCCCGCGGGCATCCGCAAGGCCATCCGCGACATGGGTGACCGCCTGCGTGGCGTGGCCGAGGCAACCGCGACGTACAACGCCACCGGCCCCGGCAGTCGCACCCCCGACGCGCCGACGATTTCTCCCGACGAGATCTCACAGGTCATCGCCGGACTCGAGAAGGAGATGCAGGTCGCCGCGAAGTCGATGGAGTTCGAACGCGCCGCCCTCCTGCGTGACCAGATCTACGAACTGCGTGCCATCCTGTCCAGTCCAGACAACCCCCTGGGCACACTGGCAACGTCAGGCAACGGCAGTCAGGTTGCCACCGCGACCGCCAGTCGCGCCGCCCGCAGTCCCGGACGCTACGGCAACCGCAAGCGCCGCTAGCCTTCGCCCGCCCCAGCATCCCTGCACGCTTTTCGTTTGATGGGACCCCGCCTTGCCCCAGGTACGTGACGCCTGAATGGTCAGATGACCACGAACCGCTTGACGCCGCCAGGACAGCATGCAGCGGTGCCTGCGGACCGGGATCGGCAAGGCGACGGTGGAACCGAGGCCATGGGATGCCTGCCACCCCCGTACACTTCTGAAGAATTCGTTATGTCACCTGATCCCGACACCACCACAACCATCGCCGACCCCGTCACACCAGCGAACGTCATTTCGGTCCGCGGTGCACGCGCCCACAATCTCAAGAACATCGATATCGACCTGCCCCGAAACAAGCTGGTCGTCATCACCGGCCTGTCCGGTTCGGGCAAGTCGTCCCTCGCGTTCGACACCATCTTCGCCGAGGGCCAACGACGCTTCGTCGAAAGCCTCTCGGCCTACGCCCGCCAGTTCCTTGGCCAGCTTGACAAGCCCGATGTCGACCGCATTGATGGACTTTCTCCCGCCATCGCCATCGACCAGAAGTCCGTATCGCGCAACCCACGATCGACCGTCGGCACCGTCACCGAAATCTACGATTACCTGCGCCTCCTCTACGCCCGCGTCGGTATTCCCCACTGCCCCCAGTGCGGTCGTCGCGTCGAGTCGCAGACCGTCTCGCAGATGGTTGACGCCATCTCCGCCCTGCCCGCCGGCACGCGCCTGATCCTGCTTGCCCCGGTCTGGCGCGGACGCAAGGGCGAGGGCAAGTCGGTCATTGATGACGCCCGCGCCGGGGGATTCGCCCGCATCCGGGTTGACGGCACCATCCACGCCGTTGATGAGGTTCCCGAGATAGACGCCAAGCGCGTCCATGACATCGAGATCGTCGTTGACCGCCTCGTCGCCGGGCCAGACCTTGGCAACCGCCTTGCCGATTCCCTGGAGACCGCCCTCAAGCTTGCAACCGGTCAGGTACTCGTCCACGTGATACCCGCCGCCAGCGCCTCCCCCGTCGCGCAGACCCCTTCTTCCCCTTCCCGCGTCGGGAGAGGGGTTGGGGAGGTAGGCGGGATCGACGGGCGTGCAGGCGAAGGGAACCCGCGGGCCTACGACCTCCTGTTCTCCGAGAAGTTCGCTTGCGTGCCGTGCGGGATCTCCTTCGACCCGCCCGAGCCTCGCAGTTTCAGCTTCAACAGTCCGCACGGCGCCTGCCCGGACTGCACTGGCCTCGGCACAACCCTTGAGATCGATCCCGACCTCGTGATCCCTAACCGCCACCTTTCGTTCGAGGAGGGGGCCATCGCGCCGTGGCCTCACGACCGTGACAGTTACACCCTGTTACTTGTGGCCGCCGTCGGTCGTGCGGCCGGCTTCACCATGAAACAGGCCGTGGACACCCTCACCGAGGATCAACTGGCCCTCATCCTGTACGGATCCTCCCGCGGACGCGCCGGCCGGGGCAGGGGTGCGCGGGGCATCGGGCGCGTCAGCGAAACACGCATCACCTTTGAAGGCGTGATACCCAACCTCCAGCGACGCTACTCCGAGACCCAGTCGGCAACCGTCAAGGAGGAGATCGAACGCTACATGATGAGCCGGCCGTGTCCTGCCTGCGAAGGTGCACGACTGAAACCGGCCAGTCGCGGCGTGACGATCAGTGACGACAACATCGCGCGGACCGTCGCCCGGACCGTCCTTGAGGCCGATGCATTCTTCCGTGACCTGGAACCGACCCTCGGTCCGCGTGCCGGGGCAATCGCACGTCCGATCCTCAAGGAAGTGCGCGCGCGACTGGGATTCCTGCGCGATGTCGGCCTCGGCTACCTCACCCTCAACCGCGCCTCGGGCAGCCTCTCAGGTGGCGAGGCACAGCGCATCCGCCTGGCAACGCAGATCGGGTCCGGCCTGATGGGTGTCCTCTACATCCTTGACGAACCAAGCATCGGCCTGCACCAACGCGACAACGACCGCCTCATCGCCACGCTGCAGCGGTTACGTGACCTCGGCAACACCCTGCTTGTGGTGGAACACGACGAGGACACCATCCGCGCCGCCGACTGGGTTGTCGATATCGGCCCGGGTGCCGGTGAACATGGCGGGCGCATCGTCGCCGCCGGCACACCCGCCGAGATCATGGCCCACCCGGATTCCCTGACCGGTGCGTACCTCTCCGGACGGCGAGTCATTCCCGGCCCTCTTGAACGCCGTCCCGGCAATGGCAAGGTGATGAAGATCCGTGGCGCGCGCACTCACAACCTCCGGAATGTGGATGTCTCCATCCCGCTTGGTTGCCTGGTTGGTGTCACCGGTGTCTCCGGGAGTGGCAAGTCCAGCCTGATCACCGACATCCTCTACAAGCGCCTTTCGCAAGTGATCCACCGGGCGCATGCACGTCCCGGCGACCACGATGGCATCGACGGCATTGAACACCTCGACAAGGTGATCGACGTCGACCAGTCACCGATCGGGCGCACCCCCCGGAGCAATCCCGCCACCTATGCCGGCATGTTCACGACCATCCGCGAGACCTTTGCGCGCGTTCCCGAATCCCGCGTGCGGGGCTACACCGCCGGACGCTTCTCATTCAATATCAAGGGAGGCCGGTGCGAGGCGTGCCAAGGCGAAGGAATCATCCAGATCGAGATGCACTTCCTGCCTGACGTCTATGTCCCCTGCGAGGTATGCGCCGGCAAGCGCTACAACCGCGAGGCCCTGGAGATCCTGTTCAAGGGCAAGACCATCGCCGACGTCCTGGAACTGACCGTCACCGAAGGCCTCGAGTTCTTCGCCAGCATTCCCGCGCTGCGCAACAAGTTGCAGACGCTTGTGGATGTCGGGCTTGGGTACGTACGCCTTGGCCAACCGGCGACGACCCTTTCCGGAGGCGAGGCCCAACGCCTGAAACTTGCCACCGAACTGTCGCGTCGTGCGACCGGCCGGACGATGTACATCCTCGACGAACCGACCACCGGCTTGCATGTAGCCGACGTGGAGAAGCTGCTCGGCGTATTGCACCGTCTGGTGGAGACCGGCAATACCGTGGTGGTGATCGAACACAACCTGGATGTCATACGCGCCTGCGACTGGTTGATTGACCTCGGTCCCGACGGTGGCGATGCCGGCGGCGAGGTCGTCGTCACGGGCACCCCGGAAACAGTCGCAACCTGCCCCACCTCGCACACCGGCCACTACCTCTCGCGGATGTTCGCGCGGGAGTGATGACTGGAGGTACCGATGGAACGTGCGATCCCAATCCTGCCCGTCGACGACTTGCGTGAGGCGCGCGAGTTCTACGTCGACAAACTTGGGTTCACGCCGACATTCGAGAACAGCGACGACGGTCGTACAGGCTTGCTAGGTATCGCCCGCGGGACAATCGCGATCACGCTTGACTGCCCGATGTCGGGGCACGGGCGCAATGCGTGCGTTTCGCTGGAAGTCTCGGACGCCGATCAATACTTCCGCGAGTGGAGCTCCCGTGTCCCGCTCAGTCGTCCTCCGCACGATGAACCTTGGGGTGCGCGGACATTCGACCTGCAAGATCCCTTCGGCAACACGATCTTCGTCATGGGGCCATCCTCGACCGCGGAGTAGCCCACCCGCGTGAACCTTCCCAGATGAGGGTGCCTGTGCGTCGCAGCACGGGTTATGGTCCGCGGGCCACCACATCTCCCAGATGTTCGCGCAGCGGGAGGGGGCGATCCCTGGGAGCGCCGGCGCCCTCGCCGGCCGGGGACTGCGGGGCAGGGCGGTGGTGAAGTGCGCGGATGGAAGGGTGATGGTATCGGGGTACCGGAAAGCCCTTCCAAATCCAGTCAGCTTTGCGCCTCCTCCCAACCCGGATGCGGAACGAGAGACCAGGCGTTCGCACGGAGGGAGTTTCCGGGGGCGTGGGTTCCAACCTGGTGTGCGGGCAGGGATGCCCGCGCACCAAAGGGCCCCGAGGCCATCGCCACTCACAACACGAAACCTCTATTCTGTGGGGTGCACATCGCACGAAGGGAAACGCGAATGTCGGCTCACGTGGTGGTGCACTTCAACCTGAAAGACGAGGAACTTTGGAAGGCGTACGGCCAGGCAGCCGGACCCTTGGTCGCCGCGCACGGAGGCAAGATGATCTCCCGCGGGCCGTCAGAGGTCCTGTCCGGCGCGCTTGATCGGGCGTCCATGGTCATCATCGAGTTCCCGGACCGTGCCTCCGCCAAACGGTGGTACACCTCGCCAGAGTATCAGGCGATCATCCCGAACCGCGACGCGGGCATGGATAGCATCTTCATCGTCGGCGGGGAGTAGCCCGCCCGCGCTCAACGACTCGCATCACCCCCCTCGAACCCGCCTCCCCGCTCCAGTGACGATGACCCGGGTGCCGGCCCAAAACCGTCCAGATCATCATGGGGAGGCGATGGCCTCGGGGCACTGGTCAGGACAGCACTGGCTTCGGGTCCCCGAGCCACGCTTTCGGCTCTCTGACCCACTCTGCACCTAGCGGTGCGGTACGGTAGGGTTCCGCATTCGGGGTATGACTGGAACCATCACCGTGACTGACTTGACCAAGGTCGCACGCAAGATCACCTTCGTGCTGTTCGCGACCCAGAGCCTCGCGTCTGCCGGCTTCATCGCCGCCGCCGCGATCAACCCCATCCTAGGTGCGAAACTCTCCGCCGACCGGTCCCTGGCCACGGTCCCAACCGCCGCCTATCTCCTTACCGGGGCACTTGCTGCCTTGATGTGGGGCCACCTGATGGACCGGATCGGTCGGCGCAACGGGATCGCTCTCGGCCTCATCGCCGGCATCATCGGGAACGTGATGGTGATCGCCGCCATCCAGGCCCAGTCGTTCGCGTTGGCAACCGCCGGCCTGATGCTCATGGGCACGACCAACTCCGCCGTCCAACTCGGTCGCTTCGCCGCCGCCGAAGTGAACCCTCCCGACAGACGCGGACGTGCAATCTCCTACGTCGTCCTCGGTGGCGTCATCGGCACCATCCTGTCACGCTTGCTTGCTGTCCCGGTCAGCGATTTCGCCGTCAGCATCGGAATGGATGAACTCGCCGGCGCATACCTGACGACCCTCAGCCTGTTCATGATCGCATCGGTCCTCGTCTTCGTGGGATTGCGTCCCGATCCACGCGATATCGGACGTGAAGTGGCGGCCCTCTATCCGCCACCGTCACGCACCGGCGGTCAGTCGCGCCCGATCCTTGAGATCCTGCGACAGCCAGCGGCGATGACCGCAATGGCCTCGATGGTCCTCGGGCAGGTCGTGATGGTCGCCGTGATGGTCATCACGTCGCTCCACATGGAGGATCACCATCACAATCGTAGCGATATCTACACCGTCATTTCAGGACATACATTCGGGATGTTTGCGCCGTCGATCATCTCCGGACGACTACTTGACACGTGGGGCCGGGGCCGGATGATCCTGTTCGGGGCCGTCACGCTCGTCCTCGCCTGCATCACCGCACCACTTTCGCCAGACGTCGTCCCTCTCGCGGTCGCCCTCTTCCTGCTTGGCGTGGGATGGAACTTCTGCTTTGTTGGCGGTTCGACCCTGCTATCCGACCAGCTGTCCCCGGCAGAACGGTCACGCACGCAGGGCACGAACGACCTCATCGTGGGCCTCGCGTCATCAGCGATCAGCCTTGGAAGTGGGGTGATGTTCGGTGCCATCGGCTACCTGGGCATCACGCTCGTGGCCGGCGCCCTCGCCCTCATCCCCTTGGCGATGGCCTCGATATATCTGCGTACACCCCCGCAGATCTCCCCGGCAGTCGCCTAGCCCTGAGGGAAAACACAACGGTGCCGGGGAGCATTCCTGCCCATCCCGGCACCAATCCCGCCTAACCCCGGGCCGTTCCGGACGGTGGAGGGGGCCGACCTGCGCCAGCCTCATGGGGACATGGTCAGCACTGCCCCACCACGCACCGTGAGAATCGGGAATGGTGGAGGGTCCAAGTTCGCTTTTCACTCCCCACCCCATCGCCCCTGATTGCAAGACGCTTCGCTTTCGCAAGCACTTCTGGGAGGTAGCTCACGATGACGTCCCAGACAATGTTCGCATCAACGTTCAGATACCCGTGAGCTCTGGGATTGCGAAAATCAACCATATGGCGTAACTTGAGGTTCGGATGCCTAGCCTTGAGTTCGGGAGAGAACTTGCCAGTCGCATCACTAAGGATCCCAAGACGCCTCAGGACTGCATCCTGAACCATGCCACTGGCGTAACACGCTTCCTTTGCCGATCCCTCTAAGTGCTCAGCGACGTAACTCCGGATCTTCAGCACGCATTCTGGAATGTGTCCGAGATAGATGGCGTCGCCTCGAGCTACCGACCCGAACACGCCGACGCTAGTGGCCCCATGACGCGCGGCGACTTCCAGGATGCGGTCACGGTTTCACAACACGACCTCAAGTGTCGGTGGCACCCGGCCCAGCGTTGTCGTCATCGTTGCCCCCTCACCCAGCCGTAGCGCCACCTCGCGCCCCAGTCAACGCGTTACGCCACCAGCACCTTCACGTCACCCTTGACCACCTTGCCCATGGCGTTGCGGGGCAAAGCATCGACGAACACGATCCGTCGTGGCTTCTTGTAACTTGCGACCTGATCCCGGCAGAACTCGATCAGCGCATCTGGCGTGACATCCGGCACACCCGGGCGACGCACGACGGCCGCGACCACTTGTTCGCCGAAATCCGCGTCGGGCATCCCAACCACGGCCGCCTCGAGGACGGCGGGGTGTGCCTCCAGAATCTCTTCAACTTCACGTGGATAGATGTTGTATCCGCCACTGATGATCAGTTCCTTGGCGCGCCCGGTGATCGTCACGTAGCCGTCGGCACTCGCCCGCCCGAGGTCACCGGTGTTGAACCACCCGTCAGCATCGAACGCCTCTTCAGTGGCATCGGGCCGGTTCCAGTACCCCGCGAAGACGTGCGGCCCCCGAACCTGGATCTCGCCATCGACCTCCGGCACGACTGGCACGCGCGACCGCACATCGACAATCCGCGCCTCCTGGCCGGGAAAGGGCCCACCAACCGTCCCGGCGCGACGTTCGCCGTCGAACGGGTTGGTCAGGTTCATGATCGTCTCGGTCATGCCATAACGCTCAAGGATGGCCTGTCCAAACCCGGCCTCGAACTCGGCAAACGTCTGCGCACTCAACGGGGCCGACCCTGACACGTAGAGGCGGATCGGTGGTGGCCGGTGCGACCGCCCGGATGCCTCGGCAATCAGTCGCGTGTACATCGTGGGCACCCCGAAGAACATCGTGGTATCACCCCTGGTCAGGACATCAAGCGCCTCGGATGCCTCGAACTTCCTTCGCAGGTCGACCGTCCCGCCAGTCACGAACGTGCCATGCATCCCGACGCACAGGCCGTGCACGTGAAAAAGTGGAAGGATCAGGAGCAGGCGGTCGGACCCCGACCAGTGCCACGCCGTCGTGACCGCGACGGCATTCGCCGCGAGGTTCCGGTGGCGCAGCATCGCCCCCTTCGACCGGCCAGTCGTACCCGACGTGTACCCGATCACCGCGATGCCGTCAGGGTCAGGCATGGTGCCGTCCCAACCCCCCAGAAAGGCGAGGTCATCACCCGCAACGATCCGCGGATGGTCGGCTGTCCGGGCCGCCACCGGTGCATCTGCCCCGACCGCAACGATGGTGGCAAGGTCTGGCAAGTCAGCCACGACCCTGAGCACATCGGCGACCCGGGCCGAATCGGTCACGCACGTCCGCGCCCCCGAATCACCGAGGAGGTGACGCAGTTCCACCTGGCGATACTGGGTATTGACGAGTACAACCGTCGCCCCGGCCAGGTGGGTTCCCAGATAGGCCCCGATGAATGACGGACTATTCTCAAGGAAGAGAGCCACGCGGTCACCCGGTGCGACACCCCATCCGCGCAGCGACGACGCCCACCTCCGCACGAGATCGTGGACATCCGAATAGGTCAGCGTGCGCCCCTCGAACAGGATGCACGGATGCGTCGGATCGCGTTCACACGACGCGATGAAGGCATGCAGGATCGAAGCGGGCACATCTTTCATGACGGTCATGCGCCGTTATACCCGGACGGGACTTCACTCCCGCCTCACGTCGCAACGCGGGAGGGGCTGGGGGGGTGGAGGTCTCTCCTCACGCCCCAAGCGTCGCCACGATCCGGTCAGAGAACGCCTGCGTCGCCGGATCCTTCAGGATCAGCTTCACCCGGCCATCCGGCAGTGTCTCCTGCTTGATGATCACCTGGCCCTCGAACATCGCCGGCTTGCCGGAAATCCGCGGCGTGTGCCCGTTCCGCCACTCCATCTCGACCGGTGCCCACGCATGCGTCGCCGCCGACCGGTAGCAGGCGTCCATCACCGCGTTCACCACATAGCCGTCGTAGAACGTCTCCATCGGCGCGCGCCCGGACTCCATCGCATTGAACATGTCCGTGAACATGTCGATGTACCCGAGTTCGGCCACCTCATCACCAACCGGGAACAGCCACCCACTCGACGTTTCGGCTTTCTCGGCGATGTACGCATTCCCCTCCGACGCAGTGAACATCTCGAAACCGGTGCGCAGGAAGTGGTTCATCCAGATTGTGCCGTGCGTCCCGGCCACCTCGTCACGCAGGTCCATGCCACCGCGGAAGGTCCACGACACCTCGAACTGTCCGACCGCCCCCGACTCGAACCGGATCATCGCAATGGCATTGTCCTCGGCATTGATGGGGTGGACGAGGGTGTCCTTCCAGCACATCACCTCGACCGGACGGTTGTTCTTGCCCACGAAGTTTCTAATGATTTCGATGCAGTGGCACCCGAGATCGATGATCGCGCCCCCGCCCGCCTGGGTGTCATCCCAGAACCACGCACTGTGCGGGCCGGGATGCGTCTCGCGACTACGCACCCACAGGACATCGCCGATTGCGCCGCCCTGGACCGACTTGACCGCCTTGAGGGTCTTCGGGGTGTAGCAGAGGTCCTCTAAATATCCGGCAAACACCCCCGCCTTCTCGACGGTGGCCAGGATGCGACGGGCCTCCTCGGCATTCCTCCCGAGCGGCTTGGTGCACAGCACCGCCTTGCCGGCCGCCGCGACCATTGCGATGGCCTCCTCGTGCAGGTGGTTCGGCAGGGCGACCACCACCACGTCGGTCTCCGGATGCGTGATCGCCTCCGCCAGACTGGTGGTGTGGTGGGGGATTGACCACCGGCTTGCGAACGCCTCACCGCGTTCTGCGGACCGCGAATACACCACCGAGACGGCGTCGCGGTTGCGTTGCCCATGCAGGGTCATGGTGTAGAACTCACCAATCAGGCCGGTGCCAAGCATCGTGATCCGGTGCGCCTGCATGTTCGTCCTCCTTGCACGCCTGTTTGTGTGTAACTGTCAATCTGCCTTGATGGGTGGGGTCGGGATGCACGTGCCATCATAGCCCGCACCCGTCAGACCGGCCGTTGATCTAGACTGGTCATCGAAAACAGCACCCTGCTTCCCGGAGACCACACGCCGATGTACATTCCACCGCACTTTGCCGAGAATGATCGTGAACGCCTGCATGCCTTCATGCGCGCGAACGGGTTCGGAACCCTGGTCTCGGTCATCGACGGTGCGCCATTCGTGACCTTGATGCCATTCACCCTCATAGACGAAGGTGAACACGGCACCCTTATTGGCCACATCGCCCGCGCCAACCCGCATGCCGCCACTTTTGATGGCACCCACGATTCGATCTGTCTCTTCCAGGGACCGCACGCCTACATCTCACCGCGGTGGTACGAGGCGCCAATCGCGGTGCCCACATGGAACTACACCGCCGTCGAGGCGCATGGACGCCCGGAACGCATCGAGGATCCCACCCGCATGCGTTCAATCCTCGACACCCTGGTTCACCAGTACGAGTCGGGCATGCCAAACCCGTGGTCCCTCACGGACATCCCGCAGAATGTCGGCGAGAAGATGATCGAGGCCATTGTCGGTTTCGTCATGCCGATCCGACGTCTGGAGGGAAAGTTCAAGCTGAACCAGAACCGGTCTGCCGCCGACCGTGCCGGAGTCCGAACCGCCTTACGCCAGTCTCCCTTCCCCGGTGACGCCGCCGTCGCCGACCTCATGGAAGATTGACCGACACCCACTGCCCGGATGGGCCCATCACTCCCCTCACCAGTCGCAACGGGGGAGGGCCAAGCGAAGCGGATTCAAATAGGGGGAGATAGGGCCGGGGGGATGGTGGGGGTCTCCTGCCCGCATCTCCCACGCCGCGTCACGCCACGGGTCGGGGCTTGAACGTCGTGGTCTTGACCAACCGGCCAGTGCGATCGAATGTCTGCCACTGGCCAACCTGCACGCCGAGGTCAAACTGCCCGGTCCGCATCAGCGATCCATCAATGCGGTACCACCGCCACGCACCATCGAGCTGCCCGTCACGCATGTGCCCAACGGCCTTCACTGTCCCGTTGGCGTAGCGGTCAACCCGTTCGCCGTCCACCACAAGTTCCTCGTTCACGGACCAATCCTAGCGCCAGACCCGCGTACCCTCCCGAACCACCCGATTGCGCCCGCATGGCGACCCATCCTGCTTACCGCCGTGACGGCCGAAGCCATTGACTGGGACGCGAAGCCTGTGAATGATGGGAAGACAGGGTCCGTGGAAGAGGCGCCCGACCCCCCGCCCAACCACACCCACCACGGCACACCACTCCTGCACGTGGCGGGTACACTGCCCGCCGGGAACGCCGGGAACGTCCGCCCGGCGCACGGGTGACGCCATGACAACCGCAACCACCGACATCACCCAGAGCGAACCTCAGGCCCGTACCTCCCAGTTCCAGCGGTGGATGTTCGGAGGCGCCATGATGGGCATCACCATGCCCGGGCAGGTCTTCGGCGTCTCACTCCTCTTCTTCTATACCGACGTCAAACACCTGCCCCCATCGTGGGCCGCCACCGCCCTCACCATCTACGCCATCTACAACGCCGTCAACAACCCGCTCATCGGCTACTGGCAGGATCGCACCCGCTTCCGTCTCGGACGCCGGATCCCGTGGTTGCGCTACGGATCGGTTCCCTTCCTCGTCACCTTCGCCGCCCTCTGGCTTGCCCCCTTCGATGGCAATGACGACCCGGTCGCGTTGCTGATCTACTTCTTCGTTGCCATCGTCATCTACGACGGCTTCAACAGCGCCGTCGGCAACTCGTACTACGCCCTGCTACCCGAGATGTTCGTGAACTACCGCGAACGCACCGACGTTGCTGCCAAGATGATGATCTTCCTCACCGTTGCACTGCTCCTTGGTGTGGCTCTCCCGCCCGTCATCGGCGACCGTCTGGGTTGGGGCACCATGGGCACGATCTTCGCCGGCATCAGCCTCGTCGCCATCCTGATCGGACAGACCGGCATGGTCGAGTCCGCCGAAACGCAGGAACCGACGATGTCGTTTACCGACGCCCTGCGCCACCTCGCAACCAACCGCAGCTTCCTGACCCTGACCTTCGCCCAGACCCTCCGCTTCGTCACCACCAACAGCATGGCAACCGGCATGGCGTTCTTTGTGAAATACACCCTGAAGATCGATGGGGCCCAGACCGGGATCATCCTGGCAACGGCCTTCATCGTCTCGGCCATCATGCTTTACCCGTGGCGCCAACTCATCGCCAACCGCTACGAACCGCGCACCACTGGGCTGATCGCCTACGCCACCGTCGCCATCGGAATGGTCCCCCTGTGGTTTGTCACCGACCTGACCACCACGGTCGCCGCCGCCGTCCTGATCGGGGTCGGCTTTGCCGGCATCTTCCTGATGGACAACATGCTCATCTCCGATGTCATCGATGAGGACGAGGTGCGCACCGGAACGCGTCGCGAGGCGATGTATGTCGGCATGAATGGCATGGTCATCACCCTAAGCACGGCCATCGTCTTCGTGGCATTCGGGCTGATCTCAAGCATCTACGGATACGATGCCTCTGCCTCACTCGCGCAGCAACCGGCTAGCGTCAGCGACGGCTTCCGCATCTTCATGGCCCTGCTGCCGTGTGCCGGGTGCGCCACGGCCTTCCTCGTCCTCCAGACCTATCCCCTGCACGGGGAGCGCCTGCGCGAGATGAAGCGTGAACTGGTCCGACTTCGCACCGGACGGGCTCGGGGTTCCGTGAACCAATAGTCAATCTCGCCTGAAGAGTGGCAACTCCGGGCCGGGCCGGGGACACCCGTGTCTCAGAACGGCGCATCCTCCAAGTCCATTGCCTCGGTACTGGGTGCGGATGCCGTCTCGATATCGGCTTCGTCATCGTCTGGTTGCAGCACCTTCATGTCCGGTTCCCCATCCAAGCGGCGCTTCAGCCACCGCCAGAACGCAAACCCATCCGATATCGCCGAGTCGACGAGTTCGTGAAGGAGGCGTCCGTGCACGCCCATCGAGAGATCCACATGCAGTTCGCAAACGATGTATGCGATCTCCTCGTCCTCATCCTCGTGAAGGCAGACCTTTGGCCACCGGAAGCGACCGTGGTACTCGTTGATCAGTGACAGCAACTCGAACCGGCGCTCGATCGCGAAGTAGCGGTCGCACTCCACCGTGACCGCAAGCAACGTTCCGCGACTGGTCTCGATATCTATGCGCACAAGCATGGCACCACCGGTATTCCGGTCGTACCCGAACTCGACGAGGAAGTCACCGTCGGAATCGGTGAAGTACTGGTAGTCCTCTGCCTCCAGGAAGGCGCGCACCATGTCACGGGTCAGCGTCTTCACCACAAGTGGTGAGTTGCGGCTTGGTTCGGTCACGGTTGCGGGTTGGGCCATTGCCATCGTGGTCACTCCGTCACCGCGTCATCGTGCATGCCTGGGATTCCCCGGGATGCAAGCCACTTCCAGAAGCTCTTTGATCCCATGATTGTCCGGTCGATGATGTCGTCCAGGAGGTCCTGATGGATCCCGGCAGCCAGGTCGGTCTGGCTTTCGCAGTTGATCTCAACGATGTCTGCGACATTCCTGAGGTAGATGCGGGGCCACCGCTTGTCACAGTGGTACTGGTTGATCTCACGCAGCAACTGGTCACGGTGGATGGGCCGGAATCGCTTGTCAGACCGGACCCGCACGACCATGATCGACCGGCTCTCGCCACTCCGGTAGACGTACACGCGCAGGCCGCACGCGCGGTCGGCGCGATACGGGTACCGGATGCAAATGTCCCCATCCTGATCCGTCTCGAAATGCAGTCCATGCCTGGCGCAGTACGCCCGGAACATGTCC
>Ga0114967_10000871_pt1 | contig 25451 bp, 22 predicted proteins | sample M_130628_MF_Meta_FD_92639 | JGI IMG/M metagenome (GOLD analysis project Ga0114967, IMG submission 92639) | Freshwater microbial communities from Lake Montjoie, Canada to study carbon cycling - M_130628_MF_MetaG | ecosystem: Environmental > Aquatic > Freshwater > Lake | place: Lake Montjoie...
GTTAGTGGTACCCACCTCAACAAGCCGCACATTGGCGCTGCGCATCACGTCGGGAATGCGAAAAGAGCCGCCGATCTCGATCAATTCACCGCGCGAGACGACGACTTGGCGCTTTTGCGCTACGCCGGCCAAAGTCAGCAAAACCGCCGCGGCATTATTATTGACCACAGTTGCCGCTTCAGCGCCGGTCATCTCGGTCAGCAAGGCTTCAACCAGACTATCGCGTTCACCGCGCTGGCCGGTTTCAAGGTCAAATTCAAGGTTGCAGGCCTCGCCCATCGCCATAATCGCGTGGTCAATTGCGGCCTGAGACAAACGTGCACGGCCAAGATTAGTGTGCAGGACGGTACCGGTAAGGTTAAAAAGGCGGCGCAAGGATGGCGTACAGCGCTGCATCAACCAGCTTCGTACCGCGTCACAAATTTGGGGCTCAGATAGGGGTTGGTCGTCGCTGGTAACCCTAGCGGCCCGATACTCGGCCAAGAGCACACGAATGGCACCGATCACCGCAGTGCGCCCATAAGTCTCCATCATAGGCCCCATCTCCGGGTACTGGGAAATGCGGTCTACTGAGGGATAGGGACTGTTCGATGGGCTGGACATGATACCTTGAACAAACGCGCTAGCGAGATGCCCTCACACACTGGCGCAGGACGTCCGGCAAGGCACCATAATAATGCTTACAGGGGAACGAAGCCTCAAGACGCCCTAATCCTCTCGCCCTTTGAGAGGTGTTGTACTCCAGACCTACACGCCATCTTGCTGGCCTTTCATTCGCTCTCCACTGTGGAGGTTTGCATACGCTGATGCTCAACGTAACGGCGTCGAAGAAAAAGGGTTCATCCAATGAAGCAACCTTATGTGCTGGCCATGGCAACCGCGATCGCGGCCGTCTTGGCAGCAGCGGCTTGGGCAGGAGAGGTTCCAACATCCGGCGTAGCGGCCAATGGTTCGCCAGGCTGGCATATGCAAAAGGGCTCCCCCGATCCGGTTGGGCGCACAATCGTCGATGCGGATGGCAAGGTCACCGTCATTCCGCGTCAGCCAGGTGTGGCTGGACCAGTGGGTGGCAATGTTCCCAACTGCTCGAAGTCGACCATTTGTACGCGTAAGGGCGGCCCAAACCGTCAGGTCAGCGACCGCGTCACATGGGACGAAACCATGGGCTATAGCTTCAGCTATCCCTTCCATCTACCCCCCGGTCAGGGCGGTGCACCGGGCGTTGCAGTCGACTCCAAGGGCAATTTTTGGGTCGTTCAGCGCAAACCTGACGGCCAACCCCAACTGTTCAAGTTTGACAAGGATGCCAACCTTGTTGTGACCGTTCCAGCCGATGTGATCGGCTATCAGCAAAAGGCCCACGGCATTGCAGTCGATGCTCAGGACAATGTCTGGATCACCGATACCAACGGCGCCACGGCCATGCAGGTCAGCCCAGACGGAAAGTTGCTTCGCACCCTCGGCATCAAGGAAAAGCGCGGCGACTGGGACGAGAGCAAGGGCCAGCAACTGCTTTGGCAGCCTGTTTCCGTGGCCTTCGCGGCCAATGGCGACATGTATCTGGGTGAAGGTCATGCCAACGAAAGCCCGAACGATGTTGACTCAGCCGACCCGGTCAATGTCGTTGGTGCAGCGCGGGTCCTTCGCTTTGATAAGGATGGTAAGTTCATCGGCCAATGGTTTGGCGATGACCACGGCGCGGGCAAGTTTGGAGAGGTCCACGGCCTAGCTGTTGATCCAAAGTCCGGAGAGGTCTGGGTTGGTGATCGCGAGCAATATCGCATCGTGATCTTCTCAGCCGAAGGCAAGTTTGTGCGTACGATCCAGATGCGCAATCTGGTCTGCTCCATCGCCTTCGATCAAAAGGGCGAACCTTGGGTGGGAACAGGACAAGATGGCCAAGTGGTCAAGATCGACCGCACCGGCAAGGTGTTGGGCGCGGTTGGACGCGGGATGGGCATCGAGCCCGGGCAGTTTATTGAAGCGAACTATTTCGGCTTCGACAAGACTGGAACCCTCTATGTTGGTGACACCTCTATTGGCCGCATTGCCAAGATCAGCCCCCCGACCAAGAAGCGCTAATAAAAAAGGCGGCCTAGCGCAGACCTCTAGGCCGCCTATCCTCTTGATACCACTAGGTCAGTTGGCCAGTTGCATCTTTTTGATATCGTTGTTGACCGTGTCGCCGACATAGATGGTCTTACCGTCGGGGGACATGGTCATGTAGTGGGCCTCGCCGAACTCGTCGGCCGCAAAGCCTTCTTGGCCGACCCAGCCCTGAATATTCCCGTTCCAGTCCAACTGCATGATCATGCCGTCTTGGCCTGTAGTCATCCAAAGCCGATTTTGCCTATCGATAAAGAGCCCGCAGATGAGGTTTTTCATCTGAATTTCACGCAGCGGCTTACCGTTCACGTCAAAGATCCGCATGACCTTGACCTCGCGGTCGCCGACCCAGACCTCACCCTTCTTGTTCACCACGATGGTGTGAATGGTCGCTGACGATCCATCAGCATGTTTCAGGCTCCAGGTGGTGATGAACTTGCCGGTCTTATCAAATCGGACCACACGCGGGTCCGGTCCGCCATGGCCTGTGGAGACGAAAATATCGCCGTTCGGGGCAAAGGCGACGTCGGTGGGCTGGTTGAACAGATGATCGCCCTTTGCCTCATCCCAGGTTCCAACCTTGCCCGAGGTACCAAGGGTCATCAGCACTTCACCGGTTGGCCGAACCTTGACGACGGTGCTGCACTGCTGATCGGTTATCCAGATATTGTCGTCCGCGTCGACGCGCATGCCGTGCGGGCGTGAGACAAGGTTGGGGTCGATATTGCGGATCAGCCGGTTGTCCGGGCTATACTCCAAGATCTGGAACATCGGCATCCGCTGATTGACGATCAGATTGCCATTTTTAAGCAGGCCAACACCGTTCACATTGGCAAAGCCGATGGTGCCTTGAGGAGGCTGCGGTGATTCAACAAATTTATAGTTCAGGCGCGGAGCATCCGGAATGACGGTTCCGCGCGTCGCAATACCCGCAGCGCCCAAGGTGCTAGAACCGGTTCGAGCAGGGGCCGCAGCGGCAATCGGGCCAGTTGAGATCGCAGCGGCTGCCACCGGAGCACCCGCCCCATAGACCGTCGCAGGCGGACCCGCGGGCTGAACTTCACCATAGCGTGTCAGTTGATTACAGGCCGGCCCGGCCCCTGAATCGGTACCGCGTGGATTGGGCGTATTGGGCGCTCGAAGTGGACGCGCTTGCGGAGCGGCAGGCGCAGCGCTTGGCGCTGAACTGGCATTGGGCACGTCCTGAGCAATGGCCATCGAGGAGGTTGCTAGTCCCAACACAACCAACAGGCTTATAGATTTCATGCGCTCATCTCCCCATATATCCCGGCGCGGCTCAGACCTTCAGCCCCGAAACTTTGGAGATTAGGTTAGGCAGGCTATCACCGCCGAGCAATCTGAGCTGGGCCTATTGCACAAAGCATCTCTCACTCTGTGATGGCTTGCACCCATATTGGACCCCAGACAAAGAAAAGCGCCGCTCTTGGGGAAAGAGCGGCGCTGAAGCCCTCGAGACGATCTGCCCGATCCGAGCAGATCACCTTGTTGGGATTTAGAATGACGCGCGAAGCGTCACGTCGATCGTCCGTCCAAACGGCGACGCAAGAGCGGGGAAATAACCCGTCGCGTCGTTGTAGAACGGAGGTTCCTTGTCCATGACATTGGCAGCACGGATCTGAATGGTTGAACCCTTGGTCGGACCAAAGGCTGGCAAGGCATAGGAACCCACCAGATCAAGGGTCGTAAAGGCCTTTACCTCTTGGTTCGGCGTAATGGTCGTATTCATAAAGGTGCTGATATAGTTGGCCTGAGCCGACAGCGTAATGTTGTCTTTGTTCCAAACAGTGCGGAACACGGCCTTCCATTTCGGTGCATCAGAGGTCCCCAAACGCGACGTGAACGCCGTGCCAGGAACAACCTGCTGCGAATATTTGGTCTGGTTGTTGGCATTCGCGCTGAAGTTGAACGTGCCGAACTTGTCGGTGCTCAAACGATAGGACGCGTCATAGTCAACGCCTGCGATCTCACGAACGCCAAGATTAATGGCGAACGAGTTGAACAGCATGTCGTAGCTGGTCGTGATTGGCGCTTGTGGTGGAGCCATCTTGATGGCCGCGTCGATCTGAGCCTGCGTCGGATGAATGATCCGCGAGTTGACAAACGCGGCATTGGTCACCACGTCCGCACGGGTCGGCTTGTAGATCAGGTTGCTATAGTCAACGTGATAATAGTTCACAGACATACGCAGTCCGGGAATGAAGGCTGGCGCAAACTCGCCGCCAACCGAATAGGTCTTGGCCTGCTCAGGTGTCAGGTTCGGATTACCACCCCCAAGGTTATAGATATTGATGGTTCCCAGCTTTTCGCCTGTGGTCGCCACCGTCAGGTTGGTCGCCGTATTGGGCTGCGGCACACCGAAGATGCTGGTGATCATGCCAATATTTGGCACGGCGAAGGAGGTTCCGTACGAAGCGTGAAGTGAAACGCTATCGATGGGTGACCAAACCACACCATATTTTGGATTACTGGCACCGCCGAGCTTTTCATAGTTGTCGTAACGATCCGACAGCGACAGGACCAGGCTCTTGACGCCAAGAATAGCATTGTCAGGCCCCACCAAAGGGATATTCAATTCGGCAAACACAGCTGCGACCGAGCGGCTGATATTGTCGTTGCGGACCAGCAACAGGTTTGGTCCTGGCGAACCGGCCGTTTGCAACTGGATGGCCGTTTCACCGCGATAGTCAGCACCAAAAGCTGCGCGCACGTCACCGCCTGGTAACTTGAACAGCGTACCGTCGGCCTTGACCTGCAGCTCTTGCATCCGTTGGCTGGACTTGTTGATCTGTGAATAGTTGTTGTTGATCTGCGCCAAGACGGCCGGATCATTATCGGCAGCCTGACCAAACGGGTTCAGGGCGGTAGCCTTAGTTGTGCCGTTTGCCAAACGTTGAGCGGCCAAAAGATCCAATTCTGGATCGCTGTTATAGTCATTGGTCTTAGAGGCGTGAACCATCACATTACCGCGCCAGCCCTTGCCAAGATCGATGTCAGCACCGGCCGTGACGGCGAGAAGCTTAGCATATTGAACGCCGACCACACCTGGGAACAGGCCTTGGGCACTGCGGGTCAGGGATAGACTAGACGCCGTGACACCTGCGGGCAGCATGAAGTATGGGTTGGTGCTCGGGACCGTGAGGTTCAGAGCCTTTTGGGTGCCCAAACGCAGGGTGTCATATTTTGAATAGTTCACTTCTGTCCAAAGTTCGACCGTATCTGTGAGCTTTTGGCGGGCCGTAACAAGAAGCGCGTCACGCTTACCGTCGGGAATGACCTTGGTCTCATTAAGTACGCCGCAGATGTTCTTGCCAAGCGTCATTGCCGGATAAGCATAGGTCTTACCGGCAACCGTCACGTTAGGTGTCAAGCAGGTCGAACCCCGCAGATCGCGACCGCCGAGACTCGTCAAATTGCCGCCTAAGGCAAGGCGAGGTATTTCCACGTTCAAGGGTGACTTGTTTTCCGAATGCTCATAGGCGGCCATGATGCTGCCGCCTTCCCATGTGTGCCCACCCAGCAGGCCAAAGTCGCGCTTCTCATAGCGTGTGTCGTTGAAGCCGTAGGTGGCGGACGCCTCGATGCCTTCGAAATTTTTGCGGTAGATGAAGTTAACCACGCCTGCGACGGCGTCAGAGCCATAAACAGCTGAGCTACCATCTGCGACGACTTCAACGCGCTGAAGCGCAATAACCGGGATGCTGGAGGGGTCTGGGAATACCGCTTCACCACCCGTAGGGGCCATGCGGTGACCATTGAACAGGGTCAAGGTCGCATAGATACCCAGGTTGTGAATGTTGGGCTGGAAGCCTGCGGTACGAAACCGGTTAGAGGTCGACTGTTCAGCATTGGCGCCGAAGTTACCGAGCTGCGGGATCGATGACATCAATTCCTTGACGTTGGCAGGAGCCTGCGTTGCGATCGTATCACGGGTCACGCCAATCAAGGCCGATCCAACCGGCGCGACGCCGCGGATGCTTGAACCCGTGACGATGATTTCTTCAACCGCCGGCTCATCTGCAGCTGCAGGAGCCTTATCCGCTGCAAAGGCCATGTGCGGCGCTGCGAAAAGCGCCACTGCGGCTGTTGAGCTGAGAAGAAAGGCGCGTGGACCGTTCAAGGACGCGTGGCCCGAATTCAGGTGTTTAGACATAGTTTTCTCCCTACCCCGCCTGCGTTTGCGCAGGTTCAATTTCCAAATGGCCTGTTCAGTACCAACGGCGGCAAACGCAATTTCTTCGCCCCCTCGGACGAAAAATTGTTATAATTCAATAATTTACAGCCGATGTAGCACCAAAGACAGGTTTGACATTTGTTAGTATGCGACAGGAGATTGAGAAAAGGATACACACGGCCCCTCCCGATCAGCTACGCCCTCTCACTCTTTGAGAACATGTCGAGCCGGATGGGGCCACCTCTCATTCTATGAGTACCGAGACCTATGGCCCGCTAGCGTTCCCTGATGAGCTAGCGTTGGAAAGGCTATAAAATGCCGCGCGTCCTGAGGAATATTAAATGTTCGATCACTTGCAGACATTGAGTCGGCCCATTCGGTGCCTTTTGATCGGACTGGGGTTCATCCTCGCCTTTCCACCTCTCAATGCTCAGTCGCAAACGCCGCCGATGCGCCAAGAGGCTCCCATTCCAACCACCCTCTCGGCACAAACAGGACCGCAGATCTTCAACGGCACCTGCTCAGGCTGTCATGGCAAAACCCTAGCCGATGAACGCGGGCCAAGCCTGCTGAGCGAACGGTTGCTGTCTGCAAGCGATGGGGTTTTGGCCGGGAAGATCGCGAAAGGTGCCGTCGTCAACGGAATGCCGGCCTTTGAGAGCGTCTATAGTGAAGGTCAAATTTCCCAAGTCGTCGCCTACATGCGCTTGCAGGCTGCGACCCTGAAGGGCAAGCCAACCTTTGTGGCGGACCCCGATGGTCAGATCATAAAAAGCCAAAAACAGACCTTTAAACTCGAAGTCATCGCCCGTGGGCTCGACACCCCTTGGGGCCTGACCTTTTTGCCCGATGGCCGCATGTTGGTCACCGAACGCGCCGGGCGGCTGCGGATCATCGGTAAGGACGGCAAGCTCGCGCCGGAACCCGTCGCTGGAACCCCTACGCCCTGGGTGCGCCAAGATGGGGGTATGCTGGATGTGGCCGTCCACCCGCAATATTCGAAAAACGGCTGGATCTACCTGTCTTATGCCGAGTTAGCTCCTGGTGCTGTCCCCCCTCCTCCTCCAGCGCCCGGTACGTCGCCCTTTCGCGCGCCGAACGCACCATCGATGACGGTTCTGGTGCGCGGTAAGATTCGCAACAATCAATGGGTCGATAGCCAAGAGATTTTCCGCGCGCCGACGGCGCTCTACACCACGAGCGGCGCACATTACGGGTCACGCTTTCTGTTCGACCAAAAGGGACACATGTTCTACTCGCTGGGTGAACGCGGCGAGATGAAAAACGCGCAGGATCTGTCCAGTCCACTGGGCAAGATCCATCGCGTCAATGACGACGGCTCAGTCCCTGCCGATAACCCGTTCGTCAAGGCGCCCGGCGCAATACCGACCATTTGGAGCTACGGCCATCGCAACCCGCAGGGTTTGGCTTGGAATCCCGTTACCGGCCAACTTTGGGAATCTGAACATGGCCCCACGGGCGGGGATGAGATTAACATCATAGAGCCTGGGAAAAACTATGGCTGGGGCGTCATCTCGATGGGTATCCAACCCGGCATCACCAAAACCCACGAGGTCGGCATGGAACAGCCGATCGTCTATTACACGCCAACCTTGGCCCCGAGCGGCATCAACTTCTATTCTGGGACGCGATATCCGGGTTGGAAAAACAACCTGTTTGTCGCAGCCCTCGCTGGCCAACAATTGCTGAGACTGGAAACCAAAGGTCGCAAAGTCGTGGCGCAAGAAATCCTTTTCGGTCAGTTTGGTCGCACGCGCACCGTCGTTCAGGGGCCGGGTGGTTTGCTCTACATCCTCCTGCAGGTCCCGACAGGGTCGGGCACGGGCCTAAGCCTATCGGCACCAACACCAGGCATGGTTATCCGGCTCGTACCGATAAAATAGACCTATTTTTGCGATTTTAGACCGCGATCTAGGCCCTACAACGCTAGCCCACGCTTGCCTATTCACCGAAAGCGCGGCATCAAAGGGCTAAAAAGTACCATTTAGCCCGCGCTCAGCACACAACGATTGGGTTGGCCTTCTGCGTAAGCCCGAAGACGGTGCGGCCTATAGCAGCTTCAAGGCCTACGAGATTATCGATGGGGGTCAATGGACGACTCGGTCCGGCCGCGACCATGTCACTTTCCAGCAGGTGGTTCAGTCCAAGGACGGCCTGTTGTTCAAGGCCCGCTTCCAGATCGTCAACGGCAGCCCCTTCAGGGATTTTGCTGAAGTCAACGGCGTTCAGTTGACCTATCGACGTGCGCTTAATCCTGAAGAGGTTCTTTCGACCCCCATCACGGGATTTGAGACCACCGCATCGACCTGTGATTTCACCCTATCCAACCAACTCGGTGCCGGATATCGGGTCCAGAGTGAGCGCCCGCTAAGTGCTCTAACCCTTTGGTCCATCAAGCCAACCGTCGCCGTGGAGCCCTTCATCGCGCTGGACATTCCAGCAGGCGCGCCTGAAACTTGGACCTTCCACTATAGCTTCATGACCGGTCGTTAGGTTGAGTGGCCTAAATGTTCAGACCCCAACCGTGAAACTGACCCGGCCCAAACCGCCAATTTGCGCACAGACCTGATCGCCTAACCCCACCGCGACCATGGGGCCAAGGGCACCGGTCAAGAGGACATCACCGGCCCTCAAGCCTTCGCCTCGCGCCGACAGGGTGTTGGCCAGCCAAGCGGCAGCCTTAAGGGGGTGACCCAGACAGGCCGCGCCCGAACCGACTGAGGCTACGGCCCCATTCAATTCCAACACCATGCCACAACTATAGAGGTCAAGACCCTTTAGGGACTTTCGCTCCTGCCCGAGAACGTAAAAGGCAGACGAGCCATTATCTGCAACCGTGTCCGCAAAGGTGATTTTCCAATCGGCAATGCGACTATCGACGATCTCGATGGCGGCGATGGCGCAATCAGCAGCGGCGAGCACATTGTCCGCCGTGATGTTGGAGCCGCTCAAATCTTTGGCCAAAATCAAAGCCACCTCAGCCTCCGCCTTAGGCTGGATCGACTTTGACATATGGAGCACGCCCTGATCAGCGATGAGCATGTCTTCGAAAAGGACGCCAAAATCGGGCTGATCAACACCCAACTGAACCTGCACCGCCTTAGAGGTCAGGCCGATCTTACGGCCTACAATCCTGCGACCTTGAGCCAGCCAAAACTGCGTATTTATCTCTTGGATCGCATAGGCCCCATCAATATCAGTTGGGCCTAGATCGTCACGCATCGGAGCAATAGTTGACCCATCATAGGCTTGACGCAGACGTTCGGCCAAAACGGCGTGGGTTGCAGGCATTTGATAGACTCCCAAATCTGTAAGATCGAACTCTAAACAGAGTGATTAAAACTCGGTCGTTGGGCCTAGTCATCCCCATGGACCTCAGACGAAATCAGTGACGGTCTTTAGATCCATCATCAGCATCTATTGATGCCAAATAGGCGACAAGATTACCCCTTTCGGTAGGATTAGCCACCGCCGTCATCATTGCGGTACCCTCCACTAACTTTCCGGGCGCGGCTAGAAAACTATCTAAATTGGAGGGCGTCCAGATCAGTCCAGATGCCTTCAAGGCCGCCGAATAGCGAGGAAAGTTGGCAGCAGCGGCTTTAGAACCAAAGGCCTTAGTCAAGTTCGGCGCCATCACTCCGCCGATGGCATCCGCACCATGGCAAACGCTGCACCGCGCGGCAAAGATCTTACGCCCCGCAGCGACATCGCCCTTAGGAAGCGCTTGTTTTGTCTCAGAATGGTCCTTGGGCGCACGATCTCTAGAACTTGCTGCCACCGCCGTTGATCCAGCCATGGCCATAGCAACGCTGGCTACCACACCAACTACTACTTTGGACATGACGCACCTTAGGACGGGGCTAAACAAAGCAATCTCCAGAACTAAACGGGCAAAGGCCCAAGTCCTGAAAAGGTCAGGACCGATCGAAATCCCATGGGCAGAGACACGAAGCAAGGCGTGAACAAGAGATCAGCAGCCGCGCCCTCACCCTTTGAGACCCTGCGGCTTTGGCAACGAACGTCAATCTAATCAAGTCTCAGCGTCACTATTTTTACCGCAGCGCTGGCTGTATGACATCTCCAACAGCTTGGCGTAACGCCGGCGGCGCGGCGCTCAAGGACATAGCTATTTGGGTCAGATCGCTAGCCGTCTCAAGACAGGTCTGTTCTCGCAGGAGTTTGACTGAAATTGCAGCGCGGACACCTAAATCCGCTACCCAGATGGGATCCTAGATGAAGCTGTACCGGTTAGATCTAGGGTCACCTCAGACTTCATCATTCACACCCCCCAGCTCGATAAGCCGCGAAATGATCGCAAAAGGTACATCGCGTCTCATGTCTGATGTTCAAGGCCTTAGGCCGCTCGGAGCGATCTTTCTCGGCTCGGCGATGCTGATGACAATCACGACACCCTGTTTGGCGCAGGTAACTACACAGTCGCCAAAGACCGTGACGGTAAAGCCGTTATTTTGTCCAACCAATCCCTACCGTTGGCAAGAAGATTGTCGGGGCCTTTCCGGGGCTGACCTTCAAGGATTTACACGTCTTCGATATCTGCCCCTCTCCGACGCTGGCAAGCTATGGCTGACCTTAGGCGGCGAAGCGCGCGCCCGTATCGAGGTGCTTCACGATATTAATTTCGGGATCGGTAACCAGCCTGGCTATTCAACGACCGCGGGACGGCTACTTCTCAACGCAGACCTTAAGAGCCAAGAAGGTGCACGGGCATTCGTTCAGATAGCGACGGTGGATGAAACCGGGCGCAAACCGGGCCCAAGGCCGCAAGATCGCAGCGCAGTCGATCTGACCCAAGCCTTTATCGACTTGCCAATAAGGATCGGAACCACGACCGTCACAACAAGAATTGGCCGGCAAGAACTCGATCTTTCGAAAAACCGACTTGTGACCGCTAGAGACGGGGTCACATTGAGGCGCGCCTTTGAAGGTGTTCATGTCGATTTTGCGCTTGGAGACTTCAAGATCGCCTTAGCGAAGGTTCGTCCCATGGACCTGCGCGACCAGGCCTTTGACGACAGGGCCGACAAGACCGAACATTTCACCGCCCTATCGGTGGACGTTCCAAGCCGCCTTGCTGGCGGAGGCGCGCTGAACCTGTTTTTGCTCGATCGGGATCGGCATGACGCCCGTTATTTACGGGCCCAGGGTCGTGAACGTCGCTATTCGATGGGGGCCCATTATACTGGCGAGATCGCAGATTGGACGGTGGATACACAAGGTACTTGGCAAACGGGACGCGTGTCGGGCAAGCCGGTTCGGGCCTATGGTGCGGCGTTATCATTGGACCACGAACTGGAGGCAAAGACCCATACCTCAATCGGATTCGACCTTGTCACTGCCAGTGGCGACAAGGGTGGCACCAATGCCATTGAAACCTTCGATCCTACCTATCCGAACAATTTTGGCCTGTCCGATGCGCCCCTGTTCTATCAGACCAACTATATTTTCGGAGGCGGCAGCCTTAGCCGTAGACTGTCGGGCGCAACCTGGACCCTTGGCACCAACCTGCTAACCCGCCAATCCACCACTGATGCGATCTATGCCAACCAAAAACCCATTTCCGGGGCCTTTGGCTCGCACAGGATCACCAGCCTGCTGTCGCAGATCAGCGTCCGCAAGCCTTTCAAAACCTACTATGAATTTTATGCTTCAGTGGTTCAGGCCCAAGCGCTTGGTAGCTTAAATACGGCTGGAGGAAGGGACGCCTACTATAGCCGTCTGCAACTCACCGCCCGGTTTTGATCTAGGCGAACAGGACCAGAGCAATGGGCAAGATCGCCCCAAGCACGGCCAGGACCGCTGACACCTTGCGAAGACGCCCTTGCGTGAGCCCAATCCAAAGGCCCAGCAGCGATGCCAAGGTCAAGCCTATAGCCGCCGCACCAAAGAAGGCCTTTGTCGCAATGCTGGGGCCCCGCTTGGCTTTCGGCTTTGTAGGCTCTGCCGCCTTAACCGGCGCGGCTTCAGCCACTTTGGGCGCTTGCGTTACCGCCGCCTTAGGGGGCTCAGGCTTACGCGGCTTTAGTTGATAACGCATGTGGATATGAACCTGACTCAACTTCTCCACAAATGCCGGAGGCTTATAGCCATTGGCTTGCCCCTTATGCAGGCCAAACACCTGTAGCGAACCGGTAAGGGCAAAAAACAGGATGGTCGGTGCAAACAAAACCGCCAGATAGGTGTGAAGGTCTCTCAATAGCCGAGGCGTTATAAGAACGCCGCCCTTAGCAGCAGGCTGGATTTGCGAAACGCTCACTTAAATCTCCATCTCGTAAAATACACCGCAATCAATGAGGACGCTCTATCCCTCTTTGCGCTTAGTGGAACCTTTACAGCCGAGGGGTTCTCCGGTCTCCTTGTCAATCGTAACGTGATTATTAAACCGATTGGCTTTAATGATTCCGTCGCGACCGCTTGGGATCCATCTAGCCTCTATTGCGAATGCTCCATAGATGGATTTGCCCTCAGTTGAACATGAACATTTATGGATGGGCCTTGAGCCTTCAACCGCTCAAATCGGATGATAAGTCGCTCATAGGTGGTCCGACGAATAGGCTCTCCGTGCCGTAGTTTGCGCCAAGTGGTTTCACTGATGCTGAAGGTTTCGCGAAGGCAGTCTTTGGTGGCAGCTGGCAAGAGCGCACGCAAATGTTCAAACTCCGAACGAGACAGGATTTTCATTTCCATAGCGCCACTCCTGCTTCCCAACAGCCTCTAAGTCCGCGCGCGCATACCAAACGCCAAAACCATGAGCGCATTGCAAAGCCGAGCGGAGCCTCGGACGAAATCAGAGGATATTGTATGCACTTCCGAGCTGGGCCTCAAATTGAAGGTTCCGAACAGTCTCAATTAATGAGAGAGGTTCGTTCTCTCCAGGATCAACATCAAGCTCACTCAGCCTGCGGCACCAAAACCTTGTTTTTGGACAATATTTTGATCAAAATGACGTTGAGGAGCTCTCATTGGTCCAGTTGGACATGCCTTGCGGCTAATGGCGGCGGCGGCGGCGGTAAGCTCTCTTAGCAACTGATCTCGCCGTTCTGCGGTCAGATCCTCTGCCCTATCGGTGATCGAAATAGCCGCGACAGGGTGGTTCTGCTGGTTGCGGATCGGAACAGCGATACAGGACATGTCTGGCCGAAACTCGCGGTCATCTACAGCATAACCCTGAGCGCGGACCATGTCGAGGTGCTCACGTAAGGATTGTTTGTTGGTGATGGTTTCGGGTGTCAGGGCGACCAACTCCCCATCAAGAATGATGGAGTCCAACTGCTCAGAAGGAAGGGCCGCCAACAGAACCTTGCCTAGGCCTGAACAGTAGGCTTCCAGCTGCGCCCCGGCTCTGGTTTGGGTAACCATCGAAGTCGGCGTCGTGGACTTAATGACGTAGGTGACCATACCCCGTTCCAGCACGCCGACATGAACCGTCACGTTCAGGCGCTCGGACAGATCCGATGCGATCTCGCGGCTGGCTTCGCGCACCAACTCAGGAACAATCACGTTCTGCGACAAAGAAATCAGCAACATTCCAGGCCGATAGCGACCACGAGGCCCGCGAACCACTGCGCCAATCTCTTCCAGAGTTTGGATCAGTCGATAGCCCGATGCTTCCGGCAAATTGGATCTGCGGCTGAGCTCAGAACTAGTGAGCCACTCATCGGGATCATGAAAGGCCTTAAGCATTGCAAAGGCTTTAAACACCGATTGATTGCGTGGCGTGGCCATAACGAAACCTGCCTAACTTGCTCGGAATTGAAGGGATGGAACCAATTTGCACCAAGCGTCGATACTTAAAAACAGCACCGAGCCAATCGCTGAGAAATTAACGTGAACATAGAAACCGCTATCTGCTGAACAAATAATCCTGGGGGTTAAAGTGATGATATTAAGGAAAAAATCTTGAAGGTTGATAATGCTATGGCTCTTCGTTTTAACCTGATCGCCAACTCTACTGAACTCGATCGTCATCTCATCCCCCAGATCTTGTCCTCACGGCCTGTTGTCCGCCTTTGTTCACTCAACCTAACCCAAGTTGAACGCAGCGTGAAGCGTTCTGGTTGTCAAAACATTGGAAAAGCTCGCTTTATGTATCGATCCTTGTTCAACCAGAGTTGATGTTAAAATTGCTATTTTTAGCGATGCCGGCGCTGAAGCGGTTTCAATGTTTGAAGAGTTGACTCAGACACATGGAACGCTCCTCAATTCCGCGCCCGGGGCAGCCTGCACTGCCTCGGTTGGTTTGCAAATCTATAGTGGGTCCTGCACACGCGGTGCCGCTTGAGGCTGGCGTGAGGTGTCAGGCAAGCGATAGGCGATGAGGTCGGCACCCTTCACACTGCCAATGGCCGTAACGATATATTGTTTACCACCCAACATGTAGGTCATGGCCGCGCCCGTTTGGGCCTTCTCGAGCACAACCGTGCCGACCTCCTTACCCGTTGCCTTATCATAGGCCCGAAGACGTGCAGCCTTGCGGCCCGTCTCGTCGGTAAAGAGCCCGCAGTCACCGCAGATGACCAACGACTTGGTCGTCAGAGTTCCTAAGATGCCAGCCTGGCCCGTCCGAGGAATGGTCAAACCCTTCAACAGGGGGTGATTTCTGATGAAGTCGGGGGTTTCACCATGAGCAACTTGCCAAGCGATTTCACCCCTATTCATGTCGTAGGCCGTTATCCGGCCATAGGGCGGCTTGTTCAGCGGCAGGCCCGCAACCGACAGGACATTCGGGAGCACTGGATCATTCAGTCCATCCTTGAGGTTCGCAGAGGCGGGGGCGATACGGCCAAGCGATCCACCTTTAAGACTTGCGGTGCCGCCGAACATGCCCCCGTTGGCATCACCTGCCGGTGGAGCTGGGCCAATCTTCTGAGACAATTTACCCTCAGTATCGGCGGTAATGCTAATCACCTCAGGAGCGGTCTTGGAATAGATGAAGATGAACTTGTTTTCCGGATCATAAGACCCGCCAGGCCAGTTGGCCCCACCCTGAGTACCGGGCATGGCGATTGATCCCCAAAGGCCGTCGGGCTTTTTGAGCAGAGGTGGCTCATAGAGCCCGCCCATCTTGTAGTGGCTGGCCACCTCAAGGGCCCGCGCCTTAATCTCGGGCGTGAAATCGACCAAATCGTCGACTGAGAAACCTTGGCGCTCGAAGGGAGGCGGAGCGCTTGGGAACGGTTGGGTTGGAGAATACCACTCACCAGGAACTTCGCCCCTGGGAACCGGGCGTTCCTTAATCGGCCAAACGGGCTTACCGGTGACCCGATCTAGTACATAGAGATAGCCCTGCTTGGTTGGCTGAGCGATGGCCTTAACCATCTTACCCTTGTTTTCGATGTCGCAAAGGATTGGGGCACAAGGCGTATCGCGATCCCAAAGACCGTGATGGACAAACTGGTAGTGCCAGCGACGCTCTCCCGTCTCAACATCGAGCGCGACCAGAGACTCTTCAAACAGGCTGTTGCCCTGACGCGAAACCCCGATCAGGTCGGTCGGCGGCATCTCAACGGGTGCGTAGAGCAGACCCAAATCCTCGTCAGCGGACATGGGGGCCCATACGCCCATATTGCCAGTAGCCTCGGCCTGACCCTCTTTGAGCCAGGTCTCGTAACCATATTCACCCTTGCGCGGGACCGTGTGGAAGATCCATTTGCGCTGGCCAGTACGCACGTCGAAGCCGCGCAGATAGGCCTTAACTGCTGCGGTTGGTGCTGTTCCCACAACGACAGTGTTCTTGATGATCAGCGGTGGGGAGTGGAGACCCACCACGCCTTTGACCGGATCAACGTCCTGATCCCAGTTCAGTCGCAGATCAAGCTCGCCGTTCACACCGAAGCTAGGGTCTGGCAGGCCGGTCTTGGCATCGAGCGAAATCAGCTGATAGCTACGGGTGACATAAAGGATCCGCTCGACCTCACCATCGGTCCAGTAGGAGACGCCAAAGCCTGAGCCAGAGCGGGTGCCCAGCCGACCCTTTTCATCGTGGTGATAGGTCCAAAGCAGCTGACCCGTCGCACCATCCAAGGCCACAACATAACGCGAGTTTCCCGCAGTACTGTAAAGTCGACCCTTAACGATCAGCGGCGTGGCATTAAAATAGGCATCGAGCTGTGGGCCCAGCGAATTGGTGCTGAACCGCCATGCCACTTCAAGACTGTTGAAATTAGCCGCGTTGATCTGATCGAGCGGCGCATAACGCGACGAGCCAAGATCATTTGCGTAGTGTAGCCAATCGGTATTGGCTGGCGCTGTGGTCGCTGCGGCTTGAGCATTCGTAACGCTGCGGCCCATCAACATGAGGGCCGAAGTCGTTGCGAGCAGCCCCCTGCGGGTCAAGTTCATCATCTATAGTTCCCCATCCAACCGCTGCGGCAAAGCACTCGCGGAGACTTTTGCCAGACCAGCCCTATTGGCCTGCCATATTGTTCATATTGGTCAAATTGTACCCGCCCAGAGGGGTGCAAACGCTGGGGCCCTGCCTCTCAACAACCAGCTGGCCCCAAATCATCGGGGACACATAATTTGGGATGCCTGTGATAAGGGCTGAGAGACTGGAGATCGAATAGCGCGGCAGACCAAGCGTTGAAACAGATCCCATTCGGTCGCCTCCCCAACCACTGCACATGTTGAGGTCAAAACTGTAGCAACGACCTTCCAACTGCGCTTATTCACCAATCACTAGGACCCAATAACAGCCAGCGTCAATGTCATTATACGTCACAAATCTCAACCGCCAACGAGCTCTCACTCTTTGAATTATGGGCAAATGGTGAGCCATTGTTTCCTTGACAAGGTGGGGATCGAAGAGCAGCCCCGATGGGGTGATTACGGTTGTTTCATGAACCAAAAGCCTCGTTGATAAGGCGAGGCTGCGCTGAGTTGATAGCAAGGAATTCGCACATGCGCTTTGGGGCTAGACTATGGCTACTGGCGAGCGCCGCTGCGCTTTTGGGTTTTGGCGCTGAGGCTAGCGAAGTTCAAATCGCAAATTATGGTGTGACCAAAGATGGCCACCCGGTTCAATCCTTCACCCTGCTGAACGACAAGGGCGCAAGCGCGACGATCCTCGACTATGGCGGTGCTGTAGCAGCCATCCGCGTTCCCGATCGCAGCGGAAAGTTCGGCAATGTCGTTATGAGCATGTCAGATCTGGCCGGTTGGGAGACCATCGGGCATGCCAATTCTATCGTCGGACGCTATGCAAACCGCCTGCGAAATGGATTTACACTCGATGGCGTCCACTATCCATTGCAACCCAACGCCAAGGGCGTCACCACGCACGGCGGCGCGATTGCCTACACGCGACGGGTTTGGACCGCTTTGCCTGTCAATAAGATGGATGGCGCAGCCGTCACCCTCACGCTTGATAGTCCAGACGGGGATCAGGGTTTCCCGGGGCATCTGAAGATTAAGGCGACCTACAGTTTGACAAACGGCAATGCTCTGCGGCTCGATTTTGAAGCTGTGACCGACAAGGCCACGGTCATCAACCTGACCAACCACATCTATTTCAACCTCAATGGCAATAGCACTACGCCGATATATACTCACGATCTTCAGGTGATAGCCGATCAAGTGGCCGTAAAGGACACAGACTCAGTGCCAACCGGAGAGATGATGGACGTCAAGGGAACAGCATTTGACTTGACCAAGCCCACCTTACTTTCCAAGCGTATTGCCGCTGCAACAGACCCAGCCTTCGCAACCCCGGGGGCCAACAGTCCGCCAGTACCAGCCGGTAAGGTACTCGGATACGACCATTCTTTCATTATTCGCAAAGGCGTTAACAGGCTGGGTAGGGTTTCGGCACGCCTCCACGATCCCGCAAGTGGTCGGGTGCTGGAGCTGCGAACGACTGAACCAACGATACAGGTCTTTACGCCAGCGGGTGCGCGTGCCGGTCTTGTGAGTGACGCGGGCAAGCCTTTTGTCTCAGGACCGACAGTCGCGCTAGAAACGCAACATCTGCCCAATAGCCCAAATCTTGAAGGCCTTCCGACAACCATCTTGCGGCCAGGTGAGAGTTTCCATTCAACGACGATTTTCGGTTTCACAGTCGACAAACAATAAGACCTCCGCAAACTCCCTTGCACAGCCTTATCGTCTTTATTGACGTGTTTTACGCGGCTGAATGTTAGCGAGAAGGTTGGCGCTCGAGACCAAACAAGATCTTGGTATTCGCCCTCAGGTAAGGGCCCTAAGGCTGCGCGTACATGGGTATCTGGCCCTTAACCTTGGACTTGATCCGGTAGATGTTGGCCCCTGACGTCAGAAAGATGCTCTTATAGTCTGCGTCGCCGAAGGCGATGTTGGTTGATCCGGCGGGCAATTGAATACGACCGATCATCTTGCCCTTAGGATCAATGACGATGATGCCGCCGGGCCCGGTCATCCAGACATTGCCGAGGCTATCGACCTTCAGCCCATCGGGTGCACCGCGTCCGAACGGCGAGTCAGGAGCAAAATGGATGAACTCGCGCATGTTCGACAAGGTGGCGTCCTTTGCCACATCATAGGCGCGGACATACATTTCGGGACGGGTATTGGCGACATAAAGCACCTTACCATCAGGTGAAAAACCGATCCCGTTTGGGAGATTCATGTCGGTGATGACGGGCGTGAGCTTGCCATTCTTATAATGGAAGACACCGTTGAACGGGATTTGCCGCGACGGGGGCGACACGTTTCCTGGCAGCTGGTTATAGCCCGGCAAGCTGAACGGCGGATCGGTGAACCACATGGAACCGTCTTTGGCGATAATCATGTCGTTGGGACTGTTAAACCGCTTACCGTCAAAGTTCGGGATGAAACTGCTGATCTTCTCGTCCGCCCCAACCATGCCGATATCGCGGATACTCTGGCGAGCCATAAGGACGACGCCACCAGGAAAGGGGACCAAGCCGTTCGGACCTTGGTTCATCTTTAGGTTCGGATCAATCGGTCCACCGGCCTGTTCGGCCACCACCCGATAGGTTCCGTCCATGCTCAGTTCGTAAAGGTTGCCGCCCTTCTGGTCCGAGAACCAGAGCTTGCCTCTACGCCAAAGGGGGCCCTCCCCGTTTAAGCCTGAAATGTTGACGATGGTTTCCAGCTTAGCGTCCGATGCCAAGAGCGCGTCGAAGGCGGGATCTATGGATATAATCTGGAAAGGCCTCAAGGGCGCAGGGGCCATCGGTGCGGCTGGCGGTGCTACCGACTGGGCTTGCGCCATCACCCCGCTCACCAGCACGAAGGCAGCCCCTATCAGTGTGCCCAAGCCCATAACCGCTTGAGCATTGCGTCCAAAGCGCCGTGACTGCGTCATTTGAATATCCATCCAGATCGTTTTTTCCATTCGCCAAGACGGCCGGGAGGGACCAAGGCCCACCCCGACCAACTGAGCGGAGCCCGTCCTATTTGGGCTCAGCGCTGGGCTTGGCAAAGTTGCGCGAGATAAAGGCAGATACGACCAGCAGCCCGATGAAGATTAAGAAGGCTGGCCGGTAATGCATGGCCGTCGCGATGGGGGCACCAAAGCCTTGAAGGCTCAAGACCAAGGGGCTCATCAATCCCATCACTTGCGGCAAGGCGCGGGGTCCAAATCGCGAGGCAATAAGGCCTGGCCAAACGGGAAGCACACCGCCTGCCGAACCGCCGATCAAGGCGCTCGCCACAAACAAGATATTGTAGGTCGGCACGGTCGACAGCAGGATCAGCGCGGATAGGTTCAGGCCAATGGCGATCCAGAAGGTGTTTCTTAATCCCATCCGGTCGGTAAAGGTGGCGAACCCGATCTTCCCGATGATCGCAAAAATACCCATACAGACCGTCATCTGGCTGGCCTGCAGTGCCGTAACACCAAAGGTACGGGCATAGGGAACAATGGTAGCCACCAAGGCCAGATAAACCAGCACCGTCAGGAGATAGCTCGACGCAATGGACCAAAAATCCCGACGCTTAACGATATCCATGTTGGACATAAGCGCTTCTGCTGGGGCTTGAGGCTGATCGTCAGCCTGATCGGCCCCATAGGGTGTCATGCCCTTCTTTTCCGGACGATCGACCACCAGCAAAGCAATCGGAACAACCGCGATAAGCATCAGCACTGCAAAGGCCCGGTAGGCCCCTTCCCAGCCGCCACTTTCAATGATGCGCGCGGCGAATGGCGGGATCAAAAGTTGGCCGAAGGATGTGCCCAAGGTGGCTACGGTCAGGGCCCGACCGCGATTGGTGGCGAACCAGTTGGACACGATGGCTGAGGCGCCCAATGGGGCGACGATGATCGAGCCAAAGGCGACGATGAGAGCGTAGGCTAAATAGAACTGCCAAATGGATTGAACCATCGACAGGGCAAAGAACCCGCCGGACAGCAGGATCAACCCGCCAACCATCACGTTGCGGATCGGGAACCGCGCCATGACCCGGCCTGCGGCCATGCCCAGAACCCCGGTTCCGACGTTCAGCAAAGTGAAACCAAGCACGACCTGCGTTGGTGAGACCCCGAAGGCCTTAGACAACGGATTAACGAAGATGGTGAACGAATAGGTGACCGTCCCATACACGATGCCAAAACAGAGGAAGGCTGCGAACACGATAGCCCAAGCATAGGTTGAACCACTTTTCAGCGACCCCGATTTTGCTGCGTCCATTTTCGTCTCCCAATCGCCGTCATGATGCGGCGTCATCATTTTCTGCGAGCCTCGTCACGTCCACGCTGAACGAAACAGGCTCCCTCGGTCCGCCCGGATTAAGATCTTAGGGCGCTATTTCAGGGTATATCTCGCCATTCCCGCAGGCGTGACCTGCGATACGATGATTGCGCCATTGGCAACTGCGATCCCTTCCGCACCCGTCGTTCCACGCAAGGGGAACCAAGGTGTTGGATTGCCCAATGGATCAGGGATGAAGGCCGTTACAACGCCGCTCTTGGCGCTGCCCACATGAACGCCGCGGATATAGGCATTTTGCTGGCGAACACCGGACTGAGAGTCGGCCGAATAGAGGATGTCGTTCTTGTCGATAAACAGACCGCTGGGCTTGCCAAACTGTTTCCAGCTATCGAGGAGGTTACCGTCCTGATCATAGATTTGGATCCGGTTGTTACCCCGGTCGGCGACGAAAAGGCGGCCTTGACTATCGAGCGCCAGAGCGTGTGGGCAGATGAGTTGGCCCGGATCCGACCCGGTTGAGCCCCAAGCCTTGATGAACTTGCCGGTCTTGTCGAACTTCATGATCCGGTTGTTCGAGGGTGCACTGTCATGGCCGTCAGCAACAAAAATATCGCCGTTGGAGGCTGTAATCACGGCTGAAGGCTGGCTGAAATGCGCGCCATCCGTTCCATAAACTCCCGGTACGCCTAGCCGCATCAGCACCTTGCCGGTTGGGCTGAACTTGATCACCTGAGCGCCGTTAGGTGCTGCGCCCGGAATGATCTTAGCCGACTGATTGCCCTGCTGATGGGTATTGGTCCGCAGGTCTGCAATCCAGATATTGCCATCCCGGTCGACATGTAGGCCGTGGGGATAGACGATCATATTGGAGCCGAACCGCGCCGAGATCTTACCCGTCGCATCAAACTTCAGGATCGGTGTGGCATCCGAGCCAATGCAATAGTCTTGCGTGCCGCAGCGGTGGGTCAACCAAACGGACTTGCCGTCCTTGTCGATATCAATTCCACTCGCGCCGCCCAATAGGAGATCCTTTGGAATCTTGTAGAAAGTTTCGTCCCGCGCGTAGGGGTTATTGAGCGCCTTGTCCGCGTCCGAGCGCGCTGAGACATTATAGTCTGCGGGAGGTTGAGCGGATGCCGCCTGCCCTACCGCATTTTGCGCGAGCGCTCCCGCGCCGATCAGTGTCAAGCTCATGCCTGACATCAATGCCAAAGCCTCGAAACCGAGCTTCTTCATTATGTTTCTCCCCAAGTCTTAAATGAGCGATGGCCGATGGCCACCGCCTCTATTTTGGTTCGCCGCTCGCAGGAGCGGGGTTCGGTGCGCGAGGCGGCAAACGATTGCCGTCCTCATCGACCCCAATATTTGGAGCCGGGCCATCACCCGTAATTTGCAGAACAACAGGACCGTCCTTGGCGCCGTCCCAGTGAACCGTATTGGGCTCATCCCGCACGAGCGTTCCCGCTGGGAGAGGATAGGTCTTGGTCGGATCATAGTGGGTACTGGAACTAACCCACCAAGTGCCCGAAATGACTGTGATGTAACGTAACTTTTCATGGAGATGCGGACGGCTATAGGCCCCGGGCCACCATTTCATAAGCACGATATAGGGGCCCGGCTTATTCGGATCGCCCAATATCTTGTACTGCTGCAACTTGCCCACATTGCCCGTCCAAGGAATGTCAGCCTCTAGAACAAAGGGAATGTTAGCGGGATTTGGCCTTAAAGCCGGATCGGCTAAGGGCGCTGCCTGTTGTGCAAGGGCCGGCACGCCAACAAGCACGGTTGTAATCGCTAAACCTGCTAGCATAAGAAATTTGGTGAAGCGCATTTGGAAATCCCTGCTCGACAGTGGCGATCCGATTAGCGGCAACATATGCTCAGTTGCCAAGGGGGCCGCTCAGGTTGGAGCAGACACACGCTCACTAGATGAGAGGCACAGATTGGAGGCTGTTTGAAGTTAGGGTAGCGATCCTGCCATAAAACAATCCGCCTAATGGATCCGGAAGTTCAGGACAAAAATGCCGAAATCATCACCCCAAAAGGAGATCCGGGTTGCAATTATCGGCTCTGGCAACATTGGCACTGACCTCATGATTAAGATTATGCGCAACTCCAAAGTCCTGAAGATGGCGGCTTTCGTGGGGATTGATCCTGAAAGCGACGGACTTTTGCGCGCCTCAAAACTCGGTGTTGCGACGACCCATGAGGGGATTGATGGCCTCGTCGCCATGGCGGAGTGGGAGGATATCGGCATCGTCTTTGATGCGACCAGTGCCGGTGCCCATAAGAAGAACAGTGAAATTTGTCTCGCGGCCGGTAAGGTGATTATCGATCTCACCCCCGCTGCCATTGGCCCCTATGTCATTCCCGTCGTTAACGGCGAGGACCACTTGGATGCCCAAAACGTCAATATGGTGACCTGCGGCGGGCAAGCGACCATTCCGATCGTCGCCGCGGTCAGCCAAGTGGCCAAGGTTCATTATGGTGAAATCGTCGCCTCCATTGCCTCTAAATCAGCGGGTCCCGGAACGCGGGCCAATATTGACGAGTTTACTGAAACCACCTCACGCGGCATTGAAACGGTAGGCGGCGCAGAGCGCGGCAAGGCGATTATCGTCCTTAATCCTGCCGAACCTCCGATGATCATGCGCGATACGGTTTTCACCTTGTCATCGGGTGCGACAGAGGATGAGATCCGAACCTCAATCCAAACCATGATCGAGAAGGTCCGTAGCTATGTGCCGGGCTATCGCTTGAAACAGGAAATCCAGTTCGAGCGGTTTGGTCCCAATAGCCCGGTCAAAATTCCCGGCTTCGGCGAGTTTGAAGGCATCAAGACTACGGTCTTCCTCGAGGTCGAGGGCGCGGCACACTACCTACCAGCCTATGCTGGAAATCTAGACATCATGACCTCAGCAGCCCTGAAAACGGCTGAGCGTATAGCGATGCGCAAGCTCGACACTGTGGCGGCCTAATCATGTTTAACCCTGAAACCGATCGCCTCTACATCCAAGACGTCACCCTTCGCGATGGCATGCATGCCATCCGTCACGCCTACTCTATTGAAGATGTGATCAGCATTGCCCGCGCACTCGATGAGGCCGGTGTTGACGCTATCGAGGTGGCCCATGGCGACGGATTGAGCGGCTCATCCTTCAACTATGGCTTCGGTGCCCATACCGATTGGGAATGGATCGAGGCGGTCGGCAAGACGGTCAAATCGGCGCGTCTGACCACCCTGCTCCTGCCCGGCATTGGTACCATCGAGGATCTGCACCGTGCACATGACCTAGGCGTCACCTCGGTACGTGTCGCGACCCATTGTACTGAGGCCGATATTGCCAAACAGCATATTGGTTTTGCGCGAAAGCTAGGAATGGATGTCTCCGGCTTCTTGATGATGAGCCATATGTCTGAGCCTCAGCCCTTGGCTGAGCAGGCCAAGCTAATGGAAGACTATGGGGCTCACTGCGTCTATGTGACCGACAGCGGCGGAGCCTTGGACATGGACGGCTACCGGGCCCGACTTGAGGCCTATGATGCGGTACTGCGTCCTGAAACCCAGCGTGGCATCCATGCTCACCACAATCTATCGCTGGGCGTCGCAAACTCGCTGGTCGGAGCACAATATGGCGCTGTTCGCATCGATGCCTCCTTGGCCGGTATGGGTGCGGGCGCAGGTAATGCGCCGCTTGAAGTGTTCATCGCAGCGGCAAGCCGCAAGGGCTGGCACCATGGCTGCGATCTCTACAAGCTAATGGATGCAGCCGAAGATTTGGTGCGGCCACTACAGGATCGTCCAGTCCGCGTTGACCGAGAAACCCTTAGCCTGGGTTACGCCGGGGTCTATTCCTCATTCCTGCGGCATGCCGAACGGGCCAGCCAAGAATATGGCGTCGATACTCGCAAAATCTTGGTCGAGTTGGGTCGTCGGCGCATGGTTGGCGGGCAGGAAGATATGATCGTCGACGTAGCCCTAGACCTCGCAAACGCCGCAAAATTCGCCTAACAATCGTGAAGATAGGTCTTTAGACTGGCCTACAATCTGCTCCTACTCCGCGCGTGAGGTCTATATGAAATTCGCCGCCCTTCGCTTTTCGATATCCATGATTGGCGCACTCGCCTTTGTCGCTATCTTTGCTTCGTCGGCGCTTGCACAGGAAAGCGAACTGCCCGAGGGACCGGGCAAGGCGCTCTTGGTTGAGGCCTGCACACAGTGCCACGCCGAAGGGCTGATCACGGCCCAGACACGCACTTCTGAGGAATGGGCAGACATTGTCAGCCGCATGGTTGGTTTTGGTGCGACAATCGGCGAAAAACAACAGGCCGAAATCCTGACCTACCTCAAGACCAACCTCAACAAGGCTGGGGTCGCGACGGCACAAATGCCCACCGCCGCGCCTAGCAAACCCGCTCAAACCAGTCGTTAAAACTCTTAACCGCCCTTAAAGCGACGCCAA
>Ga0114967_10000873_pt1 | contig 25394 bp, 18 predicted proteins | sample M_130628_MF_Meta_FD_92639 | JGI IMG/M metagenome (GOLD analysis project Ga0114967, IMG submission 92639) | Freshwater microbial communities from Lake Montjoie, Canada to study carbon cycling - M_130628_MF_MetaG | ecosystem: Environmental > Aquatic > Freshwater > Lake | place: Lake Montjoie...
CTTATAGCACTTGAGAAAGCAGTAGAATCTGAGAAAGCTAAAACACCAACAGCCATTGCTAAATCTGAAAAGCTTATAGCACTTGAGAAAGCAGTAGAATCTGAGAAAGCTAAAACACCAACAACCATGGCTAAATCGGAAAAGCTTATAGCACTTGAAAAAGCAGTAGAATCTGAGAAAGCTAAAACACCAACAGCCATTGCTAAATCGGAAAAGCTTATAGTACTTGAAAAAGCAGTAGAATCTGAGAAAGCTAAAACACCAACAGCCATTGCTAAATCTGAAACTTTAGTAGCACTTGAAAAAGAAAGGGCAAACGATGTTTCGTCTAATATAAATGAAGAAACAATTTCTGAAGAAGAGATATTGAAAATAAATAAGGTTATATTATCTAAAATTAACGACATCGCTGTAGATGTTGTATTTGAATTAAATAGCTCTCAACTACAAGAAAATGGACTAAAAAGATTAAATGAAATTGCAGAGTTAATTAAACAAAACCCAAGATTGAAAATAAACATAACAGGTCATACGTGTATTAAAGGAACAAAAGAATTTAATGATATCCTTTCTGTAAGAAGAGCAACATACGTTAGACAAGAACTTATGAAACGTGGTGTAAACAGAAAGAATTTCAACAGAAATGTTGGTAAGGGTTCAAGCGATCCATTATTTGATAATTCATCTGCTAATCAGCCTAAAAACAGAACCATTCGTTTCGTGCTAGCTGAATAATCGGGACTAAAAAAAAATAAAATTCTTCGTTAATTATTTCTATTTTTAGATTTTAATACGATCATGAATTCAAATTTTATAGAAGAACTCAAATGGCGGGGCATCTTGCATGATGTAATGCCTGGGACCGAAGAATTATTAAATAAAGAAATGACTACTGGCTACATTGGATTTGATCCAACAGCCGATAGTTTGCACGTTGGTAGTTTAGCTCAAATCATGACATTAGTTCGATTTCAGTTAGCTGGGCATAAACCAATGGCATTAGTCGGTGGTGCAACCGGAATGGTTGGAGATCCTAGCGGAAAATCAGCAGAGAGAAATTTATTAGATGCAGATACCTTAAATAAAAACATTGAAGGAATAAAAAAACAATTACAACAATTCTTAAATTTTGATTGTGGCGAAAATAGCGCTGAATTAGTAAATAATTATGATTGGTTTAAAAATTATTCGTTCCTAGATTTTATTCGTGATGCTGGAAAACATATTACTGTAAATTATATGATGGCTAAAGATTCGGTTAAAAATCGAATTAATGGCGAAACAGGCATGTCGTTTACTGAATTCAGTTACCAACTTATTCAAGGCTACGATTTTTATCATTTGTGGAAGGAGAAGAATTGTAAAGTTCAAATGGGAGGTTCTGATCAATGGGGAAACATCACAACGGGGACTGAATTTATTCGAAGGAAAGCAAATGGCGAAGCATTTGCTTTAACAACACAGCTCATAAAAAAATCAGACGGTACAAAATTCGGAAAATCTGAAAGTGGAAATATATGGTTAGACAGAACAAAAACATCTCCTTATAAATTTTATCAATTTTGGTTGAATGTAAGTGACGAGGATTCAAAAACATTTATTCGAATATTTACGTTGCTTTCTAAACAAGAGATTGAAACGCTGGAAGCTATGCATAACGAAGCTCCTCACGAAAGACATTTGCAAAAAGCATTGGCAAAAGAAATAACCATTCGTGTGCATAGTGAATTAGATCATTCCAACGCCGTTGCTACAGGTGAATTTTTGTTTAAAGCTAAAGCAGACGATATTTCAAGTTTAGATACTGCTAAATTTGAAAAATTATTAAGTGGTATCGAAACATTTGAAATTAAAAAAAACGAATTAGCAACCCCAATTAATATTGTCACTTTACTCGTAGAAAAAACCGAAGTCTTTCCCAGCAATAACGAAGCTCGCAAGATGATAACTGGAAATGCTATAAGTATAAACAAAGTAAAAACAACGGATGTAAACGTACTCATTGATTTAAGTTTTTTTAGCAACCAAACCTATTTATTAATAAGTAAAGGAAAAAAAGAAAATTATTTAATTAAGTTAATTTAATTATCCCACCTGCTTTTAATTTATAACAATGATAAAAGACATTATATTTCCTGAAGTGCACGATATCGGCATTGCCATTGTAAAAGAACATGAAGGACTAGATGAATTCAATGCTTATATTTTTAATTTTAGAGAAGAAGATATAACTAATGTATTAATTACATCAACGGGTTATGGTGTTATTAATGAGGTCAAAAAAAAGACTAGTACGCTTCGTCATTTGTTTGAAGAAGTACAATCATTAGATTATAAACTCATTGAACCCGTTTCTAAAGAAGTGTTTGGTATTACTAATGAATACTGGATTAGTTTTACAATTGGAGAAAAAATGTATGATAAAAAATTTATTTTTTTACCAGAATCCATCATCGAAACTAACTTTCAAACGATTCCTTTTATTGATAAAAAAGGCGTCATCATCAAATAAAACAAAATGAACAAATCAAGTAATTTGATGTACGGTTTTAAAAAATTAAACTTATATTTAATTACCAATTAGCAAAATAGAAACTAAAGTCTGTGAAAACAAAAATACCTAACGAAACTTTAAAAAAAGCATATAGTTTAATGTTTACTGCCAAAAGTATGGCAGAACTATATGAAGCTAATAAAGAAATAACGGCTAAATATGTTCATGCAACATCTCGCGGACATGAAGCAATTCAACTAGCATTAGGACTACAATTATTGCCACAAGATTTTGTAAGTCCATATTATCGAGACGATAGCATTTTATTAGCAATAGGCATGCAACCTTTTGAGTTAATGCTTCAATTGTTAGCAAAGCGCAATGACCCATTTTCAGGTGGAAGAACCTATTATTCACATCCAAGTTTACGAAGAGATGATATGCCTAAAATTCCTCACCAAAGTAGTGCAACTGGTATGCAAGCCATTCCTACAACAGGAATTGCTATGGGCTTACAATATTTAGAATTAAACGATTTACAAAAAGATTTTCAAGGAAAAAATCCTGTTGCGGTTTGTTCTTTAGGTGATGCAAGTTGTACTGAAGGTGAAGTGGCTGAAGCATTTCAAATGGCAACTTTAAAGAAATTACCGATATTATATTTGGTGCAAGATAATGAATGGGATATTTCTGCACACGCTAAAGAAATTCGTTCACAAGATATTACAGAATACGCAAAAGGATTTAAGGGATTAGAAACTCGCACCATTGATGGGACTGATTTTATTACTTCTTATAATACCATTCAAGAGTGTTTAGAAATAATACGTAAAGAACGTAGACCGATGTTGGTACATGCTAAAGTTCCATTATTAAACCACCACACATCGGGAGTTCGGAAAGAATGGTATAGAGATGATCTAGAGGAAGCTTCTAAAAAAGATCCATTACCTCGTTTACGCAATCAATTAATTGTAGCAGGTGTTGATGTGAAAGAAATTAAATCCATTGAAGAAATCGCAAGTAATCTAGTTGAAGCTGATTATCAGAAGGCTTTACAAGAAGAAGATCCTCGACCAGAAGATTTATTTTTGCATGACGTTGCTCCAACTCCAATAACTGAAGAAAAAGGAGAGAGAGAGCCAAGTGGTAAAGAAAAAACAGTGATGGTGGATAGCGCATTATTTGCTATCAGAGAAATCATGGAAAAACATCCTGAAGCTTTATTGTATGGACAAGATGTTGGAAAACGTTTAGGTGGCGTATTTAGAGAAGCTGCTACTTTAGCACAAACCTTTAGTGATAATCGCGTATTTAACACACCCATACAAGAAGCCTTTATTATTGGAAGTACAGTTGGGATGAGTGCTGTTGGTTTAAAACCAATTGTAGAAGTTCAGTTTGCTGATTATATTTGGCCAGGTTTAAATCAATTATTTACTGAAGTAAGTCGTTCATGTTATTTGAGTAACGGTAAATGGCCAGTGAGTTGCATCATTCGTGTTCCAATTGGAGCTTACGGAAGTGGCGGCCCATACCATTCAAGTTCTGTTGAAAGTGTTCTTGCAAATATTAAAGGAATTAAAATTGCTTATCCAAGCACTGGTGCTGATTTAAAAGGGTTAATGAAAGCGGCATTTTACGATCCAAATCCTGTAGTTATGTTGGAACATAAAGGATTATATTGGAGTAAAATAAAAGGCACTGAAGACGCCAAAACAATCGAGCCTGATGAAGATTATGTTATTCCATTTGGAAAAGCAAGAACTGTACAATGTGCTAGTGAGCAAAACGTTAGTAATGGGAAATCAATTACAATTATAACTTACGGAATGGGTGTTTACTGGGCTAAAAGCGCTGCTAAAAAATTTGAAGGTCAAGTTGAAATAATTGATTTAAGAACTATTGCCCCCATTGATGAAGTTGCTATTGTTGAAAGTGCTTCAAAGCATGGAAAATGTATGGTGTTAACTGAAGAGCCAGTATTTAATGGTTTTGCACAGAGTATTGCTTCCCGAATTTCTCAAAAGTGTTTTAAACATTTAGACGCACCTGTCATAGTGATTGGTGCTGAAAATTTACCAGCTATTCCACTAAATTCCATTTTAGAAAAAACCATGTTGCCAAATGCTGAAAAAGTAGAAATTGCTATTCAAGATTTATTAAATTATTAATGAGAAAATAAGTGTTAATTTCTAAACTGTAATTTTCAGTTTTATAAAATGAAGTAGTTTTAATACTGTGTTTTTCGGCGATAGCTTTCAAAAAAATTATGTATTTTTATATACTTATTAGATTATATTTTGAAAAATATTAAAGACTATTTTAACGTTCTTGCCTCTAAAAAAAAATCAAGAGGGATAACCAATTATTATTGGAATGAAATAACTGATTACTGTAATTATTTTTCGCACCAAGATAGTTCAGTTTTAGAAATAGGCTGTGGAAGTGGCGATTTATTAGCTAAGATTGCTGGTAGCACAAAAACCGGTATCGACTTTAGTGAAGGTCAAATTGCCTGGGCAAAAGACAAACACAACGATAAAAACATTGATTTCATAGTAATGGATGCTACTCACATTACACTAACAAAAACGTATGATTACATTATCATTAGTAATTTAATTGGCTTTGTTGATGATATCCAATTGGTATTTGAACAAGTGAAAAAAGTATCACACCCGAATACAAAAGTGATTGTTCAGTATTATAATTCTTTGTGGGAGCCAGCCTTAAAGTTTGCTGAATTACTTGGACTAAAAACTAAAACCCCCACTCAAAATTGGTTGAATTCTAAAGACGTAAACAATTTATTATTTGTGTCTGGTTTCGATGTCTATAGAAATAGTAAACGATTTATTTTTCCATTCTATATCCCCATAATTGCCGAACTATTTAATTTAGTTTTGGCAAAATTTCCTTTCTTTCGTTTTTTCAGTTTAAATACTTACTCGTTTGCAAAACCATTACCATTAAGTAATGAAGATGATTATAAAACGAAATACAGTACAACAGTTGTCATACCTGCTCGTAACGAAAGTGGCAATATTGAAAATGCGATTACGCGTTTGCCAAAATTTGGCAAGCATGTTGAAATTATTTTTATTGAAGGAAACAGTACTGATGATACATGGGATAAAATTCAGGAAATTCAGAAAAAATATGCCGCTACCCATGATATAAAAATTGGTCAACAAAAAGGAAAAGGTAAAGCTGACGCTGTAAGAGAAGGATATAAAATTGCAACAGGAGATATTTTAATGATTTTAGATGCAGACTTAACTGTACCTCCTGAAGACATACCAAAATTTTATGATGCTATTGCAGGAAGTAAAGGTGATTTTATTAATGGTACACGATTAGTTTATCCCATGGATAAAGAGGCGATGCGTTTTTTAAATTACTTGGGGAATCATTTTTTTAGCTGGGCATTTACTTGGTTACTCGAGCAACGCTTTAAAGACACACTTTGCGGAACTAAAGTAATGTTTAGAGAAGATTACATTAAACTTACAAAAAATCGTTCTTACTTTGGTGAATTTGATCCTTTTGGTGATTTTGACTTATTATTTGGAGCACATAAATTAAATTTAAAAATTGTAGAAGTGCCAATACGTTATAGAGAACGAACATATGGTGAAACTAATATTTCTAGATTTAAGCACGGTGTAATCTTATTAAGAATGTGTGCCTTTGCAAGCAGAAAATGCAAGTTTATTTAATTTTTTTAAATACGAATATAAAATGAATCAACGAATTTGGATATATACCTTAAGCAAAGAATTATCAAAAAATCAACTCATTGAATTTAAAAATAAGTGTGATGTATTTGTAAATTCATGGACAGCACATGATACGAAGTTAGATGCTAGTTATGATATGTATAAAGATCGATTATTACTATTTAAAGTAAATGAGGCGTCTTATAATGCAAGTGGCTGTAGCATAGACAAACAAGTCAGATTTGTGAAAGACCTTGAAATTACTTTTTCAATAGAGTTATTAAACAGAATGTTAGTTGCTTATAATCATGGCTCAGAATTGAAAATTATTCACCAATCAAAAATTAAGGATTTAATCGCTTCAAAAGGAATGAATGAAAATACGTTAATTTATAACAATGCCATAAATTTTTCATCAGACCTGGAAACAAATTGGCAAGTTCCATTACATAAAACCTGGCTAGCAAAATACTTGAATTAATTATTTTAATTTTACTACATAGTCATACTTTCTTTTCGAATGAATTTAATTACCCTTTATTCTTCTTATCCTTTGGTATTAAATACACTTCGGAAATCATCTTTATATAGATCAACTGCTTCATGAGGATATATCCAACAGCTTGATTGACAAATCTTGCTGATTAAGCTTAACTAAGCCCTCGTAAATTTGTGTTCCAATGTAGACTTCAGTCAATTCATTTATACTAATCGGATTTAAACTTTTTAAACCTTCAACTTCATTCAGTCTCATGACACCAGCACTGAACATTCCGCCCTTAACTTCTGTAGATTCATACTCATTTTTTCGTTAAAATATGAAATTAAAACTACTAATAATACTATAATTACGACAAACATGTTTTTCATAATCAAAATTATATTTTTTGTAACAAAAAAATATAGAGTATAAATCCAAAAAAAATAATATTTTTTACATTATTTTCAGAATTCGAGTTCCAATAAAACAGGACAGTGATCGCTATGCATAGCATCGGCTAAAATCACAGAACGCTTTATATGCTTTTCTAAATGGTTTGATACTAAATTATAGTCAATTCTCCATCCCAAATTTTTACTTCGCGAACCTGCCCTATAACTCCACCACGAATAATGATGAGGATCTTGATTAAAATAACGAAATGAATCTATAAATCCAGATTGAATAAACTGCTCAAACCAATCTCGCTCTTCTGGCAAGAAACCAGAAGTTTGGGCATTTGATTTAGGATTATGTATGTCTATTGGTTTATGACAAATATTATAATCCCCTACTAAAACTAAATGAGGAATGGTTAACTTCAACTGATTGATGTAGTTTTGAAAATCTACCAACCACTTCATTTTAAAAGCTTGTCTTTCGTCACCACTACTCCCACTTGGGTGATAAGCGCATAGCACAGAACAAGTTTCAAAATCAACTCTAATCATCCTTCCTTCAAAATCATAGGCCTCCATGCCGCAACCATATTCAACGTGTAAAGGTTTTAATTTAGTGAAGATAGCCACGCCACTATACCCTTTCTTTTGAGCTGGATACCAATACAAATTGTACCCTAATGCTTCAAACTGATTAACATCAACTTGATCTGGAGTTGCCTTAATTTCTTGCAAACAAAGCACATCAGGATTAGAAGCCTTTAACCATTCAACGAGGCCTTTATTCATGGCTGCTCTGATGCCATTTACATTGTAAGTTATAATCTTCATAAAAAAATATTAATGCTTAAAAATACAATTTCTATATTTATAAAACGTTATTCAACAGGTGAGATTTTTACGTTTATATATCAGTATTTTTTGTTTTGGAATAGTCTTTCAAACTCAGGCCCAATCGAATGTAAAAATAAAAATAGGCATCACTAAAAATGACACAATTTTCTTAGATACACTTAGCATTATTCCTGGATCGATTCAAATTAAATCACAAAATAGCATCTTAGACACATCATACTATAAAATCAATTATCCGCAAAAAACCCTTGTGTTTAAAAAAAAAATAAGTGATACATTACGTATTTCATTTAAAACATTCGCTTTCAACTATGAAAAACCATTTTTTCATAAAAGCACATCTTTACTAACAAAAGATTTATCACTTCCACAAAGCCCTATTTCATTGGCATTTAAAGGCAGTGAACTAATTAATGATGGATTTATTAATGATGGATTAAATAAAAATGGTAGCATAAGTAGAGGCATCAGTTTCGGAAATAATCAAGACGTAGTAGTAAATTCGAGCTTAAATTTACAAGTGAATGGAAAGCTAACCCAAGATGTTGACTTACTTTTAGCCGCAACCGATGATAATATTCCTTTTCAAGCAGACGGCACAACAGCACAACTTCAAGAATTTGATAAAGTATTTGTTCAATTATCAAACAAAACATCAAAACTTATTGTAGGGGATTTTCAATTACAAAAACCAAGTAGTTATTTCATGAATTTTTATAAACGTTCTCAAGGATTATACGTATCAAATAATTCAAGTGACACCATAAATAATAAGATCATAACTTTTAAAACTCAAGTGAGTGGCGCAGTTAGTAAAGGCAAATTTGCGCGTAACATCATACAAGGAATAGAAAATAATCAAGGTCCATATAGATTAAAAGGAGCCGATAACGAATTATTTATTATTACACTTTCAGGAACAGAACGCGTTTATATTGATGGGAAATTATTACAACGAGGGCAAGAACATGATTACATCATTGATTATAATACATCTGAAATTACGTTTACAGCAAAACAAATCATAACAAAAGACAAACGTATCATTGTAGAAATGCAATATGCCGAAAGAAACTACGCGCGCTCGTTGTATTTTTTTAGCGAAGAAATTGACATGAAAAAATTAAAATTACGAATCAATTTTTTTGGCGAACAAGACAACAAAAATAAAACATTACAACAAACCCTCACCGATCAACAAAAATTAATCATGTATCAAGTTGGTGATACGTTAAATAAATCTGTTTCAAGTGGCGCTGAACTAGTTTCATTTAATACAAATGATATTTTTTACTGGAAAAAAGACACCATTGTTGGCATAACCTACAAAGGCGTTTATATTTATTCTAGCAATTCAGATAGTGCAAAATATAGAGTAAAATTTAGTTACGTTGGAGAAAATGCAGGAAATTATATTCAAGTATTAAGTGCAGCAAATGGAAAAGTTTACAAATGGATTGCTCCAATTTCAGGCATACCACAAGGTAATTACGAACCAGTTATTCCTTTAGTTACACCAAAACAAAAACAAATGTTTACGATTGGAGGAAATTACAACATCGATGCTAATCATAATTTAAACGTAGAAGGCGTTTATACTAAAAATGATCTCAATACCTATAGTAGTTTTGATTCTAATGATGATAACGGAATTGGATTTAAATTAATTAGTAATAATCAACATGTCTTAAAATTTGATACAATTAAAAAAATAAAATCAACCGCTATCTATAATTTTGGTTACGAATATGTTCAACGCTCTTTTAATCCCATTGAAAGATTCAGAACCGTTGAATTTGAAAGAGATTGGAATAGACCTATAACTGCGCCAATAAATGCAGATCAGCATATAGGACATGCACAAATAGGACTACAAAAAAACAACAACGCCAAAATTATGTATGGTGTTTCTTTTTTTGATGAAGGAAGTTTTTATAAAGGATTAAAAAACAATTTACAAAGCGTATATAAAACAGAACATAATGCGATTGAATACAATGGTTCCTATCTAACTAGTCAATACAATTTAGAAACAAGTCAATTTTATAGACATAAAACAGCATTATCGCATACGTTTTGGAAATTAAAAATAAATGTGTTAGATGAGTTTGAACAAAATAAATTTAAAAAAACAGGTCGCGATTCTTTAACCAGTCGAAGTTATCAATTATGGGAATGGGAAACCAACATAACAAATAAAGACACCACCGGAAATTTATATAAGCTATTTTATCGCGAAAGAAAAGACATGCAGGCCTATTCAGCTAGTTTAAAAGACTCGACAAAAGCTTTAAATACAGGTTTTTCAGCAAATGTCAATAGCATAAGAAATCACCCCTTTTCAATTGTTTTAACATATCGCGAATTAGAATTGAAAAACGCAAGAAGCCAATTTTTAAAACCTGATAATACGTTATTGAGTCGATTAGAATATGCTCCACGTTTTTTTAAAAATTTCATAACAACAACTTTGTTTTATGAAACTGGTTATGGCCTTGAAAATAAAAAAGAATATTACTTTTTATTAGTTGCTGCTGGACAAGGAACATATGCCTGGAAAGATTATAACGACAATGGCATAAAAGAAATAAATGAATTTGAAATTGCCCAATTTAGTGACCAAGCTTTATACATCAAAATATATACCCCCACAAATCAATACGTAAAAGTGTTGCATGATCAATTTAGCTTTTCGTTAAATATACGGCCTAGTGTTTTTTTGAAAGACAGTAATTCAAAAGCTTTAAAATTCATAAGTCGTTTTGCATCTCAAAGTGTATACCGGATAGATAAAAAAACAAATGAGAATAGAAAATTATTTTCCTTTAATCCAATCACCATTAATTTAAATGATACGTTGATTACAGCTTTAAATTCATCATTACGACAAAGTGTTTTTTTTAATCAAAGCGCTGCCGTGTTTGGAATGGATTACACATACCAAAATAATTTAAGCAAGCAGCTTAATATAAATGGATTTGAAACAAGAGGAAATGCTAATCACGAATTTAGGATTCGATTAAATTTTACGCGGGCTTGGAGTATTACAAATAATATTGTCTTTGGAATCAAACAAAATAATTCTGAATTTTTAACTTCAAGAAATTATAAATTACAATACTATGATATCGAACAAAAATTAAATTACCAGCCAAATACAACGTTTAAATTGAGTTTGAGTTACAACTATAACACCAAGCAAAATATTATGAAAGAAGGATTTCAAAAAGCAGAAATAAATAATGTTGGTTTTGAATTTAAATTCAATCAATTAGAAAAAGGAAGTTTAACTGGAAAAATAAATGTCATACAAATTACTTACAACGACAACGAAAACACAGCCATTGCTTACGAAATGCTTAATGCCTTAAAAACTGGAAATAATTACACTTGGAATATCAGCTACCAACAAAATCTAAATAAAAATATTCAAATCACTATTAACTACGATGGTCGCAAATCATTAAATAGTAAAATGATCAATATTGGTGGCGCACAAATAAGAGCATTCTTTTAATTAAATTCTTTTTTTTCTAGTGACTCTAAGGCCAGTTGCGCAGCTTTTTGTTCGGCTACTTTTTTAGATTTATGCTCAAACACACTTAATTCCTTACCGTCTAAATTCAATTGAATAACATACGTCTTTTCTTTCCCACTAAAATCATGACTGATAACGATATATTCAAACTGTTTTTTTTGACGTTGCATTAAAATTTGAAACTTAGATTTGTAATCCGTGTCATTTTCAAGTAACGTATTTAAATCTAAATGTGTTTTAATAATCGTATTAACAATAAATTTTCTTGTGTTCTTAAATCCTTTATCTAAAAAAATAGCTCCAATTAAAGCTTCGAATACATCTCCATAAGCAGAAGAACTAAGTTTTTCTTTCTTGGTTAATTTAGATTGAAGTAATGCATCCAGGCCGAACTTTTTTGACAACGTAAAAAGGTGTTGCCCATTCACAATTCTACTTCTTATTTGAGTTAGAAAACCTTCATCTTTTTTTGGAAATAATTGAAAAAGATACTCAGCAACGACTGCACCTAAAATAGCGTCGCCTAAAAACTCTAAGCGTTCGTTACTTTGTTGGTGCTCTGAAATTTCGTTAGAAAAACTACTATGCCTAAATGCTTGTTTGTATAAAGCTAGATTAGTAGGAGAAAACCCTAAAATATTTTTTAATTTTTGTTTAAATACTTTATCTTCTCTTGATAATGAAGCTAAAGCAAACGATAAGATTTTCAAAATAAAATTAACCGTTGTATTTTTTTACAACTACCGCTGCATTATGCCCGCCAAAACCAAACGTGTTACTGATTGCAATATTGATTATACGTTTCTGTGCCTTGTTAAATGTTAAATTTAACTTAGGGTCAATTTCAGGATCATCGTGAACGTGATTAATTGTTGGAGGAACAATGTCATTTTTAACTGCTAAAACAGTAGCTATAGCCTCAACAGCGCCAGCAGCTCCAAGTAAATGGCCTGTCATTGATTTGGTTGAACTAATGTTCATTTTATAAGCTTGCTCTCCAAATACATTTGTAATGGCTTTTAACTCAGCACCATCTCCAAGTGGTGTACTAGTTCCATGCGTATTAATATAATCAACTTCATTTGGAGAAATATTTGCATCTTTTAAGGCTCTTTGCATAACTAAAGTTGCACCTAATCCTTCTGGATGTGGAGCTGTAATATGGTAAGCGTCTCCACTCATTCCACCACCAATAACTTCAGCATAAATTTTTGCTCCACGAGCTAATGCATGTTCTAATTCTTCTAATACTAAAGCTGCACCACCTTCACCTAATACAAAACCATCGCGAGTTTTATCATAAGGTCGAGAAGCGGTTTCCGGGCTTTCATTATTTAAACTCATAGCTTGGCAAGCATTAAATCCGCCAATACCACTTTCATTAATAGCAGCTTCTGATCCACCTGTTACAATAGCATTTGCTCTTCCTAATCTAATATAAGTAAATGCATCAATTAAGGCTGTTGTAGAAGAAGCGCATGCAGACACCGTTGTAAAATTAGGCCCTCTAAATCCAAAACGGATAGAGATATGTCCTGAACAGATATCAGCAATCATTTTTGGTATAAAAAACGGATTAAACCGTGGTGTTCCGTCTCCTTTAGCGAAATTAAACGCTTCAGCTTGAAATGTATCCAAACCACCAATCCCAGAACCCCAAATAACTCCAACCTCGTTTTTATCAATTCCCTCTGCATCAATTCCTGAATCAGCAACAGCTTGCACAGATGCTGCGATACCGTAATGAGAAAAAGCATCAAGACGTTGAGCTTCTTTTCTATCAAAGTAATCTTCAACTTTAAAGCCCTTTACCTCACAGGCAAATTTTGTTTTAAATTTAGACGCATCAAAGCGCGTAATAGTTGCAGCACCACTAACTCCGTTTATTAAATTGTTCCAATAATCGTTTACGGTGCTCCCTAATGGGGTAACAGCACCAAGTCCCGTAACTACTACGCGCTTAAATTGCATAAAATAATAAGTTTTAAAGTAAATTTTTAGTTTTTTGCATTTGCTTCGATATAAGTGATAGCATCACCTACAGTTGCAATTTTTTCAGCTTGCTCGTCTGGAATAGCAATATTGAATTCCTTTTCGAATTCCATAATTAATTCTACAGTATCCAAAGAGTCTGCACCAAGGTCGTTAGTAAAACTTGCTGTTGGAGTTACTTCTTTTTCTTCTACACCTAATTTATCTACGATAATAGATTTTACTTTTGTTGAAATGTCTGACATTGTCTTATAGTTTTAAATTTGAGACAAAGATAATTGTATGAAACAAATATCAAAAAAAAATTATTTTTATTAAGCTATTGATTATTAAGACATTAGCATAATTAAGGAAATTCACGTCCACTTTAAATGTTAAAATTAGCCTTGTTTTATGACTTAAATCAATTCAAGGCAAATTATTTGGAAATAGTTTTTAAACATGCTTATGATGATTTCTTCTATGATGTCTGCTATTAAATCGTTGCCTAACCGCAGGATCTACGTTTTTTTTGTGCTTTTTATTATACCGCTCTATAAGTGTTATAACAACATACCCAAAAATGCCTACACCTAAAATAGAAGCAATAATAATGAACCCTACGCTATTATCCTTAGCTTTTTCTTCTGGCGTTGGCGCAACATTTTGAGCAAATGATAACAAACTCATCAATACATAAATAGATGTAATTGCTAATTTATTAGCTTTAAAGAATCCGAATAACGTTTTCATAACTTTTTAATTTAAATTGGTTAATACTAAAATTTACTTAAACACTATATTACAGATGAATTTTCAACGAATCAATTCAAAAAAAGTTGGATAATTAAAAAAAACTACATACATTTACATTCTCAAATAAAAAAAACAAGTAAGGGACGAATTAAAGTCCCTTTTTTATTTTGGTAAAATGATAAATAAACAAACGATTATAAGTCTTATTGAGTCTCATTTTGAAGGCTCTGACAAATTTATTGTTGAAGTTAAAGTACTAACAGGAAACAAAATTGAAGTCTATATTGACGCTCCAAACCACATTGTTATTGCAGATTGTGTAGAGTTAAGTAGATTTATAGAAGGCAATTTAGACAGAGAAAAAGAAGATTTTGAGTTACAGGTTTCATCTCCTGGAGCAACAGAATCTTTTAAAGTTCTTGAACAATATAGAAAATATAAAGAAACTAAAGTCAAAGTAGTAACGAAAGAAGGCAAGAAGCACGAAGGTATTTTAAAAGAAGCAAATGATGATAATTTTGTTATTGAAGAAACGCGACGTGAGAAAAAAATAGTAGGTAAAGGAAACCAAACGGTTATAGAAAATATAACCATCGCTTATAATAACGTAAAAGAAACAAAATCAGTATTACCATTTTAACAAAAAAACAAAACAATGGAAAGTGTAAATTTAATTGAATCGTTCTCATTATTTAAAGAAGACAAAAACATTGATCGTGCTACATTAATGAGCATTATTGAGGATGTATTTAGAGCCATGTTAATTAAGAAATATGGAACAGATAAAAATTTTGATATTATTGTAAATCCTGATAAAGGAGATATTGAAATTTATAAAAACAGAACTATTGTTGACGATGAATTTGCTGAAGATAGTTTTGATTACGATGAAAATAAACACATCAGCTTAACTGATGCTCACAAAATTGAACCTGATTTTGAAATTGGTGAAGAGGTTACGGAACTTGTAAAGCTTGATGAAATTGGTCGTCGTAATGTATTATCTGTTCGTCAAAACTTAGTTCAAAAAATTCTTGAATTAGAGAAAACAAACATTTTTAATAAATATAAAGAACGTATCGGAGATATTATTAATGCAGAAGTATATCAAGTTTGGAAAAAAGAAATTATGCTTTTGGATGACGAAGGAAATGAATTATTGCTTCCAAAAACAGAACAAATTCCATCCGACTTCTTTAAAAAAGGAGATTCGGTTAAAGCGGTTGTATTTAAAGTTGAGCTTAAAAACGGAACACCTTCTGTAATTATGTCTCGTACAGCACCATCATTCTTAGAACGTTTATTTGAAATGGAAGTTCCAGAAGTGTTTGATGGCTTAATCACTATTAAGAAAATTGTTCGCGAACCTGGAGAAAGAGCTAAAGTAGCTGTAGAATCTTATGACGACAGGATCGATCCAGTTGGAGCATGTGTTGGTATGAAAGGTTCTCGTATTCATGGGATTGTTCGTGAATTAAAAAATGAAAACATCGACGTTATTAATTACACAACAAATATTCCATTACTAATTCAGCGTTCGTTAAGCCCTGCAAAAGTAACTTCAGTTAAATTAAATGAGGAAACTATGCGTGCTGAAGTATTTTTAAAACCTGATCAAATTTCATTAGCAATTGGTAAAGGTGGATTTAATATTAAATTAGCTGGAAAATTAACTGGCTATGAAATTGATGTTTATAGAGATAGCGAGGAAACAACCGTTGATATTGATGATGTGGATTTAATAGAGTTTTCTGACGAGATCGAAGAAAGTGTTATTGCCAAATTACAATCTGTTGGATGTGATACAGCTAAATCTGTTTTAGAATTAGATGCGGAGGAACTAGCAAGACGCACTGGATTAACCATTGAAGTCATTGAAGATGTTAAGCAAGTTTTACAATCAGAATTCGAAGATTAATAGTGTGTTTGTGATTGCAGAATAGTTAGCATTCTATTATTAAATAAAAAGGCACATTTGAAATTTAAAACGACAAGGAAATAAATAATATGTCAGAAGCAAAACAAATGCGACTTAGTAAAGTAGCGAAAGAATTTAATTTATCATTAGGTAAAATAACTGAATTCTTGGCTTCAAAAGGTCGTCCGGTAGAAAATAATCCCAATGCAAAAATTGGCGATGAAGAATATTCTTTATTATCAAAAGAATTTTCAGGAGATAAATCTGCCAAAGAAGAAGCTCAACACATAGGCACAACAAGCTTAAAAATGAAACGTGAATCTATCGTGCTCGAGGATCCAAAAGTAATTAGAGCACGTGAGGAAGAGCAGAAACAAAAAGCAATTGCTGATGCGGCTGCTCTAAAAATTGCGGAAGAAAAAGCAGAGGCTGAAAGAAAAGCGGCTGCTAAAAAAGCACTAGAAATTCAAATTACGCCTTTAGAAGAAACTTCTGAAATTAAAGAAAGCGCTACTTTAATAAGCGGTCCTAAAGTATTGGGCACGGTAGATTTGTCTACTATCAATCCCAAAACAAAACCAGACAAAAAATCAAAAAAGGAAAATGAAGTAAAATCCGATCCGAAAAAAAATACTTCAGAAGATAAAAAAGAAGTAGTTGAAGAACCTATCATCATTCAACAAGCTGTTGCGGAAGAAGAAAAAATAACTCCGACTGAAGAAGTAAAAGAAGTTTTTCATGAAACCGTTTACCAAAAACTAGAGGGTCCAAAAATAATGGGTAAAATAGAACTGCCTGTTATTAAAATACCACAAAAAACAACTGCGCCTGCTAATTCTGCCATTGATAAGAAAAAACGTAAACGCATCCGTAAAGGAGGTATGAGCGCTGAAGAAATCAAAAAAGTAGGGACTGAACAAGCTCAAATTGCAAAAGATAGGGCCAAAGAAAAATATGGTGATCCTAAAGCAAAACGTGCTCCCACAAACCGTGAAGCTCGTCCAGCTTTAACTGATGTAGAAATTCAAGCACAAATAAAAGAAACATTAGCACGATTAAGCAATAAAGGTTCTAAATCGAAAACGTCTAAATACCGACGTGATAAACGCGATGACGTAAGAGAAAAATTAGCAGATGAATTAGAAGCGTCTGACTTAGAAAAGAAAACGTTGAAAGTAACAGAATTTGTTTCGGCTAATCAATTAGCTCAAATGATGAATGTATCTGTTACTCAAATTATTTCTACTTGTATGAGCTTAGGTATGTTCGTTTCTATTAACCAACGTTTAGATGCTGAAACTTTAGCAATTGTTGCCGAAGAATTTGGTTTCAAAACTGAATTCGTAAGTGTTGAAGTACAAGAGGCTATTGAAGAACAAGAAGCTGAAGATCCAATTGATTTAATCGAACGTCCACCTATTGTTACAATTATGGGACACGTTGATCATGGTAAAACATCCTTATTAGATTACATTAGAAAATCAAATGTAATTGCAGGCGAAGCTGGAGGAATTACCCAACACATTGGTAGTTACAATGTGAAAATGGATAGTGGAAAATCAATAACATTCTTAGATACTCCTGGTCACGAAGCATTTACTGCTATGAGAGCACGTGGAGCAAAAGTAACGGATGTTGTTATTATTGTAATCGCCGCCGACGATAGCGTGATGCCACAAACCAAAGAAGCAATTAATCATGCGCAAGCGGCTGGTTCGCCAATGATTATTGCCATCAATAAAATTGATAAGCCAGGTGCTAATCCTGATAAAATACGTGAAGCTTTATCAGCAATGAATATTTTAGTTGAAGAATGGGGTGGAAAAGTTCAATGCCAAGAAATCTCTGCAAAAATGGGTAAAAACATAGACCTATTATTAGAGAAAGTTGTTTTAGAATCAGAAATTTTGGAACTGAAAGCAAATCCAAAAGCAAAAGCATCTGGCTCAGTGATAGAAGCAAAATTAGATAAAGGACGTGGACATGTTGTAGATATTATTGTTCAAAAAGGAACGATGCGCGTTGGTGATATCGTTGTAGCGGGATGTTATAGCGGTAGAGTAAAAGCAATGACTAATGAACATGGCTTAAATGTAAAAGAAGCTGGACCGTCAATGCCAGTTCAATTGTTAGGATTGAACGGTGCCCCAACAGCTGGAGATAAGTTTAATGTTATGAGCGACGAACGTGAAGCGAGAGAATTAGCCAATAAACGTTTACAGTTGCAGCGTGAACAAGGTATTCGTACACAGAAACACATCACACTTGATGAAATTGGTAGACGATTAGCAATTGGTGACTTCAAAGAATTAAACGTTATTGTAAAAGGTGATGTAGATGGTTCAATTGAAGCATTATCAGATTCATTATTAAAATTATCCACTGAAAAGATTCAAGTTAATATCATTCATAAATCGGTAGGCGCAATCAGCGAAACAGATGTTATGTTGGCAAGTGCTTCAAATGCCATTATCGTAGGCTTCCAAGTTAGACCATCTGTTCCAGCCCGCAAATTAGCTGAAGTGGAGGAAATTGACATTCGTTTATATTCTATTATTTACGATGCAATTAATGAGTTAAAAGCAGCTATGGAAGGAATGCTTGCACCTGAATTTGAAGAAAAAACAGTTTGCAACATTATTATACGAGAAGTATTTAATATTACCAAAGTTGGAACCATTGCAGGTTGTTATGTATTAGATGGTAAAGTAATGCGTAACACTAAAATCAGAGTTATACGTGATGGTATCGTTTTATTTACAGGCGGTTTAGGTTCTTTAAAACGCTTCAAGGATGATGTAAAAGAAGTTACTGCAAATTACGAATGTGGTTTAAACATAGATGGATTTAATGATATAAAAGTTGATGATATTATTGAAGGCTACGATTTAGTTGAAATTAAAGCTAAGCTGTAATTAGTTTTTTAGTGTTGAATGTTTAGTAGTTAATAAAACGGCTATATATTCAAAACTAATAACTAAAAATTAAGCACTAATAAAAACGGGGGATTAGCTCATTTGGCTAGAGCGCTTCGCTGGCAGTGAAGAGGTGATCGGTTCGAATCCGATATTCTCCACGCACAAAAAAGGTGTAGTACTAGCTACACCTTTTTTATTTAAATAGACTACCCTATTTTCATGTACTTCGAAATATTCTTTTTATGCACTGATCCAATTTTTATAGAAGAATCAAAACTCATGTTAATGGTGTTTGTTTTTAAGCAAACCGTATCTACATAACGCATATTAACAATATGAGATTTATTTACCCTTTCAAATTCAATTGGCAATGCTCGATGAATATCCCTCAATTTTTTAGAGCTTTTTATTAAAGATCTTTCCATTCTATAAATCAAAGTTGAATTACCAATTTCTTTGATATGAGTTATTTCATCAATAATTATTTTTTCTAAAACAGAGTCCTTTACTTCTACAAAAATCGATCTATTGCGCCGCATTTTTTTATCCTAAAACAAATACCATACTAATGATTATCATTACAACTTTTTTCTTACTTGAACTTGATAACCTTGAAGCTGGCTCTTCGATTTTTTTGGTGCTCCTCTTCAGAACAAGAATCAGTATTAGTTCTATCGCAAGGGCAGTCTGTTACTAACTGATTTTCTCCTACACATTTAATTACAAACTGATTTTCATTAACACCTCTAGATTTTAAATAATTAGCTGTTGCAATCGCTCTCTTTTTAGATAACATCTGATTATATTCCATAGATCCCCGGCAATCGCAATGAGCAACTATTTCTATGACTACATTTTTTCTACTTTTTAAATTTTCAGCTATATTGTTTAACTCTTGTTGAGCACTTCCATTAATATCAGATTTATCAAACCCAAAATAAATAGGATTCAATGCAAACGTATCATCTTCATCTGATGGTGTTTTTGAAACTTGATCATTAGGCATTAAAGTCATATCAATAAGTTTATTCATTTTAAAAATAGTTGGTTCAGCTACAACTTGATTGAAAGAAAGTGTTTTTGTGGCAAAGCCATCTTTTTGCAATTGAATACCATAATCTAAAGTTGTTCCAGGTGTTAATTTGCCTAAAATTTTATTAAAATCTCCAGTTTGTGTTGTCAATGTTTTTAAAACCTCTTCACCAGTTTTAGTGTTTTTAATTAACACACTTACATTATTTATTGGTTCTTTTGTTACACCATGAAGAATTGTTCCAACTATTCCATATGAACCCAATGGGTGCAATCCTAAATCATAGTTCAACTGCTTTTTTTTCCTATCATCTGTATTAACTTTAATAGCATCTTTCAAATATTCATCTTTTTCAGCTTCAATTACATAGGATTTATTAGCACTTAATGGGAATTCAAAATATCCATTATTATTTGTTTGTAAAGATTTTAACTTGTTTCGGTTTTCATCATATAAATCTACCCTGCTATTTGAAATAGGTTCTTTAGAAAGTTTGTTTCTCACAATTCCATTTATTGTAAATAGGGAAATAATTTCTTTTACACTTTTAAATGAATAAATATCATCAAAACCTTTTCCACCTTTCCTGTTGGAAGATATAAAACCAGATTTTATATCTTTACTTAATAACAAGCCAAAGTCATCAGCATTAGAATTCAAAGGATAACCAAGATTTTGAACTTCGGTAAAGCGATTATTTTGAGGCGTTGACATATATAAATCCAAACCACCCATTCCCGCATTACCATCACTCGAATAAAATAGAGTTCCATCGTTAAACACAGTTGGAAACATTTCTTTACCAGGGGAATTAATGGCTTCTCCTAAATTTGTTGGCTTTGTCCATGCGCCATTTTCTTGGTGCGTTTCGTAAATATCCGTTTGACCATATCCACCAGGCATATCACTTACAAAGTAAATGGTTTGACCGTCTTCTGTAATAGCGGGATGTCCTATCGAGTATTCTTCACTATTAAATGGAAAGTTTTCAAATTTACCCCAAGTTCCTTTGTCGGTTTTTTTAGAAACATATATCTTTAAATTAACATGTTTCTTAAGGTCTTTTCCTAATGTTTTATCTAGGTAATTATTTCTTGTTAAATAAAGTGTATTACCATCCGAACTGATGATTCCAGGTCCTTCGTGGTACTTAGAGTCTATTGTACTTGACATCATTTTTACGTTTAAAAAAATACCATTTTCATAATCACATACATATTGATCTAAAAAAAAGGATTCATCCCAAGAAAATGTTTTATTGATAAGAGAGCCATTTCTTCGACTTGATGTAAAATAAAAATCATTTTTATGAATAAATGAGGAGAAATCTCTTTCCTCCGAATTGATATCACAATTTTTTAAAACATAGTTCGCTGAATCATTTTTCAAAAACACATTGTAGCCTTTATTTTCTTGATGGCGTTCTGATACCTTGGCGTATAAACTAGATGCAGGTATTCTATTTAAATATTCATTTGCTTTTTTATAGTTTCCTAACGACTTTAAAACCTGACTGTAATTATATGCATCATCACCTATAAAATCAGGTGTTGACGCCAACTTATTGTAAAATAAATCAGCATTTTTAAAATCATTTATATTTTTATAGCATTCAGCTGCTCTACGAATATTACGTGTTCGCACGTCTTTTTCAGATGCTAATTCTTTGTAAAAATCAGCAGCCTTAGAAAAAGATAAGTCGTTATAAAATTTATCTGCCGTTTTTTCTTTTAAACTTTGAGCAAATGTTGTATTATTAATTAACGCCATTAATAATAGGCAAGTAAGTAATTTAGTCATAATGTTAAGATTTTATAGTTTATCTATTAGTGAATTATTTGATGTTTTTTATTAAAAATAACGAGGCGTTTTACATGAACTTATATTTCCTTTCAAATCAAATCCAATGATGATCTCATGACTACTCGGGCTAAATTTGGTCATAGCAGAAGTTGTATAATCGTAGGCATATCCAACTCTCAGTAAATCACTAATTTGATACATGAAATTTAACCCAATAGCTGCTTTATGTCTGTACATCGCTCCCATCCAAAATTTATCCATGAATAAAAAAGAGGCATTTACTTCAGTTGAAATAGGTGTATTTTGAGTATACTTAACTTGCAAACTAGGTTTAAATGCGAGCATTGAATTAATAGTCACAACATAACCTGCTACTAAATAATAATGAGCAAGTTGTTTTGATTCAATATTAGCAATACTCAACTTTTGATTTTGAATTAATTTTGGAACTGTTAAACCCAAATAGTGTTTTTTTCCATAATAATAAACACCTGCACCCACATTAAATAAAAATTTTGTGATATTATTATTGGCTTGTATTTGATCATTTACATCAGTAGCTATCAAATCTTTTAAATTAGTTGAGTAGTAATCTCCTCCAACTCTAATTCCAAAACTCAAAATTTGCTTATTGTTTTTTCCAAATTTTCTATCGTTCAATCTAATTCTATAAGCTAAATCTCCATACAAAGCCGTATTTTGAGAAGCTCCTATTTTATCATTGACAATGTTTAAACCTAATGCTAATGATTCCTTTCTTAATGGGCTATGTAGTCCCAACATCGCTGTTGTTGGCGCGCCGTTCCACTTTACCCATTGCTGACGATAGTCTGCTACTCCGCTTAAGGCATCTCTGCTTCCTGCGTAAGCAGGATTTAACATGCTTGGATTAAACATATACAATGAGTTTTGAACTTCTTGCTGTGCATTAACCGATAGGCTAAAGGCCGTTGCAATGAATATTCCAAAGAGTTGTTTTATACTTGTTTTCATTTTTTTATTTTTATTTTCTATTCTTTTATATTTTATTGCCTTTATAATCACTAGGTTCTTTAATATTCAATTTGAATAAATCCTTGATAAGGTCTGGTTTCACCGTCATTAAATTCAACCAAAATAAAATAGGTTGCTGCTGGTAATTTTGCTCCGTTTCCTAAATCAAATGTTCCTTTCCAATCATTTTGATAACCCACTTTTGAATAAACAGCATTTCCCCAGCGATTGAATATTTGTACTTTACAAGTAGGATATAAATGAATGTTCTTGATTACGAAGGCATCATTTTTTCCATCATCATTTGGGGTCAATAAAACTGGTATTTCATATTCACATGATTTTACTAAAATCTGAAACGTATTCGTATTGAAACAACCATTGACGTCAGTAACAGTAACAGTATATGTTCCAGATTCATCTAACTTAATTTGTGGGATAGTAATAAATGTTCCATTTGTGCTATTATAACTCCAAGTGTAATTGGCTGGACTAGGTAATGGATTGTTTACATTGATAGACACTGTTTCTCCATTACAAACTGAAATCGAGCCTTGACTAACACTAATTGTTGGTGTTGCAAACACAACTAAACTTCCAATGCTTGATGTTGTGCATGAGTTAGACTGTGTTCCTAAAATTGCCGTAACATTAACTGAATAAGTGCCAGCAACATTAGTAATAGAACTAGGAACTACATATACTCCTGTTGTATTTGATAGTACACTTGGACTTGACCAATTATAGGTTACATCTAACTGTGGCACAATATTAAAGGTTACATTTCCTCCCTCACAAATATTTTGTGTTGATGCCACTAAACTACTGCTTGGTGCTCCAATTATATTAATTGTAATCGTATTAACAGCACTCGGACAATTAACTGTATTAGTTCCAATCACTGAATAAACATAAGTATTAGTAATTGGTGCGACAAAAATCGGATTAGAACTATTTACATTCGATCCAGATATTCCTGTTCCTGACCAAGTATACGTTGATGCGCCACTCACATTTAAATCGACTGTTCCATTTGAACAAATGGATAATCCCTTTGCACTTACTGTTAATATAGGAGTTGAATTAACTGAAATAGTAGTCGTACTTATCGGACTTACACAGCCTGTTAATGTATTTGTTCCTGCAACAGTATAAATGGTTGATGAATTTGGACTAACCACATAAGTATTCGTACTTGATCCACCAGTCCATGTATACGTATCCGTTCCTAATGCCGTTAATATAATTGAATTACCATTGCAGATAGTCGCATTGCTCGTACTCAGAGTTAAGGTCGGATTACTGTTTACTGCAACTGTGATTACTGTTGGTGAACTAACGCATCCTGCTAAACTTGTTCCTCTTATTGTATATACAGTCGTTGATAACGGACTCACAACGGTATTAGTTATAATGCTTGCACCAGTGTTTACTAAGGTATATGTATTTGCTCCACTCGGTGTTACAGTTGCTGTACTGCCTAAACAGATACTTGCACTGCTCGCACTTAATGCTACTGTTGGGGTTGTGTTTACAGTAATTGTAGTTGAATTTATTCCACTTACACAATTATTCGCGTCTTTTCCAATTATGTTATAAACTGTAGTTGTCATCGGTGATACCACTACATTACTTGTAAATGTTGTGCTTGGTGATGCTAATGTATAACTTACTGCTCCACTTGGTGTTAATGTTGTTGTTTGACCGCTACATATGACTGAACTACTTGCTACTACATTGACTGTTGGGGTTGTTGGATTTCCTATAGCAAATGTTTTCACAATTGAACATCCATTGGCATCGGTTACAATCGTTGTATACGTTCCTGCTGCATAACCTGATCCTAACGTTGTCGTGCTAACACTTGATTGCCATTGATAGACATATCCAGGGTTCCAACCGCCACTTGCTGTTACAGTTGCTGTTCCATTTGATAATCCACATCCTGTTGTGCTAGTTGCTACTGATATGCTTAAGCTTGTGCTTGGTGCAGCTACCGTATTAGTTAAAGTTGCTTTACATCCATTTACATCGGTAACAGTTGTTGTGTAAACTCCTGCTAATAATCCGGTTGCTGTGTTTGTTGAACTTACCGCTGATGTCCAAACATAACTATATCCTGAAGCGCCTCCTGATGCTAATGCACTTATCGAACCTGTTGAACTTCCTAAGCAGGATACATTTTTAATACTGCTTAATGTTAAAGTCGGATTACTGTTTACTACTAAACTAACTGTTTGCGTATTAGTACATCCATTAGCACTAATACCTGTTACGAAATATGTACCTGCTGTTGTGACTGTATTCGTTGCTGTGATTGGCCCACTTGTCCAAAGGTATGAGGTTGCTCCACCTGCTGTTAAGGTTGATGTGCCGCCTATACAGATGGCAGTTGGATTTGCTACTGCTGTTACTACTGGTAACGCATTCACAACTAAACTAACTGTTTTTGTATTAATACATCCATTAGCACTAGTTCCTGTTACGGTATATGTACCTGCTGTTGTTGCTGTA
>Ga0114967_10000875_pt1 | contig 25377 bp, 18 predicted proteins | sample M_130628_MF_Meta_FD_92639 | JGI IMG/M metagenome (GOLD analysis project Ga0114967, IMG submission 92639) | Freshwater microbial communities from Lake Montjoie, Canada to study carbon cycling - M_130628_MF_MetaG | ecosystem: Environmental > Aquatic > Freshwater > Lake | place: Lake Montjoie...
ATGAGAATAAAAAGACATGTGGAAGCCAGTAATAAAGAGACTTTTTTCATTGATGAGTAATATTAAATGCTCATTAAAATTTAAAGTTATACGAAATAGATGGAATCATTGAGCCTAAGATTGATAGTTTATAAATATCAACTTTATTGTAATATTGTGCATATCTGGACATCGTTCGGAAAAATACCGAGTATGCGTTGCGAGTATTAAGGGCATTATAAACCGAAAAATTCCAACTGCCTTTAAATTTCTTAGTTTTGTAAGGGTCAGCATCAATATTCATAGCTAAATCAAGGCGTACATAGTTCGGAATATTTGCTTGGTTACGGTTAGCATAATATGGGACAACCAAACCACCAACATAAAATTTGGCAGCAGGATAAGAAATCGGCCGACCTGTACTGAATGTAAAATTAGTAGAAAACGAAATCCGCTTAGTTGCTTGATAACTTGCAATTAGGTTAAAAATATGTGGTTTATTATAATTTGGCGAAAAATACTCACCATTATTGATAGTTTCTTCCTCAAATTTGCTTTTCACCAAAAACTGCGTTTGCGAATACGTATAGCTCATCCAACCTGTAAGCAAGCCAATATTTTTCTTTACATAAAGCTCAGCACCGTAAGCACGGCCTATTCCTTGCAGAATTGACGCTTCAGGGAATTTATCAAGCAAGATGTTTGAGCCATCCTTATAGTCGGCTACATTGATGAGTTTCTTATAAAAAAACTCAATCGAAGCCTCGATTTTATTATCATTTAGGTTCTGAAAATATCCAATTGAAATTTGGTCTGCAATTTGGGGTTTCACATAATTATCGGCCGATTTCCAACGGGCAGTAGGTAAAGCTGCCGTAGTATTTGAAATCAACTGAATGTACTGAATCATTCGATTTAGACTAAACTTAATAGAAGCATTATCGTTCAGTGAATATTTGGCCGAAAAACGTGGCTCAATTCCGCCATAGATTTTCATTACTGAACCTTTGGAATAAAGCGTAGAGTCGGTCAGAGTTTCAATACTTTTAGGCAATCCGTCACGATAATTATAGGTATAGCCCGTTCCACGATTCATAAAAAATGAGTATCGAACACCCATTAAAACAGAGAATTTTTTGTTAAAATCATACTCATCATTGATATAAATAGCTGATTCTAAAGCACTTTCATTGCGAAGAGTCAAAGGATTTATCTGCGAATTAGCATTATCTGGACTCAATTTTCCTGGCTGAATCTGATAGTCAATTGTGCTTACACCAAAATCAATTTTTTGTTTCTCAGAAGGTAAATAATTAAAATCGGCTTTAAGGTTTTTATAAATAATATTAGATTCCAAGTGAAACGCCAAAACTGAATCTGGATTGATAATATTGGCATCGTATCGGCTATAAACGCCCACTATTTTGGAAGTAAGTTTTGTACCAAACGAGTGCACCCACGATAGTGTTCCATTAGTCGTTCGCCAATTGAAAAGTGAAGAAGAAGCATTTACTTCGAGATTGGCGAGCGAGTCGCCTGCTACTTTAAATTTATCAAAACCAGTGAAACCAGTCAAAGCAATTTTATCTTTTTTTGTAGGACGAAACTCTACTTTTGCAGTAATATCATAAAAATCCGCTTTGGTGTTTTTAATATTTTGTTGCGGAAGTAGCTTAAATAAATAACCAACATAAGAAAAACGACTGGCCACAAAGAAAGAAGCTCGGGAGTCGCCACTCTTGTCTTTAATAATCGGGGCTTCGAGCATTAATCGGCTACTTACAAGCCCAATGCCGCCTTGTCCCGAAAACTTCTGAGCATTGGCATCTCTTAGATTTATATTCAAAACTGAAGCTGTACGACCGCCATACTGTGCAGGAATACCGCCTCGATAAAAATTAATATCACGCAAAGCATCGGGATTAAACACCGAAAAGAAACCCATCAAATGAGAAGCATTAAATACAGGAGCGTTATCCATCAAAATAAGATTTTGATCGATATTTCCTCCACGTACATTGAAGCCCGAAGCCCCCTCTCCTACGCTTGCTACCCCTGGCAACGAAAACAAACTTTTGATAATATCAAGCTCGCCGAGAAGCGTGGGGAGTTTCTTCATATTCCTGATACTCATGTTCGTTACACCAGTTTCGAGCCGCTTAACATTCTGTGAAGCACTATTGGCCGAAACGACAACTTCGTCTAAATCATTGGCTTTTTCGTCCATGATAATATCCACCATGAAGTTATTATTTATATCTATTCTCTGATGCTTTGTAAAAAAACCTTGATAGCTTACCGTAATATTGAATGTACCTTTCGGCACTAAAACTTGGTAGCGGCCGAGCGTATCAGAAAGTGTACCATAGCCTGTTTCATCAACATATATAGCGGCTCTTGGTAGTGGTTTTTCATTATTACTTTGTCTGATTACTCCAGAAAGCGTAAACTTTCTTTGTGCATAAGCAGTTGATAATGAAAAAATTAGGAAGAACAAAAGAAAACTAATACTCCCAAATATAGTTTTTTTCATAAAAATTGATTGATGTTGTTTTTACTGAATAATTAAAAAATTTCACTCATTCAAAACGGGTGGTATTCCACATCATGCATTCAGCGGATCGTCGTTCGATTATTAGATTTACTCAAATCTCAAGTGCTTCACCGATTCGCCAGAATTTGCCAATTCGTTCAACGAATCAATTCCAATTTGTAAGTGTTTTTCTACAAAATTCCCAGTTACTTTCTTGTCACTTTCTTCGGTCTTCACTCCATCAGGAATCATCGGATTATCTGATACCAACAATAACGCTCCGTGCGGAATAGCATTCACAAAACCAACTATAAAAATAGTAGCAGTTTCCATATCAATGGCCATTGCACGAAGTTCACGCAAGTAATCTTTAAAAACCTCGTCATGTTCCCAAACTCGGCGATTAGTTGTATAAACCGTTCCAGTTTGATAATCTAACTCGTGTTTTTTAATCATTGAGCTAACTGCTCTTTGCAAGCGAAAAGAAGGCAATGCTGGAATTTCGGGACGAGCATAATCGTTGCTAGTTCCTTCGCCTCTGATGGCGGCAATCGGAAGTATTAAATCACCAAGTTTGGTTGATTTCTTCAAACCGCCAACTTTACCTAAAAAAAGAACGGCTTTTGGCATCACTGCTGTTAACAAATCCATTATGGTTGCGGCTACCGCACTACCCATTCCAAAATTAATGATTGTAATATTTCCAGCCGATGCAGTTTGCATCGCACGGTCACGGCCTTTTACTTCTACTCCAAATTTTTGGGCAAACATTTCTACGTAATTGCCAAAGTTGGTCAATAATATATAAGGTCTAAATTCTTCGAGGGGTGTACCTGTATAACGAGGTAACCAGTTTTTTACTATTTCTTCTTTTGTCTGCATAAATTAATGTCGTAATTTTGTTGCAATATACTGTAGCTTTCATTATTGCATATTAGAATACCCAATCCAAAATTTAGTGAAATAGTTCCATTTTACCAAAATTTACTCTTAAGTATGCACAATCTCAAGCTACCATCTTATCAATGCAAGATTAAAGAAACGGATGGAAAAACTTATATTTTTGATGCAATTCGTAAAAAATACTTGGTACTAACGCCCGAAGAATGGGTAAGACAACATTTCGTTAATTTATTATTGAGCCACTACGGTTACTCAAAAAGTTTGATTCGGCTCGAAGGTAGCTTATCTTATAATAAATTACAAAAACGCACAGATATTGTGGTATTTGATAATGAAGGGAAGCCTTTTTTATTGGTAGAATGCAAAGCAGCCGATGTACCTATCAATCAGGCGGTTATTTCTCAGGCTTCTCGCTATAACCTTATAATGCGATGTCCTTTTTTAGTAGTAAGCAATGGAATAAATACCTTTTGCTTTAAAGTTGACTTTGAAACTGGTAAATATGAACAGTTGAAAGACTTACCAAAAATAAATGGGCTGTAAGTAGTTTACTTGCAGCCCATTTGGAATCCTAAAACTATTAATTTAGTTTAGGCTCCTTACATTACTCACGATCTCTAATGCATCAGCCTCGGCTTTTTTATCTCTATCGTTAAAAGTAATTGCCAAGAAGAAATTCGTACGACTTTTAGGGTCAATCATTCCAGCAAAAACCACACGTTTGCCATTTTTAAATCCTTCTACGTAATAACCATCAAGGCCATCACCTTCGATTTCATGTTCAGCATCAATTTCTGTTAGTTCCATATCTGATGCTGCTTCAATTACAGCATCATCCATTTCATTTTTTGAAATTTTTTCTTCAAAAACATGCATAGCCATTTCCATACCTTTTCCTGATAATTCAAAATCAGAACCATTATTTTTTTTAATTCTAAGATAATCGGGTACTGTTACTTCAAGATTGTAGTCTTCCCACGTATAGGTTGTCCAATCTGTTGATGAAATGAAACCAAATGAGGAAAGTGTAACAAATAAAATGGCGGCTAAAAATTTTTTCATTAGATAATTAATTTGGTTTTTAGATTTTAATTTCGGGGTTATAATTTTTGTTTTCAAAATTATTGAAAAATTTAACATCAAAACTAATTAATCAAAGTTTTTTTAACAGTTTTTAATATAATTTAAATTAAGTAAACCTTAAAGATACCTTTTTTCTAAATAATTAGTTTTATTCCTTTTCTTTTTACAATATTTTTCTTACATTTGCACCCTCATTTTGAGAAAATAATTTTATAATTAAACACTGTTTTAGTATGTTTCAAAACCAGTATGAGACGGTTTTCATTCTAACTCCCGTTTTATCTGAAATTCAGATAAAGGAAGCTGTCGACAAATTCAAAAAAACATTAACTGATTTAGGTGCAGAAATCGTTCACGAGGAACATTGGGGACTTCGTAAATTGGCCTACACCATTCAGAACAAGAACACGGGATATTATCAATTGATTCAGTTTAAAGCTGCTCCTACCACAATTGTGATTTTGGAAACTGACTATAAACGTGATGAGCGAGTAATGCGTTATTTGACTACGAAATTAGACAAATATGCTATTGATTATAGCGATCGCCGAAGTAAAGGTCAAATTGGTAGAAAAAATCTAGAAACAGCTCCGAAAGAAGCAGAAACTGAAAAATAATATGAGAAACAACGCAATGTCACTCGTAAACGACCCTGTGGATAGATTAGACCAGGCTCGCAAAAAATATTGCCGCTTCAAAAAAGCAGGTATTAAATATGTTGATTATAAAGACGCTAATTTCTTATTGAAGTTTGTGAATGAGCAAGGAAAAATCCTTCCTCGTCGTCTTTCAGGAAATAGTCTTAAATTCCAACGTAAAGTGTCAGTTGCCATCAAACGTGCCAGACACTTAGCTTTGATGCCATTCGTAGCTGACGGACTTAAATAATTGTGAATGACCGAATGAATGAATGAGCGAATTTTATTTCCTCAAAAATTCATAAAAAAATTTACATTTTAACAATACTGAGTGTTCGAATATTTTTATTTATTAAATCTATCATTCACTCATTCAATCATTAATATAAGAAATGGACATAATATTAAAAACTGATATTGCTGGTCTTGGATATAAAAACGATTTGATTTCTGTAAAGCCAGGATTTGGTCGTAATTATCTAATCCCGCAAGGTTACGCTCAGTTAGCTACTGAGTCGAACCGTAAGATTTTAGCTGAAAATCTTAAACAAGCTGCTCACAAAGCAGAAAAAATCAAAACTGCCGCATTAACAATGGCAGAAGAAATTGGAGAAATGGTCATCACTATTTCGATGAAGACTGGCGAAAGCGGCAAAATCTTCGGACGTGTTACTAATACTCAAGTTTCTGATTATTTGAAAGAAAAAGGATTCGATATCGACCGTAAGAAAATTACGATGGATGATGTGAAATTCGTAGGTGATTTCTCAGCAACCCTGGACCTTCACAAAGAAGTTAAACACAAAGTCGCAGTTAGCGTAATAGCCGAGGTGTAGTTTAATACCTTGTGCAAAAATATAAAGGCGTGTATTTCGAAAGAATTACACGCTTTTTTTATGGCCAAATTTACGTTTTAGGAATCCTAATTTATTAAGATCAAAGTGTATTTTTGATTAAGCTGCCTTTACTTAAACAAAAATTATCAACAATGAACGTCAGAAAAAATAAAAGACGTAAATTGCCTTATGGCCTATAATTTTTTATTTAATACATGATTCCCCAAGAAGCTCAACCAAGCACTAACAACGATTCTCAACTATGGCAACAGTTGAAGAATGGTAGTGAATTGGCTTTGGGAAAACTCATCAAAAAATACTTTAACCTTTTACAAAACTACGGTTATAAATTTGTCCGTAACGAAGATTTTATTAAGGATTGTGTGCAGGAAGTTTTTGTAGAAATTTGGAGCAGACGGCAAAACATTAGTCAACCCGATAGTGTTCGGGCGTATCTATTTAGTTCGGTTCGAAGGAGAATTTTGAGAGAAAGTGTCAGACAAAAAATCAATGGAGAAGAAGAAATCATCAATATTGAGAATGATTTAAAATTTGCAGAATTTTCTCCTGAATTAGTTATAATCGAACAAGAAAATTCTCAAGAAACTATCCAAAAAGTAGCTGTTTTATTAAATTTGTTACCCAAACGTCAGCGAGAAGTCATTTACCTTAGATTTTATCAAAACCTCGAACGCGATGAAATTGCCCAAATCATGAGTGTAAATTCACAATCGGTTTCTAATCTACTGCAAGCCGCATTCAAAACCATTCGAGAGAACTGGCCGGGCATAATTTTTCATTATTTATTTCTGTTAAACTTCATTTCGTAAAAATAAAAATAAAAAAAACAGTATTTCGACCCAAGCATTGGCATCCTGCTATAAAACACTTTATGTTAGATGAATAAAAATTATCGAGAATATAGCTTTGAAGATTTCAGCCGAGATGAATCATTTCGTCAGTGGGTATTAAATCCTGACAACAAAAATGATGATTTATGGAAAAACTGCTTATCCGAAAACCCAGATTGTGCTGAAAATATTAAGATTGCAAAAGCATTTTTATTAACTCTTCAAGAAAAAGACATTTTTCTGAGTAATGATGACTTGTCATTGATAACCGATAAAATTGTAGAGGAATCACCTTTAATTATTCCATTTTGGAGAAAAACAGCATTTAAATTTGCAGCTTCGATACTTCTCATTTTGAGTATTTGTTTTTTGGGCGTAAAATACTTTGGACAAGAATCAAGTAACATGACCTCCGGAAAAATCACACCTAATTTAAGTAGTAATTACGTAGAAGAAGAAAATATTAACAAGGAAAAAAAACAGGTCACACTCGAAGACGGCAGCCAAATTACATTATATCCAAAAAGCAAGATTCGTTATCCTAAAAAATTTTCGGCTCAATTAAGGGAAGTCTATCTCATCGGTCAGGCGTTTTTTAAAGTTACTAAAAATCCTAAACGCCCTTTTTGGGTTTATACAAATCATATTTCGACCCAAGTTTTAGGTACAAGTTTCATGGTTAAAGCGTTTGAAAACGAAAAAAACATCAAAGTTGAAGTACATTCTGGAAAAGTATCCGTTTATCGTAGAGAAGACCTCGAAAAAGCTAAGCTTCAACAAAAAAACGAATTGGTTGGTATCATTCTCACACCAAATCAAGAAGTAGATTATTCGATTATTGATGCACGTTTACTAAAATCAATTATAAATCGACCAGAAGTTTTAATAGCCAATTCTTCTAATCACTTTAACTTTGACGAGACCCCTATTTCAGAAGTTTTTGGTATTCTCGAAAAAACATACGGAATCAATATCATTTTCGATGATAAAAATATGGAGAATTGTTATTTGACTGCGTCATTTTCTGATGAATCGCTTTATGATAAGCTAAAATTGATTTGCAAAATTACTCATTCAACCTACGAAATAGTTGATGCTCAAATAGTTATACATAGCAAAGGATGCTAAAAACAAATTTTGCATTATTTCAAAAAATAATTTGATTTAAATAAGTATCTAAATCATATTCTTGCCATCTTTAGTTAAACCTTAAACTGTATGGATGATTTTTTACGAAAACCTCAATTTGATCTGATTGTTTCAGCCCGCCCCTTGTCGATAAAGGTTTTTAGCGGATAATTTAGACATTGCTGAAATTTAAAAAACATATAATTATATTTTTTCTTTGATAATACATACATTAACGCTAAATTTTATCAAAATCTGATGAATGAGTATTTTCACCCTCAATTAATAAAGAAACTTATGAAAGTTTCATTTCTGCAATTGCTAATAAGCCTGGTAGGTTTCGGTATTTCTTATGCCAACCCAGCCACAGGACAAGATGTTCTTGAGCAAAAAATTAGTATCAAGGCAAGCAATGATAATCTAAAAACAACTCTCAATATCATTGAGAACACCACAAGCGTGCGATTTGTCTATAATCCAAGAGAGATTAAAATAGGGCAAAAAGTATCGTTAGAAGTAAAGAACGAGTCATTGAAAGAGGTATTGGGAAAAATCTTTAAGCCTTTACAAATTTCATACGAAGTAAATGGAAAGCAAATTTTATTATTCAAAAACACTCTCGGACTCATTATCGAGCCTCGATTATCTTTACTAACAAGCAGTACAGAAACTTCAAAAACGGTACAGATGCTAACAGGAAAAGTAACCGACGAAAAAGGAGAGCCGATTCCAAGTGCAAGTGTGGCCATTAAAGGCACCACAAAAGGCACCAATACTGATATTGCAGGAATGTATCGTTTAGATGTACCGAGTGATAAAGCAATATTGGTATTCAGCTTTGTAGGTTATACCACCCAAGAAGTAGTTGTAGGCAACCGCTCAATGATTGATGTTTCGCTCTTACCCGATGATAAAGCCCTTGACGAGGTAGTTATAGTTGGTTATGGTGAGCAGAAAAAGAGAGATTTAACAGGAGCTTTGTCTTCAATTCAGTCGAAAGACATTGTTAGAGGAAACCCAACATTAGCAGCTAAGGCTCTACAAGGTCAAGTCGCAGGGGCAACCATCACAAAATCTGATAACAGACCGGGTAGTAGCTATAATATTACTATCAGAGGTGAAAATACGATAAATAACTCAACCGCTCCTTTAATTGTAATTGATGGCTTGATGGGAGGTGATATGAATAACCTTAATCCAAATGACATTCAATCAATGGATGTATTGAAAGATGCTTCTTCAACCGCTATTTATGGTGCAAGAGGGGCAAATGGCGTGATTATCATAACCACCAAAAAAGGCGTTTCAGGCAAGCCAAGAGTAAGTTATGATTCTTATGTGGGCGTAAAAAATCCAGCACACCTACCTAAAATGTTAACAAGCGAGCAATTTTATAAAATTGCTTATACCGATAGAGTATTGGAAGGTTCGACCGGTGCTACATTTACAGCAGCCGAAATGGCAAATATCAAAAATGGTGTAACAGCTGATTGGGTAGGATTGGTAACAAAACCAGCAACCCAAACTAATCATAATATTAGCGTTGCGGGTGGAACAGAAAAAACAACTTATCGTTTTTCGGGAGGATATCTATTGGAGCAAGGAAATGTGATAAGTACAGACTATAAACGATATAACTTAAATGCAGGTCTAGATAGCAAATTAGGTGAGCATTTCAAAGTTGGTTTTACTTCTTATGTAACTTATTCTGACCAAAACTTAGGCTCACAAGAATCTTTGAGAGGTGCCTATCGTGCAAGACCAACGGGTACACCTTATTATGCAGACATAGCAAATCCAAGTGAAAACCAAGACATAAACTATAATGGATTGGCAATTTGGATGGGAATTAATGATAAACAAGTACCTAACCCTTTGAGTGATACAGACCCAAACGTATCAAAATTACAAACGACTAATGCCAATATCATGGGTAATACCTATGTAGAATATACGCCAATTAAAGGCCTAAGCATTCGTTCATCATTATCGGCAACTTATGGCACATCTCGTATAGGGGATTTTAGAGGTCAATGGTCAAAAGCACAAATTGGGTCAAAACCACGTACACAATTTGATAGCCGCTTAGTTGGGAGTTATACTCTTGATAATATTATTAACTATAATATTGATTTGGGAAAACATAAGTTTACTGTTACAGGCTTACAGAGTGCATTTTATCAGAGAAACGAATCTTATACGGTAGCAGTAAAAGACCTTCCTTATGATTCTGACTGGTATGCTTTGAATACAGGTACTGTTACAAGCTTTGGTAGTTCATTGGTAGAGCGTTCGATTGCCTCTTACATGGGAAGATTAAATTATTCATTTAAAGATAAATACCTTCTGACACTAACAGGTCGTTCGGATGGAGCTTCTCAATTGGCTCCTGGTAACAAATGGGCATTTTTCCCGTCGGTAGCGTTTGCTTGGAGATTGATTGACGAATCGTTTTTGCAAAACGCAAAAGTACTTTCTAATTTAAAATTAAGAGCTAGTTACGGAGAAGTTGGAAACTCAACCGTAAATCCATACAGTACACAAGCGGGTGTTTTAAATACTGGCTATGATTTTGATGGAGCAGCAGCTTATGGTTTCGCACCACAGAATTTAGGAAATAAAGATTTACGTTGGGAAAGAAGTAAAGAGCTTAATTTAGGTTTAGACTTTGGATTTTTCAGAAACAGAATTGCTGGAACTGTTGAGGTCTATGATAGAAATACAGTTGACTTGATTCTGAATCAAAAAATACCTACGGCTTCAGGTTTTTCTCAGGTAATATCAAATGTTGGAAAAATACAGAATAAGGGTCTTGAAATTTTATTAAATACGGTAAATGTTGCAACATCAAACTTTAGCTGGAATACAACCCTAACCTTTACTAAAAACAATAATAAATTACTTTCATTATACGGTGAAGGACAAAGTGTTGATAAAGGCAACAAATTATTTGTGGGCTACCCTATTAGGTCAAATTTTGATTATAAATTTGATGGAATTTGGCAAACAGCCGATAAAGATTTAGCCACCAAATACAAGCAAGTGCCAGGTGCGGTAAGAGTTATTGATTCAAACAATGACGGACAAATCTCTTCAACCGAAGGTATTGACGATAGAATGATTTTAGGAACAGCATTACCCAAATTCTTGATAGGAATGACAAACCGTTTTAAATACAAGAGTTTTGACTTGTCTTTCTTTGCCTACTATCGCAACGGAACAGAGTACAAAAACAATACATTATCGGGTACATTCGGTGATATCGGCACTCGTTACAATAGTTTAGCTTCATTAGATTATTGGAGAAGCGATAACCCATCGAATACTTATTTTGGTGTAGTTGCAGCTAACCCTTATCGTGCAGCAATTACTTATCAGGATGCCAGTTTTTTAAGAATTTCAGACATAACATTTGGATATACACTACCAAAAGACAAACTGGATAAGTTTAAAATGTCGAATGCTCGTATTTATACACAAGTGATAAATCCATTTATATTCACCAAATACACAGGATTCGACCCGGAGTTTAACTCAGCTATTTATCAAGATGATGTGCCTTCAATGACCGTAAGTGTAGGTCTTAATGTAAGTTTCTAAAATCCTAAATTTGACATAAAATGAAATCAATATTATTTAAACGATATAATTTTTGGTTAGTTACAAGTTTATTTCTTGTACTATCGGGCTGTAAAGATAAATTTTTGGACGAGATTCCAAAAACAACATTAACCACTGATGTTTATTATAAAACTGAAGCTGGTTTTGAGGACTTGGTACGTTCTTGCTATCCATTATTAAGAAATATTCACCAAAATAGGGTTTTAGTTCTGAATGGAACAGATATTTTTTCTGCACAAGGTGGTTGGAATCCTTCGGCTGTCAATGGCAAAGAAACTCCACCAAGTTTATACGATGTTTATGATTCAAGATTTAATGCAACTTTGCCTGAGGTTCAAAGTTTATGGCAATTATTATATGCTGAAATTGCTCGAACAAATACAGTAGTTTCTCGTGCAGATGGCATTACCACAATGGCAGCGGCATTGAAAGACACAAGAATTTCGGAAGCAAAATTCTTGAGAGCTTTGAGTTTGTTTTATGCAGTGCAACAATGGGGAGATATTCCAATGCCATTATCGGAAGTTACAACGCCAAGCAAAGATTTTCCTCGCGTTCCTGCGGCTGATGTTTACAAACAAATCATTGCTGATTTACTTGATTGTGAAGCAAAATTACCTGCCGTTGCCTCAAATTATGGACGTGTCTCGAAAGGGGCAGCCCAGTTTTTATTATCTCGTGTATATTTAACACGCGGTTGGAACTATAATAATTCGCTTGGCGGAACAAACGCTGATTTTGATTCTGCATTACTTTATGCCGACAAAGTAATTGATGCATTCCCTTTGGCAGCAATTTATAGTGATTTATTTCCGAAACGTTCAAATAATCCTTTGACCCAATATACAGGAGCTCAAAATGATAAAAATGCCGAAATTGTATTCGCAGTTCAATATAATACTGATGTTTTGACTAATAAAACTGACGCTGCTTTCTCACCCGATGCGGCAGGTGGAAATGATTTACACTCAAAATTTGGCCCAAGTGGTGAAGGTTTTATTGGTAGTAAAGGTCGTACGACTGACTATAATCGTTGTCTTGGAGTTCATCAAATTAATACTGCTACTTATCGCTTCTTCGATCCAGAGAATGATACTCGTTATGCTCATAATTTTGTAAGTGTGGGCTATGCACTTGCTGCGGTAAAAGATTTCAAACCTTTACCATTAAGTAATGCCAATTTGAAAGTATCTTTTGCTGCTGGCGATACTGTATTGCTTTGCCGTCCTTGGAACAAACCAGCTACAACATTAACAGAAAGAGGCATTGATTTAGGAGGAAAGAAAAACTACGCAGTCGTAAATACTGATGAATACGGTGGTGGCTATCCTATTGATAATTCAGGTTTGAATGTGCAAGCTCCATTAATGTGGAAGTTTTGGCAGCCAGGCATTCCGTATGGAGATGCTTACGGAACATTTAATGAGTGTGTCTTTCGCTCAGCTGAAGCTTATTTAATTGCGGCTGAAGCCATCGTAAAAGGTGCAAAAGGTGGAAAACTGGGCGGTGCAGAGGTTTATTATAACCGAATTCTCGACCGTGCTTTGGGTACAAAAAAAGGAACAGACCCTAAATGTGCAGCTGCTCCAGAAAACCAAAAATCACTCGAAACGGCATCATATAGAGCAACTGCATCGAACATAACAATTGATTTGATTTTGGATGAAAGAGCAAGGGAATTTATGGGCGAATATAGCCGCTGGTTTGATTTGAAAAGAACAGGAAAACTGGTTGATAGAGTCAAGAAATATAACCCTTGGGTGAAAGGTCAAGCAATTGCCGATAAGCATTATTTACGACCAATTCCTCAAAGTGAAATTGATTTATCGTTTCCTGCTATGAAGCAAAATGCAGGATACTAATTAATAGTAGATTTGTTAATAAATATAATCAGAAAGAGAGGAAGAGTTTTCTTCTTCTCTTTTTTCTAATCAAACCCTTATTCAACCCTAACTATGAAAAAATTTTTTTTATCAATCCTAAGCACTATACTTCTTCTTTTCTGTTGTTCACTCGCCCAAGCACAATGGAAAGACCTTTTCAATGGTCTAGATTTAAAAGGCTGGACTAAGAAAAATGGTAATGCAGAATACAAAATCATCAACCAAACCATCGTTGGAGTATCGCAACTCAATACACCTAATTCTTTCTTATGCACCGAAGAAACCTACGGTGATTTTGTATTAGAGCTGGAACTAAAAGTTGAAGCAGGCTTAAACTCTGGCATACAAATCAGAAGTATCAGTGACCCAAACTTTCAAGCGGGTAAAGTACATGGCTATCAAGTAGAAATCGACCCAGGCGATAGAGCTTGGAGTGGAGGAATCTTCGACGAAGGACGCAATGGTTGGTTATATCCTTTATCTATCAATCAAAAAGGCAGAACTGCTTTTAGAATGGGTCAATGGAACAAATACCATATCGAAGCTATTGGCAATAGTATCAAAACTTGGGTAAATGGTATTCCTTGTACCAATCTTTTAGACCCACAAACTGCTCGTGGTTTTATCGCTTTACAAGTGCATCAAATCAAGCGTGTGGATCAAGTTGGACTGACGGTGCAATGGAAAAACATTAAAATTGCTACCGAAAATTTGCAAGATGCGACATGGAAAGGCGGGGAAGAAGCTCCAGAAGTAAGTTATTTGGTAAATAAATTATCTGAAAATGAAATCAGAAAAGGTTGGCGTTTACTTTGGGATGGCAAAACTACCGCAGGCTGGCGTTTGGCCAATTATGATAAATTTCCAGCTGTAGGTTGGGCAGTTCAAGATGGAGTTTTGAAAGTTTTAGGCACAAAAAAAGATACTTTGGTGAAAAGTGGTGATATAATCACCGACAAAGAGTTTTCAAACTTTGAACTCGAAATGGACTTTAAACTAACTACTGGTGCGAATAGTGGACTGAAATATTTTGTAGTTGAAGACCGAAAGAAAAGAGCAGGTACAGGTGCTGGCCCTGAATTTCAAATTTTAGATGACAAAGTTCATCCTGATGCTAAAGAAGGTGTCAATGGAAATCGTACTACTGGATCACTTTATGACCTAATTACAGCCGAAAACCTTTCGGAAGGAAATAAAGATAAAAGAATGAATCCACCCGGAAAATGGAATAAACTACGCATTGTCTCTAAGGATGGGCATGTAGAACATTGGCTTAACAATTTAAAAATGGTTGAATACGACCGACATTCTCAAATATTCCGTAACCTCATTGCAAAAAGCAAATACAATACATATCCAAATTTCGCACAAGCGGTTTCGGGGCATATTCTCTTGCAAGACCATGGCGATGAGGTTCATTTCAGAAGTATAAAAATTAGAGAATTTTAAGCAAATACACTTCAGCAACAAACTTAAGACAATTTTCACCACCCATGAATAGAAGAAATTTTGTAGCACTGGGAGCTACCTCACTTTGTGCATTACCTTTCACTGGTTTTGGTTCATTTCTACAAAAATCAGCAGTTAAACCCGCTTGGTTGATAGAATGGATTAAGATTCATGACCAGCAGTTAACCAACTTTAAGTCATTAAAAGTTACAGACCTGGCACACAAATTCGTAGGTGGCTACAAGGATGATGTTGAGATTCCAAATCCACATTCAACGGCTGGATTTATTGGTAAAGCCTGTATGCTCATGTCATGTCCGGAGTCTTCGTTTTATCAATCAGGCGATATTTTGAAAGAAGTAGAAGCAGCTGCAAAGGCTATGCTGCAATTTCAGCATAGCGATGGTACAATTGATTTATTACAAACTAATTTTCATTCAACGCCTGATACAGCTTTTGTTTTAGAAAACATTATTCCTGCTTATAAATTTTTGAAACAATCGAACACGAAAGGCTCAGAAAATACACTTGAATTATTACAAAAATTCTTAAAAAATGCAGGAGAAGGACTTATAGTGGGAGGAATTCATACCCCTAACCACCGTTGGGTGGTTTCAGCAGCTTTGACAAAATTGAATGAGCTGTTCCCCGATAAACGTTACATCGCTCGCATCGACCAATGGCTTGCCGAGCATATTGACCTAGACCCAGATGGACAATATACAGAGAAAAGCACCAATAGCTACTCTCCTATTGTCAATCGCTCATTAATTATCATGGCAAAGGGACTTAAAAAGCCCGAATTATTAGAGCCAGTGTTTAAAAACCTCGACATGACTTTGTATTATGTCCACCCCAACGTTGAGGTTGTAACTGAGGCATCTAATAGACAAGACAAAGGCACAATTGGTAACATGTCGAGATATTATTATTGCTATCGTTTTATGGCATTGCAGAAAAACAATGGAGAAATGGCGGCAATGGCTCGACAAATTGAAAAAACTAGTACCAAAGAGCAATTGGCAGGCTATCTTGACTATTTCTTAGAAGACCCAACGCTTTGGAAAGAATTACCTGCCAATAAACCTTTACCAATAAATTACGCAAAAAACTTCCCTTATTCAGGAGTAGTTCGTATCAGACGTGGAAATTGGGATAGTACGTTTTTATCAAATAATACGAGTTGGCTTACTTTTCATAAAGGAAATGCAGTTTTGCAGGCCATGCGAGTGGCTAGTTCTTTCTTTGGAAAAGGACAATTTCAGTCAGAGAAAATTGAGCAAAAAGGCGATAGTTGGATTTTAAGAAAAACACTCGAAGGGCCTTATTATCAACCACTTGACAAGGACAAAATATCTCCAGATGGTGATTTAGACAAAATGCCAAGAACACTCCGCAAGCAAAGCGAAATTCAAAAACTCGAAACAATTGTTAAAATAAAAGAAGCAAATAATGGTCTTGAAATTGAAATCAATATGAGTGGCACAGAAGGTGTTCCAGTTTGTCTTGAAGTAATTTTTAGAGCTGGTGGTACGTTTTTGGGTGTAACAAAATCAACTAAAAACGACAATGCTTATTTATTTTCTGAGCAAAAAGGCAGCTATACAGTTGGTAACGATAGCATCAATTTTAGCTCGGGTAAAGTCGAACATAAAAATATTCAGTTGCGCGGGGCTTTGCCCGCAATGGATGCTCCAACGGTTTATTTGACAGGTTTCACTCCTTTTCAACATATTTTAAAACTAAGTTGATTTAATTATTTAACTATTTCTACTATGTTTTTTCTCTTTGAAATTCCGTGGTGAACAATTTAATGACAAAAGATAACTTTAAAATCTAATATGTATTTATTACGAAGCACTCTAATATTATTGGGAATAAGCATAACAACGATTTTTTCTTATGCCCAAAAAGCGAAAGTCGAACCAGTTGATTTAGTATATCCTTTGGTTGATGCAGCTAATTCTCGTTGGTTTTTCTTCAATTCGGCTACTCGCCCTTTCGGCATGGTCAATTTAAGTCCAGATAATGCCATTGATGCCGACTGGAATGCAGGTTATCGTTATGAAAAAGATAGTATCAAATGTTTTAGTCACGTGCATGGTTGGCAATTATCTGGTATTCCTGTTATGCCCACAACTGGTGATTTTAAAGGACATTTAGGGTCAAACCAATATGGTTCAAAGTATTCGCACAAAACAGAAATAATCAAGGCAGGCTATCATAAAGTTGTTTTAGATGCTTATGGAATTACAGCCGAATTGACCTCAACAACGCGGGTTGGTTTTCATAAATACACTTTTCCTAAGTCTGAAAAAAGTCAAATTCTATTCGATTTTTCTACTTTTCTTGGCCCATCAGATACTAAAAAAGGATTTGTGAAAAAAGTAAGCAACCAAGAGATTGAGGGTTATGCAATCATGGCACCGACTATTCGCCGACCAAAAACCTTGACAGTTTTTTTCGTGGCTCAATTTGATAAGACTTTTGATTCATTAAAAGGTTGGCGAAAAGGACAATTAGAAGAAATAAATAATAGCATCGAAGGCGAAAAAGTTGGAGCTTACATAAACTTTACAACAAAAGCTGGCGAAGTTAGAAAAATGAAAGTGGCTATATCTTATGTAAGTGAAGAACAAGCAAGATTGAATTTGACAAGTGAATTACCTCATTGGGATTTTGAAAAAACCGTAAAAGATAGCAGAGAAGAATGGAACAAATTGCTTAGTAGAATCGAAATTGAAGGCGGAACTGATATTGAAAAAAGAAGATTTTACAGCGATTTGTGGCACGCTTTGCAAGGAAGACGCATTATTTCGGACGTAAATGGCAAATATTCTGACATGACAGGGCCAGAACGCCTCATCAAACAAATTCCTTTGGATGCCCAACTAAAGCCTAAATACAATCACCACAATTCAGACTCATTTTGGGGAGCTCAATGGACAATCAATACTTTGTGGCATTTAGTTTACCCCGAAGTTACTGAATCGTTTGTCAATTCGATGGTGATGATGTACCAAGATGGCGGGCTTATTCCTCGAGGCCCTGCGGGAGGAAATTATACATACGTAATGACAGGAGCAGCAACAACACCTTTTATTGTCAGTGCTTATTTAAAGGGAATCAAAGGTTTTGATATTGAAAAAGCCTATGAAGGTCTACGAAAAAACCATTTCCCCGGCGGAATGATGAGCAAAGCAGGCTACGAACACAATACTTTCAAGGGCGGTGGGATTGAATATTATTTGGAGCGAGGCTATGTACCACACCCTTTGAGCAAAATCAAATATGGTTTTCACCAAGATGGCTCTACTCAAACCTTAGAATATGCTTATCAAGATTATACATTGGCACAAATGGCTAAAAAATTAGGAAAAAATGATGATTATGAGCTATTTATGAAACGTGCCACCAACTACAAAAACATTTGGAACGCTGACATAGGTTGGATGTGGAATAAAACTATTGATGGAAAATGGGCAGAGCCAGTTGACATTTTACGCTATGACAATGGTTGGGAGGAAGGCAACGCCGCCCAATATGTATGGTTTGTACCGCACGATGTTCAAGGTTTGATAAAATTAATGGGAAGCCGAGAAGCATTTACGAAAAAGCTAAATAATTCGTTTGAAAAAGCCCAAAAACATGATTTTGTTTCGGGAAAATCTCACGACAAAGAGACCTTGGAGGAATTACGTCGAGTCTATATCAATTACGGAAATCAGCCGAGTATTCAAACTGCCTTTTTGTTTAATTATGCTGGCTCTCCGTGGCTTACTCAATATTGGTCACGCCAAGTAATTGACAAAGTTTATAGCGGTATTTCACCTCAATTTGGTTATAGTGGCGACGAAGACCAAGGACTAATGGGAAGTTTGTCTGTTTTAATGAAATCGGGTATTTTTTCTACAAATGGAGGTACTTCGCCTGAGCCATTTTACGAAATCAGTAGCCCAATTTTCAATAAAATCACTTTTCATCTAAACCCAAAATATTATTCTGGCAAAACATTTACCATTGAAGCCAAAAACAATTCTTCAAAAAATTTATATATCCAATCTGCTCAATTGAATAATCAATCATTAAATAAACCTTGGATTTTACATGAAACCGTTGTGAAAGGTGGAAAATTGACCTTAAATATGGGTGAAAAACCCAATAAATCATGGGGAAGCAAGCCAGAGCAAGCACCACCTTCAATGACAATAAAATAAATATAACAGCAGTATTTTCAGTGAAAACTATGAGATGTTTAAAAAACTTTCGACTCGTTTTATTCTCCTTAACTATTCTCTTCTCCTTGAATTGTTTTTCACAAGAAAAGAGCAATGTAGTAGATTTGATGTATAAGCAGGTGGATACCTTAAAGTTAGGCTTAAAAGTCTATTATCCAGCATCTTTACAGAAAGAACAAACTTATCCAACCATCGTTTTCTTTTTTGGAGGCGGTTGGAATGGGGGTTCTATAAAACAATTTGAAACCCATGCCTTGCACTATGCTGCAAAGAATTTCATTACCGTTTTGGTAGATTATCGGGTAAAAACAAGACATAATTCCACGCCATTTGAAAGTTTAAAAGATGCGAAATCAGCAATTCGATATTTGAGAAAAAATGCCACAAAATTGGGTATTGATGCCAATCGAATCGTCGGGTCGGGCGGTTCGGCGGGAGGTCATTTGGCGGCAGCCTGTTTTACAAATGAATCTATTAATGAAACTGATGACGATTTGACAATAAGTGCCAAGCCGAATGCCTTAGTTTTGTTCAATCCTGTCATTGACAACGGAATAGGCGGTTATGGCTTTGAGCGAATTGGAGATAGATACTTGGAGTTTTCACCGATGCACAACATCCAAAAAGGCTTTCCGCCTACTATTTTCTTTTTGGGAACAAACGACAACCTTATTCCAGTGGAAACGGCTCAGAAATTCAAGAACAAAATTGAAGAGGCAGGAAGTCGGTGCGACCTTTATTTGTTTAAAAATCAAGCACATGGTTTTTTTAATAAAGAGCCTTTTCTGTCAGAAACAATTTTGAAATCTGATGTTTTTCTTCAATCAATAGCCTATTTGAAGCCTTAATACAATTGAATTCAAAAATAGTCATCGAGTTTTTGATACTGTAATGCTAATTTATGAAAGAGTGAGATATTTATTATTTTTAAGATTTTAAAAAAAATGATAAGGTTATTTTTATTAATATATCTAATTTTTGGAGTTAGCAATTTAAGAGCTCCTTCAACAAGACAATTAGAAAAGCGTCCAAATTTTATTTTGATTTTGACGGATGATTTGGGTTGGTCGTGCTTTTCATCAAAAATGGATGATCGTGTAAATGATTCAAAAAGCGATTATTATGAAACGCCAAACATAGATTTATTTATTAAAAAAAGTATGAGGTTTTCAAAAGGTTACGCACCTGACCCCATCTGCTCTCCTACACGCAGGAGTATTCAATTTGGGCAAACTTCTATTAAAATGGGGGATGATGGTGATTTTCCTCAAAAATATACAACGGCTTTACAAACTATTCCCCAAGTATTAAAATCAATAGATAATAGATACAAAGCTGCCCATTTTGGTAAATGGGATTTGCGTGCAAAAATTTCCCCTGAACAATTGGGCTACGATGTAAGCGATGGTGATACTGGGAATGTAAATGGAAATATTGGTCAAGGAAAAGAAGAAAAATGGGAAAGACATTTTTTTTCAGAAAATCCTAAACAAATGGACAGCTTAAATGCTCGTGCTATAAAATTTATGAAGGATCAGGTGAATGCTAGAAACCCTTTTTATTTGCAGGTCTCACATTATGCCACCCATGTAGATTTTGTGACACGACAAAACAGCTATGACAAATTCAAAGCAAAACCCGTGGGCAAAAAGCATGATAATCCAGCTTGGGCAGGAATGATTTACGATTTAGATACCAAGATTGGTGAGTTAGAAAGAATGGTGGAAAACTTGGGTATAGCAGATAATACCTACATTGTTTTGATGGCTGATAATGGTGCAGTTGAATTTATTCCGCCGGTAAATAATAAACTGGACTTACCATCAACTTTTGACAAACAAATGAGAAACTTCCCACTTCGAGGAGGCAAATGGACATTATATGAAGGTGGAATTCGAGTGCCTTTTATTGTGAAAGGACCAGGTGTTCACAAAAATACACTTTCGGATGTGCCAGTGGCTGCATGGGATTTACTACCCACTTTTAGCGAATTGGCTGGTGGAAAAAAATCATTAGAAAATTTAGATGGAGGAAGTTTTGCAAATGTATTAAAAAGTAATGGAAAAGGTGAAGTAGAGCGAACAAATAAGGCATTTTTCTTCCATAGGTTTGCAAAAGCCTATCCTCATTCTGCGGTGATTATGGGTGATTACAAATTGATAAAATTTTGGAAAACAAAAAAAATAGAGCTGTATAATATTTCCAAAGATTTGGGGGAGTTAAATGACATTTCAAACGTAGAAAAAAATAAGGTAAAAGAATTAGAAAGCCTCTTAACGGGTTACATAGCTACACAAAATCCCGATTTGATAGTCCAATTTTCCAAATAAATTTTATCTTTTTAATTTGTAATAATTACCTTCAATTGAGTCATTAAATATGAAAAAATATTCGGTAATCCTGATTTTGGCAATTTTATCTCTAACGGCATTTCAGATAAATGTAAAGCAAAAACTTGAGTCCAAAAAGATGAATGTTTTATTTATTCCCGTGGATGACCTAAATCATTGGATTGGTTATTTTGGGCGAAATAATCAGGTAAGAACACCCAATATGGATAGACTTTCGGCAATGGGTCTGAGCTTTACAAATGCCTATTGTGCTGCACCAGTTTGTTGCCCTTCCCGTGCCGCATTGATGTCTGGCCTACGCCCAAGTACCTCGGGGGTGTACGATAATGATGACGATTGGCGTAAAGCAATTCCGAAAGAAATAACATTACCCACTTTTTTCAAAAATAATGGATATGCTGTTTTAGGTGGTGGTAAAATCTATCACGTAGAGTATGACCGTGAAGAAGAATATGATTATTATTTCCACAGTCCAACCAATAATCCAAATAAAAATATTACAAAAAAGGGAAATTTTGGTGGTGTAAAATGGGCTCAATTAGATGCAGAAGATGATGTTTTGGCCGATTTTCATGTGGCAAAATGGGCAGCTTATGAATTGTTGAAAAAACATGACAAACCCCTCTTTTTGGCAGCTGGGCTTTTTAAACCTCACTTGCCATGGCATGTTCCAAAAAAATATTTTGATTTATACCCCATAGACAAAATTGTTTTGCCGCCTTACAAAGAAGATGATTTGGAAGATTTGCCAGAAGAAGGTAAAAAAATGTCGAAAAACACCCATGCTCAAATTCAATCTGAAACTCAATGGCGTGAAGCTATTCAAGCATATCAAGCTACTATTTCTTATGCAGATGCCCAATTAGGAATTATATTGGACGCTTACGAAAAAAGCCCAGAAAAAGAAAACACAATGATTGTTTTATGGGGCGACCATGGTTGGCATTTAGGTGAAAAACACCATTGGCGTAAATTCGCCTTGTGGGAAGAAGCTACCCGTTCGCCATTAATTTGGGTAGTGCCAAATATTACAAAGTCTGGCTCAAAATGTAGTAGAACTGTTGACTTTATGAGTATTTACCCTACTTTGGCAGAACTAAATGGACTCAAAACGCCTACGCATTTAGAAGGTAAAAGCATCAAAAAACTATTGGCCAATCCCAATGCCGAATGGAATATTCCAGCATTGACAACCTATAAAGAAGGCAACCATGCGGTGCGTTCAGAGAAATATCGGTACATCAGATATGCAGAAGGCGGGGAAGAATTTTACGATGAAAAGAATGACCCTTATGAATGGGTAAATATAATTAATGACAAAAACATTCTTACACAAAAAAAAGAATTATCAAAACTGATGCCTAAAACAGAGAAAAAAGGAGTTGGCAACAATGGTGGTAAAGCCGAAGAATAAAATGGAAAAACTGACACTTTTTAAAAAAATCTTATTGGTTTTGGTCTTTTTTTTGGTGATTTTATCATCATTTCAGAAACAAAATGATGCAAAGCCACTGATAATACGCCAGCCAAATATCCTTTTTGCCATTGCCGATGACCACTCGTTCCCTCATGCTTCGGCTTATGGTCAATCGACTTTTCAAACACCTATTTTTGATAATATTGCCGCACAAGGTTTACTTTTTAATAATGCTTTTGTGGCAGCACCTCAATGCAGCCCATCAAGAGCTGCCATTCTAACAGGTAAACAAATTTGGCAATTGGAAGAAGCAGGCACGCATAGCAGTTTATTTCCTAAAAAATTTCCTATTTTTACAGATGCACTTGAAAATGCGGGCTATGCATTAGGCTTTACAGGCAAACCTTGGGCACCGGGCAATTTTATTGATTCGGGCTGGAAAAGAAACCCAGTTGGACCAGAGTATAATTCTCGAAAATTCGACAAAGTACCAACTTCAGGTATCAGCACAACAGATTATGCAGCCAATTTCAATGATTTTCTAAACGAAAAACCCAAAGATAAACCTTTCTTCTTTTGGTATGGTGGGCAAGAACCACATCGAGAATATGAAAAAGGATCGGGTAAAGCAGCTAGTTTGTCTGAAAAAAATCTAATTGTGCCAACTTTTTTACCAAATACAGATTTAGTAAAAAACGATTTGCTTGATTATGCCTTAGAAATAAAGTGGTTTGATACCCAACTAGGTAAAATATTGCAAATCTTAAAAGAGGCAGGTGAATTAGAAAATACCATTATTGTGGTTACTGCCGACAACGGCATGGCATTCCCTTATGCCAAAGCTAATTTACAAGAATATGGAACTCACGTTCCATTGGCCATCGCTGGTCCAATTATTACAGGAAAAAACAGAAAAATAGATGACCTCATTAGTCTGATTGATTTAGCCCCTACTTTTTTGGATGTAGCTGGTATCAAGCATTTTGAAGGCATTTCTGGTAAAACTTTAATTCCCATTTTTAGAAGTCCAAAGTCTGGATATATTGATGCTACTCGCGAATATGTGTTTTCTGGAAGAGAAAGGCATACACATGCTCGCCCTGATAATTTGGGTTATCCAGCCCGTGCAATTCGTTCAAAAGAATACCTATATATCAAAAATTTCAAGACTGAGCGTTGGCCACTTGGCGACCCTGCACCAGAAATATCAGCAGTTACAACTGGTATAAAAGGTATGAAACCAATATTGGAAGGTTACGAAGATATTGACGATTCGCCAACCAAAACATTCATGATTAAAGAGAAAATTTCTTATCAAGCGTTTTTTAAAATTGGTTTTGAAAAACGGGATTCCGAACAATTATATGAAATCAGGAAAGACCCATTTTGCCTAAATGACCTTTCAAAATCCAAGAAAATGAAGTCTATTTTGCAGAAATTGAGCAGAAAGTTAGAGCAAAAACTAATTGAACAAAACGACCCAAGAATGACGCTAAATGGTGATATTTTCGACTCTTATCCACGTTTTGGAGCAATGCGACCATTTGATGGATTTAAAAAACAAGGGAAATACAACCCTAAGTTGATAAAGTAGCTAATTTTTGTTTAAAAAATTTATTCATAATATTAACTAAAACGGCACATTTTGGTTGCTTGATTATTTCAAAACCTTATTTGATAATCGAATCTAAAAGTAAACAAAATAATATAGGTAAGTAATGAGACAAAAGACATGAGACGGTTTGCCTTAGCGATACGAGGCAAGAGATAAAATACTAACTATCAATAAATTACATCATTTCAATTTGTCTATTAATATTGTCTCATTACTTACGTTAAGAAATGAATCAAAAATAACTATATTGAAATACTAAAAAAAATAGTTTAATGAGAAAGGAAAATATTATATGGCTGTTTCTTTTGGGAGCAATAATTTTTGCTTCAGGTTATCGTTTGCCGTTCAACTTTGAAAAACGCCCTCTGGATGTCTGGGCATTTAGATCTGTCCTAGATTTACAGCCTCGTATGCTGACTGTAGCATTAGATTCCGAGTGTTATATCGCATACGATTTAGCTCATTGCAAATTATATAAAGCTTGGAAAGGCGGTGTATCTCTTGAGGGTGCTGCTTATAACGACCAAAAGGATATACAACCAAGCTCTTGGGGAACACCTTATTTTTTAGATACTTTACATAACCAGAAATGGCAGGTAAAAATGAAAGGTAAGAGCGTTTTTTCAAATGCCATTTATGAAGGATATACTTTAAAAAACAATAAAATTTTCATAAGATACGCGTTAATTTTAACAAACAATGATACCTTAAATGTCGAAGAGTGCCCTGAGGTGTTTCATAACCAAAGTAAAATTACTTTTGAAAGAAAATTTACAACTTCAAATATACCTTTAGAAACACAGGTTATTCTAAGCTTGCCAGACACCTCTTTTTTATTAAAACCAAATGGAA
>Ga0114967_10000876_pt1 | contig 25369 bp, 21 predicted proteins | sample M_130628_MF_Meta_FD_92639 | JGI IMG/M metagenome (GOLD analysis project Ga0114967, IMG submission 92639) | Freshwater microbial communities from Lake Montjoie, Canada to study carbon cycling - M_130628_MF_MetaG | ecosystem: Environmental > Aquatic > Freshwater > Lake | place: Lake Montjoie...
AATATTAACTAACTCGTCAACTATCCATGTCAAACGTGTATCTAAATCAAAACCCGCAATGTCTTGAAATAATTTTCTAAGAAATGGGTTTGATTTTGGGATTAGCTCTGCCGCCTCCATGCGGGAAAAAGTCGGTAAGGTTGGGTCGTGATAACGAGCCGCAAACATACCATAAGCTATGGTTTGTGCGTATATATCAGAAAATGCTTTGTTGTCGATGTCGTGTATCAACATTTGTTGAAACGACAACATTTGGTTTTTTAACTGTGAGCGGTTTTCGGCTTTGTCATCGTAGTTCAATGATTTTTCAATAACGTCTGCCATTAGCTTAGCTTTGCCTGCCATCATGTGCGCCAACGAAGTTGGCGATTTAATAGTTTGAGATATGGTTTCGGCAAAGTTTTTTATTAGTTGTGTGAACTGTTCGAAGTTTTCGGAAATAGGTATTATTGACCCATTTTCAATTTTAGCAATAGCTATTTTGGTTGTGAGTTCACCTTCTTTATAAAAATGAAAATCTAAATAATCTGTAAAAACCAAATTAGAAAGTCCTGACTTGTATCGGTCAAACTGTTCTTTCAATGTTTTACTTCCAAGGTCTACACCTATGTCTTTGGCTTCGACGTAACCGATAGGAACATCTTTACGAGTTAGAACATAATCGGGTGCACCACAATCTACTCGTGCGGGTTCATTAGTAACCAGAACATCTGGCAAAATTGCCATGATGAGGTTTTGAAGGTCACCACGATAGGAGTGTTCCCTTGCGTTGCCTGTTTTGAACAGGATATTTATCTTTTCAATATATTGTTGGATGGTCATTCTTATCTTTGGTATGTTGGGTAGTTTCTGTCGTATTCAATAAAAAATTCTGATAGGCTCATTCCAAGTCCTTTAGTGATTATTTGGTAAAGCATTTGGATAGAGATATTCCGCTGACCATTTTCAACTGTGCTCATATAAGCACGCCCAACTTCAGATTTTAAAGCTAATCCTTCCTGTGAAAGACCTCGCTTTTTTCGCTCGTACTTAATTAATTCTGTGATGTTTTTAACTGTATTCATGGTTACAAAGTACGCAAAATGTTCACTATAAAACAACACACTATATAATACATATAGTTATGACATAGTGAACATTTTTTCAATTTTACTTGCAACTATGAGATATTCTTAGTATTTTTGCATAAATTCTTCTAAAAGGGTTGTTGGATGTTATGCGTTGAATCTCATATACATACCACTTGTGTAACTGTATTAATTAGAAATCCTCATTCAATCCTATGAGGAAGCGGACATTTTCGCTCAGTAAAGGTGACATAAACCCGCTCGGGTATTTTAAAAATCTATACATGAAGTGAAAACAACCGACGTCAGTAACGGTAATACTGCTGACAACCTATTTCTGAACTTCGCTGATGGTTTAAAGCCAAACAAGATGAGTGTTGAACAACTCAGAAGGCTAAACGGCTTTACTAACATTAGCGACGATGCTGCTCTGAAAATTATTGATGGGCTATACCAATTTTCCGTTATCTCATACGGAATATTAAAAAAAGAATTTTAATCTAAAAAAAACAAAAACTATGAAGATAGAAGAACAATTCAAATCCTTTGCAAAAGGATATGACAAAAAAGTAGCTAGCAATAACAATGTGTTTATTTACACTCGTGTTAGTTCTAAAGACCAAGAATCAAATAAAAGCTTGGCAACACAATTAGACCAAGCAAGGGCGTTTGCTCTTAAGAAAAGTTACAATATAACCTTTGAGTTTGGTGGCACTTATGAGAGTGCAAGCGGTGATATTACCCGTAAGGAATTTGCAAAACTGATTGATGAGGTTAGAAGGTCAAAAAATAAGCCTTATGGAATATTACTAAACACTATTAATAGATTTTCTAGAAGTGGTGGGGGCGGTGTATCCTTGGCGACCGAATTGGTTGAAGTACTTGGGGTGCACATTATAGATGTTTCAACAGGAAACAGCACAGAAACGGAACAAGGTAAAATAATAATTTATCAAGAATTACTGAAGGCTCGACAAGAAAACATTGATAGGTTAAAAGTTACTTTACCTGGTATGGTTCGTCATATTAAAGAAGGTAAATGGTTAGGTAATGCCCCAAAAGGATATGACCATTTTGGTCCGAAAGTAAAAGATATGAAGTTTTACTCTAAAGAACAGACCATAATATTAAATGATGATGGAATGTTGTTGCAAAAGGCTTGGCAATGGAAACTTCAAGGTGAGAAAGATTATGTTATCTTAAAAAAACTTGAAAATCTTGGGTTAAAAATAACGAAGCAAAAATTGAGTGATATATGGCGTAATCCTTTTTATTGTGGCATCAGCACCCATCGAATGCTCGATGGCGAAATTAAAAAAGGAACTTGGGAAAAAATGGTTTCTGAACATGATTTTTTGTTGGTACAAGAAATCTTAAAGGGAAACAATTTTGGATACAAACAAGAGAAAACCAATCCCAATAGACCACTAAACGGCTTTGTTTCGTGTAGTTGCTGCGGCAACAAACTAACGGGTTATGAGGTTAAAAAGAAAGGAGTACACTATTACAAGTGCCAAGGTTGTAAAGGTGGAAGTATTAACGCTAACTCAACTAAAAAATCAATCAGTACTGGTGCAAATGAACTTTTTTCAGAGTTTTTAACGCAATTTTCAATTGGGGAACAATATGAAGAAGCATTAAGAATCCAATTGAAAATGACGTATGAATTGTTATCGGGTGAATCTAAAGATGATAATAAACTTTTTCAAAAAGAGTTAGAGAAGTTAGAAGTAAACTTGAAGACAATTAAACAAAATAGGATGTTAGGATTGGTGGATGACGAGGAGCTTTATTCAGAAATGAAAAGCAACTTAGAAAGCAAAATTTTTGACCTTAAGAAAAAAATGGGAGAAGGTTCAGAAGAATTATCTAACCTAGATAATTACGTTTCAAAGTCGGTTACTATTTCTAAAAACATCAATAAATACTGGGATTACAACGGCATTGAAATCAAAAAAAGAGTGCAAGAGTTGGTGTTTCCTAATGGAGTTGTCCTAGACATTAAAAACAGACAATATCTAACCAATGAGGTGAATACTGTTTTTGAAATAAACCGAGTAATTACAAGGGATGAAGGTGGTGAAAAAGAAAACGGTTCAGAAAAAATATCTGAACCGTCATCGGTAGTAGCGGGAACAGGACTCGAACCTGTGACCTTCGGGTTATGAGCCCGACGAGCTGCCTACTGCTCTATCCCGCGATCTTCGGTGCAAATATACAACCATTATCAACAAAACCAATAAAAATCATAAAAAAATCTTTTTGCAGCTATTGAGTTGATATGACTACCTTTGCAAAAAATAAATCAGTTTAAATGTCACATAAAGCCGGTTTCGTCAACATCATCGGAAACCCAAACGTAGGGAAATCCACTTTAATGAATGCGTTTGTGGGCGAAAGATTATCCATCATCACCTCCAAAGCACAAACCACCCGTCACCGTATTTTAGGAATTGTAAACGGGGAAGACTTTCAAGTGGTCCTGTCGGATACCCCAGGAATCATTAAGCCTGCCTACGAAATGCAAAAATCGATGATGGACTTCGTGAAGTCTGCCTTCGAAGATGCTGACGTACTGATTTATATGGTCGAAATAGGAGAGAAGGAACTAAAAGACGAAGACTTCTTCAACAAAATCATCCACTCCAAAATCCCCGTACTACTCCTGCTCAACAAAATCGATAAATCCAACCAAGTCGAACTGGAAGAACAAATCGATCTTTGGAAAGCCAAAGTTCCTAACGCCGAGATTTTCCCAATCTCCGCCTTAGAAAATTTCAACGTGCAAGAAGTATTTGCCCGCATCTTAGCGCTATTACCGCTGTCGCCACCGTATTATCCAAAGGATGCCCTAACCGACAAACCGGAACGCTTCTTTGTCAACGAAACCATCCGTGAAAAAATATTACTGAATTACGATAAGGAAATCCCATACGCCGTCGAAATCGAAACCGAAGAGTTCCTAGAAGACGACAAAATCATCCGCATCCGCTCCGTAATCATGGTGGAACGCGATACCCAAAAAGGAATCATCATCGGACACAAAGGTGCTGCCTTGAAAAGAGTAGGGATGCAAGCCCGCGAAGAATTAGAAAAGTTCTTCGGGAAGCAAATCCATATCGAATTATACGTGAAAGTAAACAAGGACTGGAGAAGCAACGCCTACCAATTACGCCGCTTTGGATACAACCAAAAGTAATTAGCTTTTCAGGATAGCCCAAAAGACTTCTTCCAACTCATGCATTTGGCCATACCCGTTTTCTCGGGTTTGCCGTGCAATGACATACAACAAGAACCATACAGCCACCATTATGAACATAAGGGTAAGGTCCATCGTTAGCGGTTTGTGCAAGGAATAGTCGGTAAAGGCAAACATCGCAAAAGTCAAAAAAATACCCGCCACAATAAAATGCATAAAGATGAAAAAAGTCCACAGCGTTTGCGCCGGACCAAACAACCCTCTAATATGGGTCAGCGTGGCGTCTTGCTCAGTCTTTTCCTCTAATTCTATTGTCAAATAAGGGGACCAATACCGCTGCTTAGCACCTGCTATCGTAAATTGGATGTGGTTGTTCCGAATCTTCATCATAAAATCAGACGATAAGTGCTTGCGATAGTTCACAAATTTCTCCCGAACAACGGCAATATTGTCCTCCACATCTTCATAAAAACGTAAGCGCAATCGAATGTCATTTGGAGTTTCCATAAGGCCCTGATTTTGAAGTAAACCCACACTAAGATAAGAAAAAAATTGATATTGTGCGCTTTAATAGTACCTTTGCACCATATTTAAAATGATTATGAACAATATAGTAGCCATAGTAGGTCGACCCAATGTGGGGAAATCTACCTTTTTTAACCGTCTAATCCAACGAAGAGAAGCGATTGTCGACTCTGTAAGTGGGGTTACACGCGATAGAAATTATGGGAAAAGTGAATGGAACGGAAAAGAGTTTTCGGTAATCGATACAGGTGGATATATCAAAGGATCAGACGATGTTTTTGAGGCCGAAATCCGCCGCCAAGTAGAATTGGCCATCGATGAAGCCGATGCCATCATTTTCGTAGTAGATGTAGAAGAAGGAATCACCCCTATGGATGCCGAAGTAGCCAAGTTGCTTAGAAAAGTAACCAAGCCCATCTTATTGGCCGTAAACAAAGTGGACAACGCCATGCGTGAAAAAGACGCAATCGAATTTTATAACCTAGGTCTAGGAGAATATTTTACCATCGCCAGCATTAGCGGAAGTGGTACAGGTGATTTACTCGACAAACTAGTCGAAGTATTACCCGAGTTACCGGATACCCCCGAAGAAGTAGAAGCCTTACCAAGATTTTGTGTGGTAGGACGTCCAAACGCTGGGAAGTCTTCGTTCATCAATGCCCTTATCGGGGAAGACCGTTACATCGTAACCGATATTGCAGGGACTACCCGCGATTCTATTGATACCCGCTACAACCGTTTCGGATTCGAATTCAACTTAGTCGATACCGCTGGTATCCGCAGAAAAGCCAAAGTTAAAGAGGATCTGGAATTTTATTCGGTAATGCGTTCCGTACGAGCAATCGAACATTCCGATGTTTGCATCTTGCTAATCGACGCCACCCGTGGCTTTGAAGGTCAAGACCAAAGCATCTTCTGGCTAGCCGAGAAAAACCGTAAAGGGGTAATCATCCTGGTAAACAAATGGGATCTAGTTGAAAAAGATACCATGTCAACCCGCGATTACGAAAACAAAATCCGCGAGGAACTCCAACCCTTCACCGATGTGCCTATCATCTTTACTTCGGCGTTAACCAAACAACGTTTGTTAAAAGCGCTAGAGGAAACCGTGAAAGTGTACGAGAATCGAAAACAGCGCATACCAACATCCAAATTCAACGATTTCATGTTGAAGTTAATTGAGGCGTATCCACCACCAGCCCTAAAAGGGAAATACGTGAAAATCAAATACTGCATGCAGTTGCCTACGCCAACACCTCAGTTTGTGTTTTTCGCCAACTTACCGCAGTACGTCAAAGAACCGTATAAACGTTTCCTAGAAAATAAAATTAGAGAAAACTGGGACTTCTCTGGAGTGCCAATCGATATCTACATTAGAGAGAAGTAATTTAAATGTTAAATTCCGTAAGAAATTTTAGCATTAGATAATAAAGTAAGAAATTAGCCGTTATGGATAGGAATCTATCGCTAACCGCTAATTTTTTTTTATGACCAAATCTTTCTACCTGCTCTGCGCTGTTCTTATGGGCTCGCTAACCTTTGCTCAAAATAGCCTTACCCTCAAAGGGAAAGTAGTAGACGGTAAAACCAAACTCCCCATTGAATCTGCAACGGTGTACTTAACCGCAATCAAAGACTCTACCGTAGTGGATTATACCATTACCAATAAACTAGGGGCCTTCTCATTTAAAATTAAAAAAAGCGACAAACCCCTAGCACTCAAGATAGCCTACATCAGCTACCAAGATTTCAAAGAAGAGGTGACGGGGCTGACCGCCGATAAGGATTTTGGAACCATCGAACTCGCAGAAGCAGTCAACGCACTCAACGAAGTAGTAGTGAAGTCGGAAATCCCTCCCATACGCGTAAAGAAAGACACCCTAGAGTTCAATGCAGCCTCCTTCAAAGTGGGGGCCGATGCCAACGTGGAAGCCTTGCTAAAACAACTCCCCGGAGTGGAAATAACCCCCGAAGGAAAGATTACCGTAAACGGAAAGGAAGTGAATAACATCCTAGTGAACGGCAAACCCTTTTTTGGCAAAGACGGCAAAATCGCCACCCAAAACCTCCCCGCCGAAATCATCGACAAAGTCCAAGTGGTAGACACCAAAACCAAAGCGGAAGAAATCGCAGGCGATGCTTCCAGTTCCCAAGAAAAAACCATCAACCTAACCATACAAGAGGATAAAAACAAAGGGTTCTTCGGGAAGATAGTCGGCGGCTACGGCTCCGATTCACGCTACGAATCCAGCTTGCTCCTCAATTATTTCAAAGGGGAACAAAAAATCAGCTTACTGGCTTCGTCTAACAACATCAACTCCATAGGTTTCTCCATGGACGAAATTTTCGACAACATGCGCGGCGGTCGCAACAGCTCCGTTTATTACGACGAAAATGGCACTTTCGGGATCAACAACATGCGCTTTGGGGGCAATCAAGGTATTACGCAATCCAACTTAGTAGGAATCAACTACCAAGACAAATTCTTCAAGAAATTGGACACCAACGGCAGTTACTATTTCTCCACCACCGATTCCAAAAACGACAACCGTACTTATAGAATCAACCTGTTACCCTCTGGGAAAACCTTCACCAATTCACTAGCGTACACTAAGAACAGCAGCGTGGGTAATACGGCCAACCTAGATTTTGAAGTAGAAATCGATTCTACATCTTCGCTCTATGTAAGTCCAAAATTCTCTAGAACTACCGCTAAAAGCAGGTACTCGAAATCCCAACGTACCCTAAACGAAACACTGGCCGAATTAAACAGCAGCTCCAACGACGACTACAGCGAGAATACAGATGCGAATTTCAGCACCGACCTAAGTTACAGCAAGAAGTTCAACAAACGAAACCGAGCCATGGTAGTGAATTTCAATACCGAGATTAAACGAAACGATAATTTTACCAACACCAACTCAGCAACGCTCTTTTCCGATACTACCCCTGACGACATAAGGAAACAAAACCAGTACGCAAAAAGCAAAGACGATATGTTCAATTTAGAAGTGCGCTACGGCGAACCGCTAACGGATTCCTTGCGTTTAAGCTTGACCTCCGAGGTAACCCTACACAAAGTGAGAAACAGTGAGAATACGTTTGATTTTGATGGGGCAACCAACGATTATACGCTGTTCAATGATAAGCAATCCAATGCGACGACGTCCAACCTAAGTTCTTATTTCCCTTCAACCGGTATCATCGTTAGTAAAAACAAAATTAACGGGCGTATTAACTTCGGACCCGAATTCGTCAGTTTTAATGCGCAATCGGATTATTTAGGGGTGACTACCAACCGCAATAGAAAGTACGTATTCCCCAGAATAAAAGGATACCTAAGCAATACCATCGGGAAAGGGAAATCCATTTATATGAACTACGAATTCAAAATGGAAGTGCCTACCGCCGATCAAGTTTTGCCTATCGAAAACCTAGCCAACCCCCTAAATACCATAGTGGGGAATGAAGACCTAAGACCGTCGCAACAACACCAAGTGTATTTCAATTACAACGATTACGACTATGCAAACCGCTCAGGATATTACATTTATTCAGGTTTTAATTTAACCAAAAACACCGTGATGTCTTCTACGGTTTTTGATGCCAATTTTAAATCCACAACCACCTATCAAAACGTAGACAAAGGACTAATGTCCTACCTCGGAGCCGATTGGAGCAAGTCCTTCAAAAAAGAAAAACGTACCTTTCGCTTCAGCACGGGTATGGACATGAACTACAACATCGACCAAGGGCTGACGAATGCCGTCTTATACGAGTCGCGCAATTTCGAAGTCAATCCAAAAGTGAACTTCACTTGGAGCATAGACGAATTAATCACCATCGCACCGAGCTACCGGTACACCTACAGCACCATCGATTACAAAAACTACATCATCGATAACGCCAATACCTTCAAACACAACGGGAAAATTGAAATCACATCCTATTACCCCAAACACTTTGTCATCGGGAGCGATTTTAGCTATACCTACAATTCCGGAATTGCCGAAGGTTTTAAAAAAGATTTTTACCTGTGGAACGTTAGTCTGGGCTACAATTTCTTAAAAGACCAATGGCTAGCCAAAGTGAAAGTATACGACCTCTTGGACCAAAACCTAAACAGCACCCGTACCATCACCTCCACAGCCATCATCGACGCGCAAAATACGGTATTAAAACGATACGTCATGTTCTCGCTAACCTACAAACTAGAAAAGTTCGAAGGCAAAAAGAAAGAAGAAGGCGGTATATTTATCGACTAAAAAAAATCCCAATCAATCGATTGGGATTTTTTATTGTAGTTAACTCAAAGCACCAAAGACATAATCTTTCGTCAACTGCTCCTTAGGATGGTTCAAGATCTGATCGGCGGTGCCAAACTCAACCAACTCACCCATATAAACAAAACCAATATAATCAGAAACCCGTCGCGCCTGACGCAAAATGTGCGTGACCAAGACTATCGTATAGTGGTCTTTCAATTGCAAAAACAATTCTTCAATATGCTTAGTCGAAATAGGATCCAAAGCAGAGGTAGGCTCATCACCCAAGATGATTTCTGGCGATACCGATAAGCCTCGCGCCAAACAAAGGCGCTGTTGTTGTCCGATGGACAAACGAGTAGCAGGCGATTTCAAACGGTCTTTCACCTCGTCCCACAAATTCACATCCCGCAAATATTTTTCGACTAGGGCATCCAACTCTTTTTTATTGGTATTCCCGTGAATCCGTTGCCCATAAGCAATGTTGTCATAGATGTTCATCGGCAATGGAAACGGACGCTGCGATAACAACCCCATCTTCTTACGGATGTGGGTCACCTCTACCATAGGGTCGTAAATGTTTTCGCCATCCACGAGCACCTCGCCCTCAACCCGCACATCGGCTTGACGGTCCAGCAAGCGGTTCATCGTTTTCAAAAGGGTCGTCTTTCCACAACCCGAAGGACCGATTAACGAAATCACCTTCTTGTCGGGAAGCTCCAAATTAATGTTCTTGAGGATATGATTTTCCCCAATGTATACGTTCAAATTCTTAATACTGATATGGGATTGTGACATTAGATTTTATTTTTGGAAAGTTTCTTGCTGACTACTTTAGCCGCAACACTAATTACTAATACAATAAGGGTAAGCACCACCGTAGCCGCGTAAGCGCGGTTTTGGACCTCCGGAATCGGACTGCTCAATTGGAAGAAAATAGACAACGGTAACGTCGCAGCGGGTTGGTTGAGGGAAGTCGGAATACTATCCGTAAATCCTGCCGTAAACAACACACAGGCCGCATCTCCAATCGCTCTTCCAAACGATAATAAGATGGCCGTAACAATACCCGCAGTAGATTGACGCAAAATAATTTTAGCGGCCTCCCAGCGCGTACCACCTAAAGCATATACCGCATGGCCCATTTCCTCTGGAACCACCCGAACCGCCTCATCGATGGCTCGCACCAAAATCGGGATAATCAACAGCGTTACCGTAACAATTCCCGCCAATAACGAAGTCTTCATGCCCATATACACCATTATGGTAAACCCAAAGGCTCCATAAACTATTGAAGGGATACCAAACAGGATGTCAAAGGTCAACCGAGTAATATTCGTAAACAAGGAGTTTTTAGTGGCATAAACATTAATGTAAATCACAATCGGGATGCTGATTAGTAAGCCCAACAAGGTAGAGCCTAACGTGATATAAATCGAACCTATAATCGCATTCAAAATACCACCGCCTTTGCCTATGTAAAAGCCACCCTCCGGTATCTTCGAAACCATGTCCCAGTTCAGCGAACCCAGTCCCTTAGAAAAGATAGTATACAAAATTAAAAACAAAGTACTTGTGATGATCAACGTACTGATGACCATCAAAACTTTAAAGATATTTTCCTCAATTTTTCTCATCGCTAGGTCGTACTTTTTTCGATTCGGAACAAGATGATGCGCGAAACGGTGTTAAACAATACTATAATCACAAACAACAACAAAGCGGTAAACATAAGAGCCGAATCATACAACGGTATCGACATCATCTCACCATAGTTGTTAGCAATCAAAGCGGGTAGGGGATAACAAGAATCAAATACGCTGTGAGGGACTTGGGCAAAATTACCACACACCATCAACACCGCAATCGTCTCCCCAAAAGCACGAGATACGGCAAGCACCACCGCCGCAATAATCCCCGAAGAGGACTTACGCAACAAAACTTTCTTAACCGTTTGCCACTTGGTAGCACCCAAAGACAATGAAGCATCCCGCAATTCCTGTGGCACATTGTCAAAGATCTCCATCAAGATACTAATCAGCAAAGGAAAAATCATAATAGACAATACAATCCCTCCTGCCAATACCGAATAGCCCGTGGTGAATTCGACAAAATGTGGTGCGATATGATCCTGTATCAAAGGAATAACCACCAAGACACCCCAAACCCCAAAAATAATAGGAGGGATGCCCGAGAGAAGTTCAATTAAAGGAATAACCAACTTCCGGATGCGCAACGGGGCATACTCCGAAAGGAAAATAGCAGTCAATAAGGATAAAGGCAACGCAATCAATAACGCAATCCCAGTAATCCACAAGGTGCCTATTATGTAGGGATAAAACCCAAATTGCTCATTAAAAGGCTTCCATTCCGAGGAAAACAACAACTTCGATAAGGTGTTCTTCTCTAAAATCGGGATGGATTTATAATATAACCCAACACCCACCATAACAACGATCAGGATCGAAAGTAGGGTGAGTGTTAAAAAGGCCTTACTAAGGAGTTTGTCTTTTAGTAATCGGTATTTTTTCATGAAACGGCTTTAGAGGAATACTATAACTTACCTAATTCTTTGGTGAGTTTGTCTTTAGTGAACTTGATGTAACCGGCTTCAGTAACAAATTTCTGTCCGTCTGTCAAGATGTATTTGATAAATGCTTTTACAATCGGATTGCTAGGCTTTCCTTTGGTAACAAAATACAAATCTCTAGCAGGAGGCGATGGATATTTACCCGCCGTAATGGCCGCAATCAAGGTATCCAAATCACCATAGAAATCTTCATCGGGATCCAGTTTTCCATTATTGTTCAAGTCAATCGGCACGGGTAAAACGCCATTAATAGCTTTATTTGTTTTAGTGTCGTAGATGTATACAATGTTGTTAAAGCCCATCCCAGTTGGATCACGCTTTACCGCTTGTGCCAATCCTGGATCGCCAAAAACTGCCACGCCCTGCAAATCTTCTTGCTTTTTACCAAAATATTTAGCCCAAGTCTCTGCAGCGCCTGCCGCATCCGAACGGGTATAAACGTGCAACGGGGCATCACTCTTAAAGCCTAAGTATTTCCAACTGTTAAAACGGCCTGTAATAAAGATATTGTTAAAGGCATCTTTCTTCACGCCGCGCTCATATAGTACTTTTTTAAACGGACTGCTAGCACTAATCGTCGGAATCACCGCGTCTTTCGTCACAGCGATAGGATAAGCACCCTTTTTAAGCTCCGCACTATTAATGTCGCGAGATACTAGTCCGATGTCAGTGATCTTAGATAAGACATCAGTCATCCCTTTTCCTGCGCCACCAGCCTGTATGTCAATCTGTACTTTAGGATGCGCTTTCTTAAATTCACTAGCCCACTTTACCGTAATAGGATACAAAGCAAAAGCCCCTGAGAGACTGATGCTTCCTTCCAATTCCTGAGCGCTCATGCGCGTGGTTGCTAAATTTGCTAGTACTAGCAATACTAAGGTTTTGAATAATTTAGTTTTCATATCGTAGTTATTTCGGTATTAATTAAAAACACTTTTGAATAATCGAGGACTAAAGCGGCATTGCAAGTAAAACCAAGTAGGTACTCTTCCTGGCTCCCCCGATTTTTTAATCGCAATCATCGTTTCAGTAGGTAAAGCAAAACACAAACCGGCCTCAATGTTAAAGGCAGCATTAGGTTTGTAAGTCAGCAATAAATCATGCTCATACCCCATGTAGTTGGTTAACTTTTTTCCAGCAGTGTTTACGAAACTGTGTTGTGTTAAATACAAGTGGTTGTACGAACCTACTTCGAGCTTCGGACTCACCGTTTTAGTAATAAATAAATAAGGATTGACTAAGCCCGCATTATTCAAGTCGCCCGGGAATTTGGTAAACAAGTCCATAAAGCCGTTAAAGCGATGCGCCACACCATATAAGGGTACGAAGTTATGGTCAACCTCACCCACAGTGCCATTATCACCACTAAAGACTTCCGCTCCTAAGCGCACCACAAAATTGTCGGGCTGCGTATAACGCACCTCCGGTTGGAGATACCAAGCATCCAAGGTTTTGCCGCCTGAATTGCGACCTGTTTGTAAATAGCCACTAGCCGTAGCATACCAATGCTCGGTTTTGTACTCTAATCGGCCTCCATAAGTAAAACGCCAAAAGATCTTCTCTTTAACAGTAGCATCTTGATACCCATCACCAGCCACAATACTGGTAGCGGTTACACTGGGAGAAATATCATATTTAATGTAATTGACCCCCAAAGCTTTATAAGTAGCCCAAGTAGCTGCGGGAGTGGAACTCGCCGGACTAGTACTAGGCTCAGCCGGTGTGAAATCCGTGCCAAACACACGCTCACTGGTTTGGTTAAAGGCAGCGGCCAATTCTACATTCAATTTGTCTTTATAATAACGGAAATTTACCGCATCGTGCGCATTAGCATTAACCCGCCAATCGTTTTCGGCAAACAAGCGTTGGTTGTCATAAACCAAACGTTGACGCCCAATACGAATCGAAAAGGCAGGGGTGATCAAAGGCTCAACGTAGCCTTCAAATAACTGAATGGTACCATCCAGCCCCCTAGGGTCATGCATGCCCCATACGCGAACGTCCTGTAGGGAAAAAACCGAATTAAACATATTATTGTGCTGATAATTGAAGGTTATTCGGCTGCGCTGGTTCACAAATGCACTAGCAACCAAAGTCTCAGTAGGCAAACTGGCATACCCATTGCGCACCTCTAACCGATTTTTCAATTGCAAGTCAATCGTTAAAGTCTTATCCTTAGGTTTATCCTGCTGCTTAATTGCGTAGTCAGCTCTAACCGAATCCGCATCAGCTTGTTTTACAACGCCTTTTTGAATCAGTAAGTTTAAAATGTCATCACTAGATTGCGCTTTAGCGACACCTAGAGTGAAAAAAGAAATGAGAATAAATAGTAATTTTTTAGATTGCATAAGCCTCTCAATTAAGTTAGTAAAATTAATTGAAGGCAAAACTATATAAATTCTACCAGAATAGTAGGGTTTAATGTTAAAAAAAAGTTAACTCTTCAATAAGGAAGCAATAGAAATGACCTTCAACGCCTTCAAGGTCTCTTCTCTAACCATGATTAAACCGTGTCGGAGCTCGCAAGATTGCTCACTTTTGCAATCCGCACAAGGTTCGTAAAAGTTTTCAGAGGCACAGGGTAATAAGGCAATGGCACCATCAAAGATGCGGTATATTTCTGCCAAAGTAATCTCGTCCTTGGACTTTAATAAGTAGTAGCCGCCAAGTTTGCCTTGGCGACTGCTCACTATATGCTTCCGTTTCAAGTCAAGCAAAATCTGCTCCAAGAATTTCTTGGGGATCGAAGCACCCTCCGCTATTTCTAACGTACGAGAAATGCTGCCTTCCTCTTGTGCGGCTAAAAATAATAAGGCTTTAAGCGCATATTTTGCTTTCTGTGATAACATCTGTTTTGTAAAAATTGAATAGTAAATAAGTTTACCAGCCGCCGCTAGCACCGCCTCCTGAGAAGCCTCCACCACCAAAACCACCGCCAAAACCACCGCCGCCTGAAGAGCCTCCTCCAAAACCACCGCCGCCGCCAAAGCCGCCACCGCGACCCAAACTGCTCAACAAGATGATGTCGGTCAAATCCATACCGCCGCGTCCACCACCGCCACCGTTATTCCGGTTCTTAACAATGATGATAATGATGACAATAAGGATAATGATCAGAGGGACGATAGGGAAGCCCTTACCACTCGATTTACGGGTCCCCTTATACTTGCCTTTTACGACGTCGATAATGGCATCAGCCCCTTTGTCCAAACCTCGATAATAACTTCCCGCCTTGAATTCTGGAACGATTTCGTGATCGATAATCTGCCCGCAAGTAGCCGCTATCAGTCGGTCTTCTAATCCGTATCCCGGACGTATACTGATTTTTCGGTCGTTTTTAGAAACTAAGATAAAAACACCATTGTCTTCCTTAGCCTGTCCAATGCCCCAGGTCTGAGCCCAGTTGGTCGAAACCACATCGATACTCTCGCCTTTCAAATCGTCAATGGTCGCAATCACAATCTGCGTTGAGGTGGAATCCGAATAGCGAACTAACTTCTCCTCCAACTGCGTCTTCTCCTCAGGTTGCAACAACCCAGCATAATCATACACCGAAGTCTGAAAATCAGGCTTCTTCGGAATAGTAAATTGAGCAAACGACTGCTGTACTTGAAAAAACAAGCATATAATGATCAGCCAATTGGAATTTAGATTCGCTCCGTTCGCCTTCAGCTCGGGTGGAATTTTAATTTTTGGAATTTCCATAAGTTATCCTTTAGAGATTTCGTTCGAAAGTTCGTCTTGGTCGTCGTCTTGATGCGGAAAATGTTCTTTTAATTGCTGTCCCGCTTGCAAGATGCCTTCCACCAAACCTTGCTTGAAAGCTCCTTTTTTGAAATGAGCCAACATCAAGTCTTTCGTACTGTCCCAAAAATTGGCCGGAACTTTTTGATCAATACCTTCATCACCGCAAATGGCAAATTGCTTACTGCCCACCGCTACATACAACAACACGCCATTACGCTCTTTGGTATGTTGCATTTCAAGCTTTTCAAAGATTTCAACCGCGCGCTCTATAGGGGGTTTTGAACTCTCTTGCTCAATGTGGACGCGTATTTCACCTGAGGTGTTTTGTTCAGCAATACCAATGGCAGCCACAATTTCTTGCTCGTCATCAGCACTCAAAAAGGTTCCTGGTTTCGACATAGTATCGTATTAGAATTTTACTTCAACGGGTTTGTCTGCTCCTTGTACGGCCTCAAAATAAGGTTTCTCTTTATAACTTAAGAACCAACTATTAGGTATCGCTAAGATATAGCCATTATAGCCCTGCACCGCCTCATTAAAACGAGTACGTGCCGTTAAGATTTGGTTTTCAGTACTGGCTAATTCTCTTTGTAAATCCTTGAAATTCTCAGTCGCTTTCAACTCAGGATAACGCTCTACCGATACCAATAATTTAGATAAAGAGGAGGATACACCCGATTGAGCCGAATTAAAAGCAGCCAATTGTTGTGGCGTCACATTCGTAGGGTCTATACTAATCGAAGTCGCTTTAGCACGAGCCTCAATAACAGCCGTCAAAGTGCTTTTCTCAAAATCTGCCGCACCCTTAACGGTGTTCACTAAGTTCCCAATCAAATCATTTCTTCTTTGGTAAGTGGTCTGTACATTACCCCACTCTTTATTCACCGCCTGATTCATTTGTAATCCAGTATTTTTTATTCCAATCACCCAAAAAGCAAGGATAAGAATTAAACCAATACCAACAATCCAAGGTAAAAATTTTCTAAAGTTCATGTTTTTTTTATTTAATGTTTATTATTTGTTTCTGTTTTGCTTACTATGTTACAAGAATCAAGCCTAAAGTTGATGCTTAATGCGTAATAATTGCATTTTAACGCTTTCCAGTTTGCTTATGATCTCAAATTGGTCCAACGTTTTCTTCTGTCCCTCTTTCAAATGGGTCTTAGCACCCTCCAAGGTAAAGCCGCGTTCTTTAACCAAATGGTAAATCAATTGCAAATTCTTAACGTCCTCCGGAGTGAACATACGGTTCCCCTTAGCATTTTTCTTAGGCTTCAAAATGTCAAATTCCTTATCCCAAAAACGAATCAAAGAGGCATTCACCCCAAAAGCTTTCGCCACTTCGCCTATACTGTAATACCGCTTACCCTCCTTTAATTCTACCTGCATACTATATATCTTATTAAATCAAAAAATCAAAACTCAAAAAATCAAAACCCAATAAATCTGCAATCAACAATCAGCAATCAACAATCAAAAATCTTTGGACATCAGTCCAAAGACTGATTTTCTTGATTCGCAGCCTTCGAAATCGCCGTGTATTCCGCCGCAGAAATGTTCCCGTAATAAAAATTCAAAGGGTTCACCACCTTGCCATCCTTATGCACCTCATAATGCAAATGCGGTGCCTCACTTCGGCCCGTACTGCCCACATAACCTATCACGTCCCCACGCTTCACACGCTGTCCCGCTCGGCACTTATACTTGCTCAAATGGCCATACAAGGTCAAATACCCATAGCCATGACTGATTTCAATATGATTTCCAAAACCCGATTTCGAGTTATCCGCATTCTTAATCACGCCGTCACCCGTAGCAAAAATCGGGGTGCCCGTCGCCGCCGTGAAATCCATCCCCTCATGCATCTTGCGCACCTTAGTAAAAGGATCACTACGATAGCCAAATCCAGAAGCGATGCGGCGCAACTGCTCATTCTTAACAGGCTGTATCGCCGGGATAGCAGCCAGTAATTTATTCTTCTCTTTAGCGAGTTTCAAGATTTCATCCAAGGATTTCGATTGGATGGCCAACTCCTTAGAAAGCACATCCACACGCTTCGAAGTGTTGATAACGAGCTCCGAGTTGTCAAAGCCTTCCAACTCCTTATAGCGGTTCACACCCCCAAAACCAGCTTTACGCTGCTCCATCGGAATCGCTGAGGTATTAAAATAAGCACGGTAAATGTTGTTGTCGCGATCAGCTACATCCTCTAAGACCTCGTCCAATTGGTCCATCTTCTTGTTCAAAAGAGCATACTTCAATTGCATCGTCTCAATCTCTCGGGCCTGCAAACGGTCTTTCGGGGTTTCGAGCATCGAACTGTTCAATAACGCCACAAAACACAAAAACCCAAACAAAGCGGAAGCCAACAAAAACAATCCTATATAGCCTAGCTTTTTGGATAACTTCGGATTTATTTTTCGGTATGCCAAACTTTCAGTATCGAAATAATACTTTACTTTCTTCGCCATTTTTTATTTTATACTATTTTTGTGCTGGTTTTAAAAACAATGGTTATACGAACAAATTTAACAAATGTTTCAGTCAAAGCCTAAATTTAATTTGAACTAGTGTTAAATTAGGGTAATCCTAAGCACAGTCGAAGGGTTAGGAGCGAAACATTCGGGCGGTTCCAGTAGACCATATTCCTGCTGTCCGCTGTACTTCGGTGCCGCTGCCATCAGGGCTAGAAAGCCAGCCATAATATAAATTCAAGCATTCGTGGTACTGTAAGCCACACTCAATAAAAGAACAAAATGAAATCACAAGACATTCGTAAAGCGTATTTGCAATTCTTTGAAAGCAAAGGCCACCTCATCGTGCCCTCAGCTCCTATCGTATTAAAAGATGATCCAACCCTCATGTTCAACAACTCCGGGATGGCGCAGTTCAAAGAATACTTCCTCGGCAACGGGACCCCAAAAAGCCCCCGCATCGCCGATACCCAAAAATGCCTACGCGTGTCCGGGAAACACAACGACCTAGAAGACGTGGGGTTCGATACCTACCACCATACCATGTTCGAAATGCTAGGCAACTGGTCCTTCGGCGACTACTTCAAAAAAGAAGCGCTAGACTGGGCTTGGCAATTCCTAACCGAAGTACTAAAATTAGATAAAGACCGCCTATACGTATCCGTATTCGAAGGAAACCCGGCCGAAAACGTACCCTTCGACCAAGAAGCTTGGGACATCTGGAAACAATACGTACCCGAAGACCGCATCATCCTAGGAAACAAAAAAGACAACTTCTGGGAAATGGGGGATCAAGGGCCATGCGGACCCTGCTCTGAAATCCATATTGACCTCAGAACGGACGCCGAAAGAGCCGCTGTGTCAGGTAGAAGCTTAGTGAATGCTGACCACCCGCAAGTCGTGGAAATCTGGAACAACGTGTTCATGGAATTCAACCGCAAAGCCGACGGTTCGCTGGAGAAATTACCGGCCCAACACGTGGATACGGGTATGGGATTCGAACGCCTGTGTATGGCGATGCAACAAGTGACGTCCAACTATGATACGGACGTATTCACCCCCCTAATCGAAAAAGTAGAACAAATCACCGGACTAAAATATACCTCAAACGAGGTAAAGAACATTTCGGACGAACAAAATAAAACGAATATCGCCATCCGCGTTATCGTAGACCACGTACGCGCCGTAGCTTTCGCTATTGCCGATGGCCAATTGCCGTCTAACGGAGGTGCCGGCTACGTGATCCGCAGAATCTTGCGCAGAGCGATTCGATACGGCTTTACCTTCCTTAATACCAAAGAACCGTTCATCAACAAACTAGTGGAAGTGTTGGCCAATCAAATGGGAGAATTCTTCCCAGAAATCAAAGCGCAACAACAATTGGTGACCAACGTGATCCGCGAAGAGGAAGCGTCCTTCCTACGAACCTTAGACCAAGGACTCCAACTCCTAGAAAACGTAATTGCCGAAACCAAAGGCAACGAAGTGCCGGGGGCTAAAGCATTCGAACTATACGATACCTTCGGTTTTCCAAAAGACTTAACAGCCCTTATCCTAAAAGAAAAAGGCATGTCGTTTAACGAGAGCGAATTCGACGCGGCCATGCAAGAACAAAAAAACCGTTCCAGAGCCGCCTCTGAAGTCTCCACCGAAGACTGGTCGGTGCTCATCCCAGGGAACGTGGAAACCTTTGTAGGGTATGACCAAACCGAAAACGAGGTGAAAATCACCCGCATTCGTAAAGTCGACAGTAAAAAAGATGGGGTATTGTACCAAATCGTACTAGACAACACGCCATTCTACCCAGAAGGGGGAGGGCAAGTAGGAGACAAAGGAACCCTAGTGTCGGCTAACGAAACCATCGACATCATTGATACCAAAAAAGAAAACAACCTCATCCTGCATTTCGCCAAGCAATTACCCGAAAATGTAAACGCCAGCTTTGCAGCCAAAGTAAACACCAACCTAAGAACGGCTACGTCCAAAAACCACTCAGCGACGCACTTAATGCACTTGGCCCTAAGAAACATCTTGGGAACCCACGTAGAGCAAAAAGGATCGTTAGTCAATCCAAACTACCTGCGCTTCGACTTCTCGCACTTCAGTAAAGTAACCGACGAAGAGTTGCGCCAAGTAGAGGCGAGCGTGAATGCCCAAATTGAAGCCCAAATCCAATTACAGGAATTCCGCAGCATCCCAATCCAACAAGCGTTGGAACAAGGCGCTATGGCCTTGTTTGGTGAAAAATACGGCGACAACGTCCGCATGATAGAATTCGGCAACAGTAAAGAACTTTGCGGCGGCATCCACGTAAAAAACACCGCCGAAATCTGGCACTTCAAAATAGTATCAGAAGGGGCGGTAGCAGCAGGGATACGCCGAATCGAAGCCATAACGGGAGATGCGGTAAAAGATTTTTATAGCCAACAAGAAGCGGCTCTAGCCACCATCAAAGAAGCACTTAAAAACCCACAAGATACCATCAAAGCGGTAGTGTCTTTACAGGAGGATAACGCCAAACTAAAGAAACAAATCGAACAGTTGCTCAAAGAAAAAGCAAAAGGATTGAAAGGCGAATTGGCGGCCCAACTCCAACTAGTAAACGGCATTCAATACCTAGCGGCCCAAGTGGATTTAAACCCAGAAGGAGCCAAAGATTTAGCCTATGAGTTGGGAACCTTGGGAACCAATGTATTCCTAGTCCTAGCCACCGCAGAAGACGACAAACCAATGCTAACGTGCTACATCTCTAAAGAACTAGTAGCCGAGAAAAACCTCAACGCCGGAGCCGTAGTCCGCGAACTAGGGAAATACATCCAAGGCGGCGGGGGAGGCCAACCCTTCTTCGCTACAGCAGGAGGTAAAAACACCGCCGGCATCCCAGAAGCCCTAGCCAAAGCAATCGACTTCATAAAGTAAGGCAGTCACAATAAAACAAGCCCTTTTAACTCCAGTTAAAAGGGCTTGTTTGTTTTAAGGCCGCGGTGCTGCTTTTCTTTTCCGTTGTACTAATACTTATACGAGCTTGTAAAATTTGGAAATTACCAGTATCCGGTAGGAACATTTTGTTCTAGCTCAAAAAAGTGTTCGTCAAATTTCATCGGTTTAACTTCGGTTGCTTCCCAAACGACAATCCTGTTGACAAACTCATATTCTATTTTTAGTGGAATAGATTTCATTTGAGCATAAATAATATCATATGCATTTGCAGTACAATTAGCCAACTTCTCAGAGTCTATATAAAAATCACCCGAAAAATAGTACCTTCTGAAAGTAATAGGTGCATCAGCATTCAATGGCTTGAGTCTTAATTCTAAAACATTGCACTTATGTCCTAGTATAACTTCATCAGATTTAGAGATTTTATAATCGACAATATCAAAGTCCTTAGCGTTATTTTTTAGTGTGTAAATAGTATCTGATTTATTAGTCAAAAAATAGTCTCTGTTTTCTTTTGAAATAAATAAATTCATTTTAAAATAACAATCATACGTTAGCCACTTAATATTCCCATCCTTAAAATAGTAATCGGATGATTTACCAATACCTGAATAATCATAGTTTACATCATAATCTTTTTCTTTAGGAATTACATTATGGGTATATTTAACTAGTCCAGCAAATTCAGGTTTTTTAATTTGACTATTAACATCTGATATTGTCAGAATTAATAATATATAAATTATCTTTTTCATATTATTAAATTAATTTTAAACGGACATTATTGTTTTATTTAATCTTTTACCATAAATGTAATTTATTCATTATATAAATTATTCCCAGTAATATAACTGTGGCTCCTATCGCATATCCTTTAAAATTCAAGCTTACTAGCGGATATGATGGAGGTCTCCTAGACATATAATATATAATTCCTATTCCAAAAATCATTATTAAAATCCCAATTCCAATATTTTCTATTGCTTCCATTTTTACTATTTTTTTCTACCCGATGGCGCAAACTTGCAGCCCGATAGCGCGGATTTGCAATCCGTGCCCTCAAACTACTTCAAACTCGATGGCGCGGATTTGCAATCCGTGACAAGTGCCCACAAACTACTTCAAACCATTATCCGCTCCTAAAAATCTTAAAATTTGACGTTGATTCTAGAGGGCACCCGATAGCGCGGATTTACAATCCGTGCCCACAAACTATTTCTTCCCACCATCACCTTCAAATAGCATCATTTCTATTAGCAGACTGATAGCGCGGATTTGCACACGAGCTTAGCGACTGCCGAAGGAATCCGTGCCCGCAAACTACTTCAAACCCGATGGCGCGGATTTGCAATCCGTGACAAGTGCCCACTAGCAACTTCAAAACAAATCTAACAAAATAACATCCAAGTCATTATCTAGTTCCGCATAATTTCTGGCCGAACTAAAATAATAATCTTCAGGTGACGTAACAATCTTTTCCATCACGGGATTGTTATGTATATAATTTACTTTTTGTTTGATGAACCAATTAGATTCGACGATTTCTGCATGGTAACCATTTTGCCAAACTTTATATTGTTGCTTTCTTTTTAAGTGTTCGCATGCTTTCTCAAAATAATCCAACATCCATTCTCTTCTGCTTTCAGGTTCGTTTTGAATTAATTGAATTATTTTCTTGGAAGCAAATTTTTTAAAATCTCGGATAACATCAGATAAAATAAAACCTTCTGTTGCTTTACAAAGTAGATGAATATGACTACTCATGATACAATAAGCATAAATCTCCAAGCCTTTTTTTTGCTGGCAATACTTTAGTGCATGGATAATGCTGTGTTTTTGATTTAAACGTGTGAATACATCGATCCATCCTACTGTAGTGATTGTAATAAAAAAAGCTTCTTCAGTAGTAGTGGCTTTGTACTTTGTTGACATTCATTTTCATTTATTCAAAAATAGTAAAAAAACTACAAAAACAACACTGCTAGTTCTCATTTTTCTATGGATTAATACGAGCAACCCGATAGCGCGGATTTACACACGAGCCTAGCGACTGCCGAAGGAATCCGTGCCCGCAAACTACTTCAAACCATAAAAAACTTAAAATTTGACGTTGATTCTAGAGGGCTCCGATGGCGCGGATTTGTAATCCGTGACAAGTGCCCATAAACTACTTCAATCGACACCATCGCGCTTGCTGGCTCCTTCACTAAAACAGTCCACTAGTCTGTTAAGAATCGTATGTTTCTTTATTACGTCCCCTTAAAGCCTACTGCTTACTGCTTACAGCCTTTCCAGCCCTAAATATACTAAAAAATCCCTAATTCCTACAAATCCCCCGTAAGAATTCCATCCTTACATCCCGTTCCTTACAAAAACCGTAAAGCACAGCATCCCCCATCCCACAAGGGTTTAGTGCGGTATAGTGTAGGGGATTGGAGTGGGTTACTTCATGGTTACGCCATAGTTACTCCATGCTTACCCCATGGTTACCTTAGGGGTAAGGAAGGGCTAAGGCTACACTACTAAAGGGTTAAGGCAGGGGTGAATGGTGGCTAAGCTGATTGTATTCTTACAAGTAAGTAGGTTTTTGTAGGCCTAAAACAAAAGGGTAGGTGGGCCTTGTTGCTTTTTTTAGTTTCTTTGTAGCCTACAAAAGCAAAACCAGATGAAAAGTATAGGATACTACCTCTTAGGACTACTTTGGCTTACGTACGCTTGTTCTAGTGATTCGGCAAGCAGCAGCGCTACAGTGCCTTTGATCGAACAGGTGCAATCGACCAATGGGACTAGTTCCATCACCTTTGACTATAACTACGTGGGAACCAAAATTCAAACCATCGATATTACGGCTAATGGCGTGCAACGCACATTACAATTCGAGTATACGGGCGAAGTGATTACAAAGGAGCAGTCGTATTTTGACGGCCAAATCCTTGCGCAAACCATTTACGACTACGACGATCAAAACCGCTTGGTGCACCAAAAAATGACCGAGATGGAAGAGGGATACATAGACGAAGCCTTCTTTACCTACAACAACGACAACACGATCAGCGCATTGTATTACGCCGAATCGTTCCAATCGGGCTATGACCTTTACCGCACTAGCAAAATATTCCTGAATTCGGAGGGTAGCGTTTTCAAAGTGCAGGATTGGATAAACGATACTTGCGTGACCCGACTAGAGGCTTCTTTTTCATCCTACTTGAATGCCTTCAACAACATCACAGGCTTTATTAAAATCCACCGCTTTGATGAGGGCTTATATAAGTATGATACCTACACCCAATACCTAGAAGACGGCACCTTGTACAATACTTCCTCCTTCCAATACCCCCTAGGCGGTCCAAACTACCCGTTGCAAAGTATACAAACGTTAACCAACCCCGACGGGAGTACTTCCACAACCACGGCTACTTATACCTACCTGTAATGAAGTTCACTACTCCGGTGCCGGTCGATTCCTACGAGCATCCTTTGGACTATGCTTCAAGCATACTATCCCTAGGCTCCTGCTTCGCCGAAAACATGGGGAACAAATGCGACTACTTCAAATTCCAAAATACCGTCAATCCCTTCGGAATCATTTTCAATCCGGTAGCTGTAGAAAAACTAGTACGCCGAGCGTTGGAGAATGAACCTTTTGAGGAAACCGACCTTTTCTTCCACAACGATACCTGGCAGTGCTACGAAGTCCATTCAGAACTAAGCCATCCCGATAAAGAAACCTACCTACACATGCTAAACGAAAGACTAGCAGTGTTACAAGTGGAGCTGTCAAAGGCATCCCATGTTTTTATCACCTACGGTACCGCTTGGGTTTATACCCTGAAAGGGAGCGGCCAAGTGGTAGCCAATTGCCACAAAGTACCCCAAAACCACTTCGATAAAGCACTACTGTCAGTCCAAACCATAGAAGCGGCGATGCAAAACACGGTCGCCCTAATTCGGAAAGCCAACCCCCAAGCCAAAATAATCACCACCATATCACCGGTACGCCACAGCAAAGACGGCTTTGTGGAGAACCAACGCAGCAAAGCGCACTTAATTACCGCACTACATTCGGTCCTACAGGCGAATACAACGGCGCTGAATTATTTTCCTAGCTACGAGATCATGATGGACGAACTAAGAGAGTACCGCTTCTACGCCGAGGACATGTTACATCCTAGCAACCTAGCGATTGAGTACATCTGGGAACGGTTTACTACAGCCTACATGACGCCCAGCGCCCTCGCTACCATGCAAGAAGTGGATGCGATTCAAAAAGGCCTAGCGCACCGCCCCTTCAACCCCGAGTCGGCCAGCCACCAAAAGTTCCTGCAAAGTCTTAACCAAAAGATTATCAGCCTGCAAGCACAAGTGCCTTATATCCAATTTTAACAAGAATTATAGTTGATCTACTGGTTTTTGCTACCCTCCGCCATTAAGAACTTCAAAACTGTTGCTTTTCAAAAGAGAAGCGCCTTATGCACTGCGCTTCCCAAAACGACGGCAAACGATTACAGGCTTGTTTAGTTTTTGAAGAGCAATGGTAAGAGCTTTTATTGGGTCTAACGGTA
>Ga0114967_10000880_pt1 | contig 25325 bp, 21 predicted proteins | sample M_130628_MF_Meta_FD_92639 | JGI IMG/M metagenome (GOLD analysis project Ga0114967, IMG submission 92639) | Freshwater microbial communities from Lake Montjoie, Canada to study carbon cycling - M_130628_MF_MetaG | ecosystem: Environmental > Aquatic > Freshwater > Lake | place: Lake Montjoie...
AGATTGAGCGGGGATTTGCTGGAGGATAAGGCCGACGATAACGGCGATCAGAAACCCCAACCCCAGACGCAGGCACGTCATTTCCAAGGGATGTTGTCCACGAAATGCCGCGTAAGTGCTCAGCGCGACAATTGGGCTGACAATCGGTGCTCCGAGCATGTAGGAGACCGCGCAACCCACCGGCAAACCCTTGCGCAAAAAGCGGCGGATGACCACGACGCTCCCGCATTCGCACATCGGAAAAAGTAGCCCCAGCCCTGCGCTCATCACGACTGCAGCGATTGGATTGCGCGGGAGGATTCGGGAGAGGCGTTCGGGGGAGACAAAGGCGTCGACCACGCCGGAAATGAGTGAGCCCAGCAGAAGAAAGGGAATGCCTTCGAGCAGGACGCTTAGGAAGGCGACGGCGAAATCACCTGAATTAAATGAAAACCAATTCATGGGGTCGTTGAGGAACAGAGGCGGAGAAGGCTCCTTTTGAGATGGTTACTAAAGCCGTAACATGACGGCGTCGATGCTGGTAAAGTGATTGAAGCCTGAAACGTGCTGGGTGGGAATCCATGTTTGCCGCTGGAATGGAACTGGAATGAGCTCGTCGACTACTTGGGAGGGGCCGCCGTCTTTTCCCTTCACGCGCGTGACTCGCCTCTCCATGCGGGTTTCCCAACGAGTCTCCCAATGCTGCGGAACATCGTAGGCGAAGGGTTCCGCCCAATCTTGAACGTTGCGCAACCAGATTGCATCGGCGCCTACACGTCGGGCATTGTACACCGCGCTTTTGAGAACAAAGGAGCGGCCTTCTAGGGTTTTAAACTGGTAAGTGCCAATGGCGCGACTTTTGGGCGGCGGGCGATTGAGTATCGGTACGGCGAAGTCCGCAGGCTTCGGTGGGAATTGCTCGGTTGTGTTGGCCGCGTAATACATCTCTGTGGGCCGCATCCTGATGCGCTCCAGTGCAGCGCATCCGCTCAATCCAAGGAGCGCCACCCCCAGGATGAATGTCGTGCGAATGGCTTTGGGAAAGGGGCGCATTGCAAAAAAGAGTGTGCTGGAACCGAGAAGTGGACGCTCGAAGTCTTAGATGGCGTGCTGGGGAGCTCTCACAGTGGCTTCTTCGAGTTCTCTAGCCCTCGACTCGACAATCCGGTTGCCGATTTCGCTCACCATCTGCTCCAAAATCAGCCGCAAATGGCTCCCAGCCCGAAAGTCTGCTGGCGCGATGTGGCGAACTCGGTCCGCATGGGCGGAAAGTTGGTAGCACTTGCGGAAGGAGTTGCGGCTGGGGTCTTCGGGGTTGTAGACGGCGATTGCGTTGCCGCCATGTTGCCTAACAACGGTGAAGCAAGGGACATCAGTGGGACCGTCGCCAATGTAGATCATGTTGTGGAACGGTACGGGCCTAATTCCCGGTGGCATATGGTCGTTCACGTCTTGTGACATCGAAAGCAGTCCCTTGTTGATGCGAAAAAGATACTGCGTTTTCTGAGTATGCGAGATGACGCGTTTGGGGAAGGTGATGCAACCCGCTTCGTCTTCAGCAAATTCGCATCCGAAAATACCGTTCACGTAAGGCGCAAGGCGGCTGCCTTCTATGAGAATTTTCAACCCACTGGAAATAATGTAATGCTCCACGCGGATGCCGTGTGCTTCGTGCTGGGCGGGCACCAAGCCTTTGGAGAACTCTTCAAACATCTGGGGCAGACCCGGGTAAAAACGGAGGCTGCCTCCAAGGGTTTTGAGTCGGGCATTGGTGGGGCGATCCATTCCCAAGCAGTCCAAGAGCACTTTCATGTAGGCCAACTCGTTGTCGTAGCCTTCCTCACGCACCAATTCCTGCGCCCTTCTCCAGAACGCCCTCGAATCAATCCCGAACGCGGGGAAGAGCACTTCTTCCTGCATGTAGTTCGGGCTGAGGGTTTGATCGTAGTCGTAAACGATGGCGATAACGTTTTGTGGGACAGACATAAAATCGGGGCGGTGAGGTTTGGCGCGGGACGCTTGGGATTTGTACGGGAAGAAGGAGGCTAATGCAGCGGAGTTTTTAGAGCAGATCAGCAAGTGCGCCCGCAAGCTCGGGGAATCTGAATGGAAACCCTTGCTCGGTGGCAACCCCTGGGAGCACCCGTTTGCTCCCGAGCAGTTCGTTGGAGAACTCGCCCAACCAGCGCAAGGCGAAAGCCGGCACAGGTATGAGGGCGGGGCGGCGCAGTCGGGCGGCCAGCGCTTGGGTGAACTCGGCGTTGCGAACTGGCCAGGGAGCGGTGCCGTTGACGGGCCCGCGTACCTCGCGGTTTTCGATGCAAAACAAAATCAAGCGGGCAAGGTCGTCGATGTGAATCCACGACATCCATTGGGTGCCTGGCCCCAAGCGACCGCCGAGTCCCAGTCGAAAGGCGCGTGCCATCAACGGCAGTGCCCCGCCTTGTTTGGCTAGTACGATCCCTGTGCGCAGGAGCACCACCCTGTCGGCCTGCGCCTGGAGCGCCTCGTGCTCCCAGTTCTTCCCCGTTTGCGCGAGAAATCCTTCTCCCAAAGTTGAGTTCTCTAGCACGGGAACATCGCCTGCATCCTGATAAATTCCTATGGCTGAAGCGCTCACTAGTACCTCCAGCGGCTTCTTCATCCGGGCAATCGCCTCGGTCAGTCGCCGAGTTCCTTCCACGCGGCTTTCGGCGATGCGGCGTTTCTTAGCCGCCGTCCAAACCCCCAAGACGCTTTCTCCGGCCAAATGCACCAGAGCGTCGCAGCCTTCGACATCGGGCGTGCTCTCAGTACTAAAGGGGCGCATTTCGCAACCGAGAATCGCCCGCAGCGGGTTGCGGGGGTTGCGTGAAAAGGCGATGACTTCGTGCCCCCGCCGCAAGGCGAGATCGCTCAGGTGGCGGCCAATCACGCCGCTAGCCCCTGTGATGCCGATGTTCATAGCCCCACGGTAGCCTAGGAAGCCAGTTTGGGAAAGGGCGCATCCAAAAAGTAAGGCGCCCGCCCCTTGCGAGACGAGCGCCCTGCTCCCTATATCTCTCGTTTTTAAACCGCTCGTTCGCCGGTCTCCTCGGTGCGAATGCGCACCGCCTCCTCGACGTTGCTCACGAACACTTTGCCGTCGCCAATTTTACCCGTCTTGGCAGCCTTCACCACCGCCGCGAGAGCTTGCTCCAGCAGTGCGTCGGTCAGTACGATCTCGAGCTTAATCTTTGGCAGAAAATCCACCGTGTACTCGCTGCCCCGGTAGATTTCCGTGTGACCCTTTTGGCGGCCAAATCCTTTGACCTCCGTCACGGTCATCCCTTCGACCCCAATTTCAGCTAGGGCGTCTTTAACCTCTTCTAATTTGAAGGGTTTAATAATGGCTTCGATTTTTTTCATGGGTTTTGTCTTCGCGATACTAATTTGACTTTATCACACCACAGAAGCGGCATGTTACAAGCCGGTGAATTAACCTTAGATCAGATAACCTTCTTCTCCGTGTTCACTGATGTCCAATCCTGCGGCCTCCACTTCAGGAGTCGGGCGCAGGCCGATCAACACCTTCAAAACGAAGGCAATAATGGCCGTAGCCACGACGGAAAATACGAGAGTTAGCGCAATTGCCTTGCACTGAACTCCGACCAAGCCGCCGTTGGCCACAAAATCAGCCAGTCCATTGCCGGGTTCCGCCGCTGTTTTAGCCGCCGTTACCGCTGTTTCGAGATTGCCGTTGACCGACTTGGTTGCCAACAACCCTGTGAGCAACGCGCCCAAGGTCCCGCCCACGGCATGTACGCCAAACGTGTCCAATGCGTCGTCGTACCCAAGAATTCCCTTAAGGTGCATCACGAAAATGTACGGCACCACTGCCGCCAATACCCCGATGAGCACTGCTCCAGTGCTATCCACAAACCCGCAGGCGGGGGTGATGACGACCAACCCGGCAACCGCGCCCGAGCAGAAGCCCAAAATCGAAGCGTGTCCGCGCAAGATGCGTTCCATCAGTGCCCAAACAAAGGAGGCCGTAGCCGCCGCGAGGGTCGTAGTGGTGAAGGCGTTTGCCGCGATCCCGTCGGCTGCGAGAGCCGAGCCCGCATTAAAGCCGTACCATCCCACCCAGAGCATTCCGGTGCCCACCATACACAGCACCATAGAGTGGGGAGCCATCCGATCCTTTCCGAATCCGGCACGTTTTCCCAAAATCATGCACAAGATCAGCGCACTCCAGCCCGAAGTCATGTGCACCACCGTGCCGCCCGCAAAGTCGATCGCGGGAATCGCTGCGTCTTTGTTCCACACGCCGTTCATGAGACCCGTCACACCCCAAATCATGTGCGCCATGGGGAAGTAAACGACGAACATCCATGCGCCAATGAAGGACATGATGGCAGAGAATTTCATGCGCTCAGCGATCGCGCCGACAATTAAAGCCGGGGTGATAATCGCGAACATCATCTGATACATCGCGAACACGTTGTGCGAAATCCAGTACGAGTAATCCGTGTTGGGCGCGGAATCGACCCCCTTCAAAAAGAAGTACTGCGAGCCCCCGAGATATGGACTGTTGAAGCTCTTTCCGAAGACCAGACTGTAGCCGAACGCCCACCACAGCAGGGTGACCATTCCTGCGCAGCCGAGGCACTGGGCCAGTACGCTGAGCACGTTCTTTTTGCGCACAAGGCCACCGTAGAATAGCGCTAGACCGGGGAGCGTCATAAAGAGCACCAGTGCTGCGGAGGTCATCATCCAGGCGTTATGGCCCGGGCCGGCGACTCCAAGAGTGCTTTGTTTGAAGCCATCAGGGAAGGCACTTTCCTCAACCCCATCGTCATTTTTCTTTTTGACCTTCAAACTTTTGAAGGCCTCCTCCGGGTTGGTGTTTTGGAGGTAAGACTCGAGCGCATTGATGCGCATTTCTAGGGACGCCTCTGGTGCGCTCGCCGCTGCTGCTGCCTCCGTTGGGGCGGGGAGAGTTGGCGTTGGTGCATCTTGCTGCGCATTCAGCGTTGAATTAGAAAAAAGGCAAGTAATGAGGCCGAAGGCCAAAGTCGCCGCCAATCTTGGGATTTTGATCATAGTAGGGTTGTTTTTGGATGGGGTGAGCAGGCTGTCTCTGTATTGGGAATGTCTGCCACCGATTTTGCGAAGGTGTTGTTGAAGCAACTTTGCAGTCTGACTATCTAGCTAGCTGCGTGCCAAAGTATGTAAATGCATGGTAATCAGGGTTAAATGGAGTTTATCTTCAAATGCCCGTCCCGATGAGGTCTGCTTGATAAGGCGCAATTGTCTATAATTTAACAAAACACCGCTCAGTTTCGTGTGGCGCGTGGTTGCTGTGGTCAAAACTAAACACCCTGCAAGAAAAGCAACAGTCTTGTGGCTGTTGCAATGGTTTGGGCGAGCTGCTTCCCCGCAATCCTTGGGGTCGCGCTTTTCCAATGCAGGGTGGAGGATGGAGGTGCCTCTAACCCCCGGCGCGCTCAGCCTTCTATCGGGTTGCCTCTTGGGACCCTTGCGGAAGGGGCGCCTGACTCTTTTGGATTAAGTACGCGATTAAGTCGCGGCGTTGCGTCGGACTCAAGGCCTCCAATAAGCCCTCGGGCATCAGCGAGACTGGGAGCTCTTCCATGCGCGTAATTTCGCTCCGCTCCAGCGTGAGTTGCTCGGTCATGGTCTGTACTGCGAGGGTGCGTTCTGTTTTGTTGCGCACCATTCCATTGAGCACACGGCCATCCTTGAGATGGAGAATAGTCATGCGGAAATCCGCGCTCACCACGGCACTGGGGTCGGCTATATTTTCAAGTAAGTAGTCGAGGTTGTCGCGGCCCGCGCCCGTCAAATCAGGTCCGATCTTTCCGCCTTCGCCGTACATCATGTGGCAGGCTCCACAGATGCCGCTAAACACCAAGCGCCCCTGACTGCGATCCCCTTTGGCGAGGGCCTCGGGTCCCATTTCTTCTCTGTAGTTTGCGATGAGTGCTTTTTTGTCAGTGTCGGATTCTCGCAAATCGCCCCAAACCGTCGCCAGTTGCGCGTTGAGTGCCGCGTCATTGAAGCTTCGGATTTGGCGCACAGTGAAAGCAGAGAGATCTGTGCGCGGGATTTTTCCGGTTTCCATTGCCGTGAGCAACGGGCCGACGAACGACGCTCGGGAAACCATGGTGGCGATGAGTTGCGGCCGTTCGGAGCCATGGAATGAAGGGTACGCTTTTGCCAAAAGTGCGCCGACTTGCGGATCATCAAATAGCGAGAGTCCGCGCGCGGCGAGTGGGTTGAGGAAGCGCACGGAAAGCAGCTTCTCGCAAACGGCGCGCAGTTCCGGCGCACCGCTGGAGATGAGGGTTTGTAAGGCGGCCTTGCGCGCGGCGAGTTCTGCTGCGCCGTCCAAGGCGAGTGCTGCGACTTCTTTGAGCGCCCTGCCGTCTCCGAAAACCACGCTGAGCTCGCGAACTCCTTCGCGCAAACCCTCGTCGCCCGACGCGCTCAAGCTGGCGGCGATCGCATCCCATGCCAATGGTTTGGGAGCTTTTCGCCAGCCCGTGAGTCCTTGGGATAATCCCTTTAGGATGTCGGACTGGAATTCTCGCGACGCATTCACGGTGAATTCCAACAGAGAGTTGAGATGCTCCGGTGTTTTTTCAATATTCTCCGCCAGCCGCCGAGCAATGCACTGCCGAGTAAGCGGCAGTGCGCAATGCTGGGCGATCTTTACCAAACCGGCTGGATCCTCAACTCCTAATCCGATCAAGCCATACCACACCAGCAAGGGTTGATTGTGATCCATCGCATCCTCCGCGCGGGCCACAAGTTCAGAAGCCAGCGCGACTCGCTCTCTGTATGGAAGCCGCTGCAACGTGGACGCGAGAGCTAACCGTACGAGGCCGGAGGCATCGGTGCGCGCCATCTCCACAAACGTTGGCAAGATGGCTTGCACTTCGCTCGCGCGATCCGTTCCTTTGGGGCGTTGAGAGGTTACTGTATCGAGGCTCCAACTGTCAGAAAGCATCCGGATTGCCCAAGTGCGTACGTGTTCATCCGGGTGGCTTAATTTGGACCGCAAAATTGCGGTGTCCGTTGCACCCATGGCGTACAGCGTCCATAGCCCGCGCAACGCCGGCACGGGGTCGGCGTTGTCGCTGAGCGCACGCAAGCGCTGTGACGCTTCCAAGAGGGGGGGGCCGTTGTGGGCGCGCTCCACGAGCACGCGGCGGGCTTGCTGTTGGAACCACGCATTAGGGTGCAGGTGTAATTGCACCAAGGCGTCTTCCGGCAACTGGCTCACATCCAAACCTGAAACGGCCTTGGGTTCGCCGTATTGGATTTTGAAAATACGTCCGCTAGTTCGGTGGACGCCGTTGCGTTCGTGACATTCGCCAGTGTCGCTCCAATCAATCGCAAAAACGCTCCCATCCGGTCCGCAGCTGAGGTCCAACCCGCGAAACCACTTGTCTCCCGCGAAAAGAAAATCCTCACCGTGGTGTCCTACATAGCCCGTGCCTTGACGTTCCAAAAGCTCCTGATTCGCACGGAGTCCATGCATATTGAACGTAAAAAGCCTCTCGTGAAATGCAGCTGGCCAGTTGTTTCCCTGATAAATAAGCGCTCCGATGTGGGCGTGGCCGCCTCCAAATGCATTCGCCGCCCCATCGCGGGATTTGGTCCAGTTTTGGGCGGTGTCGAAGTGAAAATGATCAGCGTGCTGGTCGATGAGCGAATACACATGGGGATTAGGATCCACAGTGCTCGATCGCACGTAATGCGCGCCAGTGATACTGTGCCAGAGGTGGCCGTTGACTGTGTTGATGAAAAACAACTCACCATGTTTGTCCCAGTCATGTCCCCAAGGATTGGTGGTGCCGGCATTGAGTGCTTCAAAAACTTTGCGCATCGGATGGTAGCGCCACATGCCGCCGCGCAGAGGGATGCGTTCGGCCGTTGGGGTGCCAGGTGCGCCGATGTCGCCGGGAGCAGTCCCTCCGCAGCGCCCATAGAGCCAGCCGTCGGGTCCCCAGCGCAGACCATTGGCAAAATTGTGGTAGCTCTCCGGTGGAATTGTGAACCCGTCCAAAACGACTTGCGCAGCGCCCGAAGGCTGTTCGGCTTGCGCGGTTGTCGGGATGAAGAGCAGTTGGGGCGGGCACATCGCCCAAACGCCCTCTCTTCCGACCTCGATGCTCGTGAGCATTTGTAATTCGTCAGAGAACACCGTTCTTTTAGTGAAGGCGCCCGTTCCATTGGGATCTTCTAAAATCAAAATCCGGTCCCGAAGGCTCATGTCAAATTTGCGCGGAGCCTCGGCAAAAGTGTAGTTTTCAGCGATCCAAAGGCGGCTTTTTGCGTCCCAAGTCATCGCAATGGGATTTTGCACATCGGGCTCGCTGGCAAACACCTTGGCCTTAAATCCAGTGGGTAGGGTGAACGCTTCCGCCGCTTGGGCAGCGGGCATCGGTCCGGTGAGATCGGGCTCCGTATTGTAGAGCGCAGGAAAAGGGGACGCCAGAGTTGAGGGTGTCGAACTGGAGTCACAAAGTGTCGCGCAGAGCAGGATTACCGATGAAAGACTTCTTAGCGGGAAGTGATAGATGGGGGACATCGGATTCATTTTTGAAAACGTGCGTGTGCGCTTGGCTCAGCCGTAGGATTGTTGATTTGTATCTACCAGAACCTTGCGTCGCGGCTATTAGGAAATCCTCATTTTCTTCCCGTGTTAGCGGTTGAACTATATTTAACAATTTAGAGGAGCGTTCTTGAGTGATTTTCCTATCACTGACTCAACTCTAAACTTAAAAAGCAGAACCCTCGCATAAGAATGATTTGTAAACTCGCACGGAAGTTTGCGGCGGCTTCTTTATAATTTTATGGACACAAAAATCGGATTTGTTGGGCTTGGGCGAATGGGCGCAAACATGGCGCGCCGTCTCAAGGATTGTGGTCTCACCATCGCTGCAGTTTACGACCTCCACCAAGAGACGGCAGTCAGTCTCGCTGAGGAACTCGGTGCCGTTGCAAGCCCGACTCTCGCCAACGTGACGGCCCTCTCAGACGTCGTGATTACGGTGGTGACGGACGACGCAGCGATGCGCGCGATTTTCGGTGGGCTCGGCGACAGTCTGCTTTGCGGGGCGCAAGGGCGGACCTTCATTAATTGCGCGACGGTTTCTCCGCAGGTGCATCTCGAAGTCGAGGCTTCTGCGGAAAAGGCGGGGGCCTACGCCATCGAAGGGTGTATGGCTAGTAGCATCACGCAGGCGCGTGAGGGTTCCCTTTATTTGATGGTGGGCGGGAGAAAGGCGGTTTTTGAGTCCGTAAAAGCGATCCTCGAGAAGTTGAGTACGAACGTGCGTTATGTGGGCCAAGCGGGGGAGGCCGCGAAGTTGAAGGCGCTGGTCAACATGGTCATGAACATCAACACGGCTGGACTCGCTGAAGGTTTGGGACTTGCCTCTGCGCTAGGTTTGGATTTGTCCATGGTGCGGGAGGTGTTTTCTCAAACTGGCGCCGCCTCACGGGTTCTCGTAACCGACGGGGAAGACATGCAGAATCGGGATCACTCGTGTTTTTTTAGTGCCGCGCATGCCGCAAAGGACAGTGCCATTGCGCTTCAACTTGGCGAGGCTGCGGGCCTGCACTTGCCGTTGGCCACGGCCACCGAAGCGCAATTCCAGCGGATGGTTGCCGCAGGGTTGGGCGAACTTGATAAGTCAGGGATTGCAGAACTGACGTTTCGCGAACGCAGTCCCTCTAGATAGCGAGCTTGGCGGCGAAGCTCTGGCTCTGTTCCTCGGGCTTCTGCGTGGGGCGTCCGCTTCTCGAAAATCAAAGCGGCACATCGCGGTCATCCTCTTACGGCGACTCGTCCGCTAAATTCAATTTGCGGGCCGGTGCATTGCGTTCGAGGGTGGCCTGCGCAATGGGCGGGCGGCGAATTCCTGCAATTTCGGTGTCGCGATAATGCAGAAGTTTGGAGGCGGCTTCTAAGGCGCGCGCGAGTTGCTCGACTGTTTCGGGGGAGCCATGTTCAAGGGCGGTTTGGTGGAGGGCCAAAAACGCGGTTCGTGCTTCTTCCGCTTTCGCCGCCCAGCGCTCGGGATTTGAGTCGAGGAGACGCAGCGCGAAGGCCGTGTAGTAGAGGGCGGTTGCGCGGACGGTTTGCGTTTCTGTTTGCAGAGCCTTGGGCAGGGAAGCCGTGGATTGCTTGGCAAGGAGACGCTCCAATTGGTCGGCTGCCGCGGGGGCGTCACCGGTGTGAATATCCACGCGTGCCTTTGCAACATCCAGACGAGCCCTGAGTGGGAAGTCGGCTGGATGGGCGACGCGGAGTGCTTTGACGTAAAGGGCTTCGGCTTTCGCGAAACGGCCTTCTACCTCCGCGAGGTACCCGTTTGTTTCTACGGCGGCAGCGTTCTCTGCGAAGAGCAGTTTTTGACCCACTGAAAAATGAAAGATCAGTGCCAGCAGTGGGACAACGCACCAGAGTAATTCTGACTTTTTCATGCGTGTGCCAGTAAATTTTTCTCACTCTGCACCGCTCTCAGTGCATCTGCCGCGAGTTCAGGCAAATCTTTCATGTCCAGTTGCATGTAGGGCTCCAAGGTCTCGCTAATGGCCTCCGCGCTAATGGCTGCCGCTGGTTGGTAGAGCCACTGTTCCACCGTTCTCAGTAATTCTCCCGCCTCCTCGTGATCTAGAATACGGCGGAGTTGCTCGGCATCGTCCAAGTGATCCAGCTCCAGCTTTTTGCCCCAGTACAAAAACAGAATATGCTCCATGAGCGCCTTGTCCTTTGTGGAAATGGTCTTGAGCGCAGCCTTTTGGACCAAGAGGCGTAACACGTCAGAGAGTTTTTGCTGGTGAGCTGCCTGGCCTTTTCCTGCATCGGCAGCGTCCTGCGAGGCTTCGTCCTCAGGGTGTGCCCCGTCTGCCTGCTCTTTCTGAAGGAGTTTGCGTTGCCGCATCAGCCAGACGCCCCAGCCCAACCAGAGCGCGCCGAGCAGCCCAACTGTTTTGGAGTAGGGAAACACTTTTGGGGGCGCACTGGCGGCCATGTCGCCAAAGTCATAGAGCGCATCCTCCGGAATGGCAGAGCGCACCCCGAGCGAGAATACGGGTTCGCTCAGACGTTCGGTAGCAGATTTCTGAAGGTAATCGGTGAGGTTGAATATGCCGCTTTCCATTCCTGCGTAAGAAAGGTGGTAGAGAAAGGAGCCGTCTTCCTTCGGTTCGATTTTCTCGATATGGACCCACATCGGGGCAGAGTCGTCGTCGGGCGTGGCCGTGTAATCGGGGCGATCGAGGCTGAGCGTGACACGGGCGGGCGCGCCGACGCTGGGCTCATTTTTCTGAAACTTGAGGGCGGAGTGTCTGCTCGTTGGGCGCAGAAAACGGGCGGCAGAAGTCCCAACTAAAATCAGTGCGCAAAGAAGCAACGCACCAAAGGCTATGCGTTTGATTCGGAAACGCTGGGGCGGCGAGGAAAGGGGTGATTTGAGCGTTTGCGTCACAGGTTGGCGGAAAGTTGGAGCGAGGGAATCTGTGGATCGTGAAATCCAGAATACCTAGGGTGCTGAGGAAGTGGCGTTTTCAGATTGGCTGAAATGGTTGGCTTTTTGGGTGGCGGCTTCTGCCTCCGCTGAGCGTCCGAGCCTCTGCAAAATCAGAGCGCGTAACCGATGGTATTCATGGCTCTTGGGAGCGACTTCGATTGCGAAATCCACCTTTTCTAGGGCTTCTTCAGAGCGATTTGCGTGAAATTGTGTCTTCGCGCTCTCATAAAATAGCGGTGCCGCTTTTCCTAGACGCGTGAGCGCCCGAGAAGAGCGTTCTACTTCGCGAAAGAGTTTAATGGTAAACGCCCCAGTGAGAAGCACCGCCAAGCTTGCTGCGATCGAAATGGTCCTGTGACGTTTGATGAATAAATAAAGAAGCTTCAGAATCCCAGCGTGTTCAGCGGTGGTGGCGAAGCCGTTTTGATATGCCGTAATATCTTTCTGTAGGGCCGCCACGGTGGGATAACGGTTTTCGGGTTCATGGGACATCGCCTTGAGCACAACCGCTTCCAAGGATGCGGGAATTTTCCCTGCAGGAAGATGCGGCAGGGCTCCAGTGGATTCATCGTCGCCATCCGGCGTCGGCACTGCAACGGTCTGGGAATCGGGCGCAGAGTGGCGTTGCTTATTACGCACAGCGACTTTTGGGGTGAGAATGTCGCCGCTGATGACCTTTTGGAGAAGTTGTTCCGCAGTGTCCGCAATCACAGGGGGTTGGAGCGTGAGGGTGTGGTAAAGAATCGCTCCCAGGGAGTAAATATCGGCCCGTTCGTCCAGCAACTCCATGTTCCCAGATGCCTGCTCAGGCGGCATGTATTGCGGCGTGCCCAAAATGGCACCCGTCATCGTGTTAGCATCGGCCCGATAATCGATGCCATCCTGCAACTCTTCGCTATCAGCGGACGGGGCTTCCTCCGCGGAGGCAGATTGCTCCGGTGGCCCGATTTTTTTGGCCAGGCCCCAGTCCATTACCAGAACCTCGCCGAAGTCCCCAAGCATGATATTATCCGGCTTGAGATCTCTGTGGATTACATTCTGACTGTGGGCGAAGCGAATGGCATCGCACACCTTCTGGAAAATGGTCAGAAGTGCAGGGAGAGTATGCGTTCGCACTGCGCCTTCTTCCCCGCGGGATAGATCTCTGAGTGCTTGATGTAACGTCGCACCTCGCACCAGTTTCATGGTGTAAAACGGCTGCCCGTGTTCGTCGGATCCCAGGGTGTGAACGGGTATGATGTTGGGATGCTCCAACTGCCCCGTGATGCGCGCCTCATGGATAAACCGTAAAACGTCTCCAGTGGAATCTCCGCGCAACACCACTTTCATGGCCACCTGCCTCTGAATCGACGAGTCCTCGGCTTGCAGCACCGCCCCCATGCCTCCGCGTCCCAATAACTGCCCCACCTGATAACCCCCGTGTTGGAAAGTCACATCCTCGGGCAGCGATTCGAAAACGAGGGATTGCGCCGGCGCAAGTGAACCGCCTTGCTCGATGTCAGCGCAGATTTTGCGCAGCTTCAACGACACCGTTCCAATTAAAATCCGTTGACCATGCCAGATTTGAGTTCGGCCCGAGATCTGGCCTCCGTTGACGCTTGTGCCGTTAAAGCTGCCGAGATCCTCCAAAAACAAGTTGCTGAAGTTGATCGTCAGACGCGCATGCTTTCTGGATACCGTGTTTGAGGGGATGCACAGATCGCAGGCAGGGCTGCGTCCGAGCGTATATTCTCCAGGCTGCAAGGTGCGCCGGAGTAATTCCTGACCTTCAGAGGAGATAATTAACTCTGTCTCGGGTACTAGCATGATTTTATTGGGAGGGCAGGGACGCCGCTTCTTTTTTCCAATCTAAACTAATTAAAAGTGCTTCGTCCCGAAGATAAAGCCGACCGTTGGAGAGTACGGGCCCAGTCCAACACGGATAACTCATTCCTGGCACTTGCCAACGGCCATGTTCCAGTAACTTCTCACCGTTTGGCTCCAACAGCCCAAGCTGGCCGCTTTCTCCGAGCACGACCAATTTTCCATCCGCCAAAATCATCGAACCGCGCCCGTAAACTTCCGGTGGCTTTTCGCCGTCCCTCAATTTGGAATGCCCCGCATTGGGCCAGCCCTCGTACCGGTCCCATTGCAAGGCGCCGTCACTCCATCGTACACAACGCAGTCGCGCATCAGGCTCGTTGCGACCGCTCAGTGCGAAAATAAAACCGCCCGTGAGCACCGGTCGGCTCCAGTGCATTTCTAACGTCGCCTCCCTCCAAACTTCCTCAACACTCTTGCCGTCTGGGAGCACCCTCAGCATCACAGAGCCCAGCTTGAAATACGCTGAAGAAAGCAGGATGCAATCGCCCTGAACTACCGGCGTCATCGCGTTGACCGAGGAGTCCTGACGCGCGCGAAACCAGAACGCGAAGCGGCGCTTCCCCGTGGCGGGATCCAGTGAGAGCAAACCTTGTCGCGTGCAGCACAAGAGGTGACGCTCTCCGTGAATCGTCGCCAGCACCGGCGAGCAGTAACTGGCCTGCTTTTGAAACGCTGGATCCGACTCATTCCATTGTACAAGACGCTCTCCCGGCCAGCCGACCATCCGCTCGCCGTTCCATGTTTGCGCCCCACCATTCTCCCAAAGCGTCCTGCCAGTGTGCGCGTCAAGGGCCACCACTCCGGCATCTGGTTGGCCACCAACCATCACCAGCAGCCGGTCGCCATCGAGAATCGGAGTGCTGCCCACGCCAAAAAAAGCCTCCGGTACGTTGAAATCCTTCTGGCAGTCCCGTCTCCAAACCACGCTGCCATCCTCCATTTTTAGGCACAAGAGTACCCCTTCCGCTCCAAAAGTGTAACACAGCGTATCCGTGAGCAGTGGAGTGCATCGTGGCCCGTTGTTGTACCCGAATGGGTCCACAAAGCGACTTTCATAGGCGTGCTTCCACAGCGGCGCCCCGTCAGACGCGTCCATTGCCTCGACGATTTCCTCCCCCCCAATGCGATGATGTAGCACCAGTTTGTTTCCCCGAACGCTTGGCGCACTGTAGCCTGTACCCACCTTTTTGCGCCAAAGCTCAGGCACACCTTCCTTGGACAAAGTTTGTCTTAGCGAGGTTTCCGTAGAGCAATTGTCCCGTGTTGGTCCCAGAAACTCAGTCCAGTCGCCCGCAAAAGTCGATCCGTGGCTTAAAGCGATCAAAGCCGCAACGAAAACATTCTTTAAGCTGATGCGCCACTTGTACATGAATGATTAAGACTATGCTTTAAAGCTGATTTAGTACCCCACTACTGACAAGACTTGAGATTGTGCACTCTGCAAGGGAAAGTCAGCCATGGAATGTTTTCCCAATTCGGTGCCTCACGAGTTCTTTGAGCGAGCGGGTCTGATGCATGCGCGCCGCCACGTATTCGTGTGTATTGGGCCGGAATGTTGCGCCTCGGCGGAGGGGGAGTTGCTTTGGGATGTGATTAAAAGGCGGGTGAAGCAGTCCGGAGTCGCCGCGATGCGGACCAAGGCGGCGTGTTTTCGGATTTGCGCGGGCGGTCCTTGGTTAGCCGTTTACCCAGAGGGGGTTTGGTATGGGGGAGTCACGCCGGAGCGCTTTGAGGTGATTTTACAACAGCACCTGTTGGGCGACTCTGTGGTCGAAGAATGGGTCGCTGCACGCTGCCCTGCGGGGGGGCGTGAACCGGATTAGTTTATCGTTGGGGAACAGATTTAAAAATGCGTCCGGCGATTTGTTCGAAATCATTGGGAGTAAGAATTTTCGCATCTTCAGTAGTGTTCCAAGTTGAGCTGGGAAGTTCTGCGGAAAATTCCACCTGATCCACCCGCACAACCGCTGAGCCCATAGGGGTGCTCATTCCGGCGCGCACTGGGGTTCCCGTCAGACTCAGCCACAACCGCAACGCCCAGTTCTGTGCATCGAGGGGAAGTAATCGGTCGAGCGCCGGTTGCATTCGCACGTCCATCACCCTGCAAGGTGTTCCTTCCAAGGGTGATGAACCTTTATCTTGCACCTCTAAAAGAACGGGCAGTAGCGCAAGCTGTTTTCCCGTAAACGGCAGAGCGATGGGCTGGAAGACTTTCCGTTGCCCGCCAGAAGGCAGGCCTTCCAGAAGTGGCCGCAGCGCAGACTCTGGGGCCGCCCAAGCGTGTTGGGCGTTGCGACAGGCTGTGATCTGCGTCTCGCCCACAGGGAAGCTGAGCCGCATCCGGAGTGGCGGTTGGACGGCAAAGTCAAATGCTGGCATCTGGTCCGCTGGAAATTGCTTTTTCCCAACAGATTCCACGCGCCCTTGAAGGCGAAAGGCACGCGCTGTTCCCGCCGGTTGCGTGGAGAGAACGTCTAAAAACGGCATCAGTGCCGCCTCCGTTTGCTGTTCGGCTGTGGCTCCAAGAGCAGAAGGCGGTTTCAAAATCAGTGATCCGCTGCAAATGAGCAAAGTGCACACTAGAAACAAACGGAAAGTTGAGGCAGTATTCTTAATGAGTTTCACAAGGTTTGAATTTGAACCGTTAGATACCTTGCACTAACGAACCTTTGTCGCAAGGCGGCAACGCTATTCTCTCATGCTCACACCCATATTTTTATTTAGTTAACGTCGCCCGCCCCAGCCGCCTTTTTAACGCCGCCTTTCTAATGCTCGCGAACTTTGTCTTCACCCACCTACCAGTGCTACATCCAATTCTTGCCAACAGCGATGGCGGCTTGGTGTTTGCTTTTCAGCAATCGACTCTTCCAGGCAAACTAGTGCTCGGGGTTTTGTTTGTCGGCTCCGTATTTTCTTGGTCGGTGATGCTCAGCAAAATGCTCATGCTGCGCGTCGCTAAGAGGCAGAGGGAACTGTTTCTCGAACTATTTCGCAGGGATCGCCAGCCCATGAGCGTTTTTTCTGAAGGGCTTTCATTCGAAGGAACCCCTGCATTCACGGTCTATCAAGCTGGTTGCCAAGAGCTTGCTTATCAGTTACTGGGTTCCAGTGAGGTGGACGAAAGTTTTGCTCTCCGCCTCGAGTCTGCCAAGCCCCTCACTCCCTCTCAAATGCGAGTGGTGGCTGTCGCCATGGAGCGCGCAGTGGGGGAGTCCGCGTTAAATCTTGAGTCACAGATGATCATTCTCGCCACAGCCGTGAGTGGTGCTCCCTTCGTCGGCTTGTTAGGTACCGTTTGGGGGGTGATGGAAACCTTCGCAGACGTCGCGAAAGCCGGCTCTGCGAGTCTCGCTGCCATGGCTCCCGGCGTCTCCGCTGCGCTTATTACCACCGTAACAGGTCTCCTTGTCGCGATTCCCGCCATGTTCGGCTACAATTACCTCGTGACCACTGTGCGTGGCATGATTGTGGAAGTGGATAACTTCGCAGCAGAACTCATCAGCGCCATGGAGCACCGCTACGTTTCACACCGCTCGGACTCTTCCCATTAAGCGTCGGTAAATTGCTTTCATCACCTCACCTCATTTTTTATGCGCCGTTTTTCCGACAAGCACAGCATGCACACGCTTAACGAGTTGAACGTGACCCCGCTGCTGGATCTTGCGTTCGTGCTTCTCCTTATTTTCATGATCACTACGCCCCTTATGGAAAATAGCACCGAGCTTATCCTTCCTTCGGGACGCAAGGAGAGCGCTTCGGTGGATCCCAACAGCGTGCTGAACATTTCAATCCACCGGGACAACCGCCTTTTGCTCAACACGGAGGTGATCGATCTGCTGGACCTTCCCGCAAGGCTCGCCGCCTTGCACGCCGCCAAGCCTGAACTGGCAGTACTCGTACGTTCTCATAAAGAGCTTCCCATTCAACGGCTTATGGAGGTTCTCGATGCCGTGAAGTCAGCGCAAATCACAAAGGTCGGATTGGCCAAAATCGCGGAGGGGCAGTAACTCCCCTCAGTCCATCGATGACGGCCGACTCGTTTTTTCGTCGAAATCTTCTCGCTGTCGCTCTGCTTCATGTGCTGGGGCTCGGTGCCTTCTGGTTTTTTTCGCAAATGCACAAGACTCCAAAGGCTCCTGAGGTCCTGTGGTTAGATGGCCCAGCAGCAGGGGGAAGCTCTGGAGCGGAGGCTGGGGCACCCCCAGATGGAGGCCCGAAAACACCCCCCCCAGTACCGGAAGATTCGTTGCCGGATGTGCCTCCTCCTGCTCCCAAACCTGCGCCGCAAAAGACTGAGCCCGAGCCTGTACCCCTCCCGGTCAAGGCCACTCAGAAAGAAGTCGCCCCAGTGCCAATCACCGAACCGACTCCGAAGGACGAGCCTGCTAGCGCTATTGTGCTGCAAGCTGCCAAGCCAGCACCCAAACCCGAGGTGAAGCCCGTGCCCAAACCCGTGCCTAAACCTGAGCTAAAGCCCGTGCCCAAGCCTGAACCGAAGCCTGAGGTAAAGCCCGTGCCCAAGCCTGAACCGAAGCCCGAGGTAAAGCCCGTGCCCAAGCCTGAACCGAAGCCTGAGGTAAAGCCCGTGCCCAAGCCTGAACCGAAGCCCGAGGTAAAGCCCGCGCCCAAGCCCGAACCGAAGCCTGAGGTAAAGCCCACTCCCAAGCCTGAATCTAAACCCGAGGTAAAGCCCACGGCCAAACCCGATGTGTCCCCACCCAAGGTCGTGGTTCCCAACGGGAAAGGTGACTCCGCCGCGCCCCCTGCCGTTCAGGTGGTGCGTGCTGAAGTCCTCCGTGCGGAAGTCGTCAGGCCAGGAAATGGCAGCGGAACTTCCGGAGACGGGTCCGGTGGATCCGCTCAGGGCCGCTCTGGAGGGGGCGCTTCAGGCAACCGGGCCGGTCTCGGAGGTTCGGGTAACGGCACAGCAAGTGGCAGGGCTGCAGGCGGACCAAGTGCTTCTGAAATGGGACGCTACAATCAGATGATTCATGAACGTTTTTATGGCGTCTGGGAGCAACCCATCTCAGTGGTACGTTCTAATCAGAACTTCGTTGCCATTTTAAAAATCCACATTCGCAAGGACGGGTCTATCATCGGCAGTGAAATTGTGACTCCCTCGGGTAATCCAGCCATGGATGAATCTGTGCAACGAGCGGCGGAAAAAGTGCAGCGCATTGAGGCGCTCCCGACTGGAATGATTGCGGACCCTTACGAGGTGCGCATTGCATTTAAACTCGACCAAGGTTGACGTTTGCCTTGCCGGCCCGAGGGTCAAACTTTTCTCCAAACGAGTTTACGGGTTTCTGGGTTGCACCGACTTTTTTGAGAAAAAACGTTCGCGAAACAACCCCTTCGGGGCAAATCTCGTTACGGACCCTGCATTGAAATGCAAGCATCGCGTCAGCGGGCTCCAGGGCGACCTCTAGCGATGGAGTGTTGCAACCCTCTAGGGGAATGGAATCGCCCTTGGATTCGTCCCATGCCTCCCATTGAAATTGAAGAGGCGCGGCTCCAGTCGCAATAACCTCCATCTTAACGGGTTCGCCGACAGGGGCGCGGAGTACGATCGGAGTCGTTGAGTCAAATGTGGGTGTCCCTTTGGGCTGTAATTTAGATTTCGTGCCCGACTCCATCTCCAAAGGCAAAGACTGTTGCTGCGTAGGAGTCGCCGCCGTTCGCTTTGGGGGAGCGTAGGTCTGCGCAAAAATGGGGCTCGCTGGGGTAGGTTCCTTGGAGAGCGTCACCTTGTCAGCACTTGGCTCTGTTGCCTCGGGTGTGGGCTCCTGCGAAAGCGGTGCGTCACCCTGCTTTGTCGGTGTTCCTGCGGCGGAGGCTGCGGTTGCATCACCAGTAACTTCGACGTCTGGCCGAGCTGCTGACTGTGGTTCCCCGAGAATATCCTTTCCGCCAGTCTCCTCATTTTTAATCGCGGCCGCCCCCCGTGCGTAAGCCTGTTTGATGCTGGAGTGGAAGTCCGGTCGAGGGGGGGCCTTGTAGGGTTGTGCGGGTAAGGGTTGGGTGAGATGGATTCGCCTCAAGGCCAGCGCGTCGTTCGGGGAGGACTCTGCGCCGATTTCGACAGGGGTGCTCTGCCGAGAGGCATCCATGTGCTTTGTTTCCCGAATAGACTTTGCAATTTTCGCCAAACTTGCAGCCCGCTCCGTGGTTAAGTGCCGCCTGAAATTCAGACACTCCGCTTGTGTGACAGGTGCCGTCCACTGGAACTGAGCCAAGCCCGAAAATGACTGCCAATAAGGATTTTCCGGCCAGCGACTGAGTACCTCGCTTTCGGAAAGGCCGGTGATCTCGCTCAAGATAATTAGGGATGCGAGGATCCAGATTTTCCCAGCGCTTAATCCCTCTTGGGTTGCCTCAGGAAATAAACCGACCACTTCCGCCCAATCCAATTCCCGCGTCACCTTTGCTAAAGGGCGGTTCGGATCGATAAAATCTAGAAGTTTGGGTTTCACTAGACCGGAAACGTACACCATTGCGGCAAATCTTGGAATTACGGAGAAAGCCGATTTTATCCCCACGCCTTCTTGCCGGATTCCCGACAACCCATCACGCTTTTCCGATGGCTTCTCCCCCTAAATTTCCCTCAGTGGAAACCTTGTCTTCGGCTCAGGGAAATCCTCTTGATTGGGATAGGACCCATGTCTGGCACCCTTTTACCCAAATGCAGGAATGGTGCGCCAGCGATCCTGTTTGTCTAGTGGAGGCTCAGGGCGCGCGCCTTCGCGATTCTGAGGGAAACTGGTACATCGATGGCAACGCCTCGATCTGGACCAATATTCATGGTCACCGCCATCCTCGCCTCGATGCCGCCCTTCAAGAGCAGCTCGGTCGCTTTGCTCATACTTCGTTTTTAGGCTTCACTCATCCTTTGGCCGCTCAACTTTGCGCAGAGCTTTGCGCGCTCTGGCCGCCAAACACCCTCACCCGCGCATTTCTTTCCGATAACGGCTCCACGGCCATCGAGGTCGCGTTGAAAATGGCCGCCCAATACTGGCAAATGCTCCAACAGCCACAGCGTCGGCGTCTTGTTGCATTTCACGGCGCCTATCACGGAGACACGATGGGCGCCTCCAGTCTTTGTGGCGTCCCGCTGTTTGCCGAACGCTTCAGTGCTTGGCAATTCCCCGTAGAGCTCGTCGATTCGGCGGAGGCTCTCGAGAAACTCCCAGCCGAGGAAATCGCCGCTGTGGTCATCGAGCCTCTCGTTCAGGGTGCAAACCAAATGCGACTCTGGCCCGCGGGGCTTCTCTCTTCGGTTCGCGCCTGGTGTGATCGGTTTGGGGTGTTGCTCATAGCCGACGAGGTGATGACCGGCTTTGGGCGCACAGGCACCCTCTTTGCGTGCGAACAGGAGTCTGTAGTTCCCGATTTTGTCGCTCTTGCAAAGGGTCTAACTGGAGGCTATATGCCACTGGCAGCTACCCTTACAACGGAGAATATCTTTCGAGCTTTTCTTGGTGGGCCGGAACGCACCTTGTATTATGGGCACTCGTATTGTGGTCATGCGCTGGCCTGTGCCGTTGCGCTGGAAAACCTCGCGATTTTTCGGGAAGAAGGGGTGTTAACCCGCCTTCAAAATCAAATTGTGCTACTCAAAACGCTTTTGGAAAGGGAGTTAAAACCCTTGCCGAATGTCTACGAAGTGCGTCATATCGGGTTTCTAGCCGGCATCGAATTACGTCACCCAGATGGCGCTCCCTTTGCGCCGGAGCTGGGGATTGGGGCGAAGGTTTGTCGCGCAGCGCGGGGATTTGGACTACTGACCCGTCCTATTCGCGACACTGTCGTCTTGATGCCGCCCTACTGCATCACCGATGCTCAACTCGCGCAGGCTGTAGGCGCAATCGCGGCCGCTTTGCGATCCTGTTGTTAGGCGTGTTTCAATCGGAAAGGGGGTCTCAATCCCTAGATTGCGTATTTCGTTAAGATATCCCTCACAAAGCTGTTGTTCTTTGCCATGTTCAACCTAGCCCAAAGCGGAGTTTCAAACTTTCTCCCAACTTTTTTATTAACCGTTATCATCGACCGTCATGGACCGTTGGACAGGACTTAAATCACAAGCGCGCGCAGCGCTTTCACAACGCAACTACGCAGCGGCTAATCTCTTGGAGCGGTTGGGCTCTACGGGCGTGACCTCCGCCGAGCTGCTCAACGCCGAGCGTTCCTCCCTAGAGGCAGGCTGGATTCCCGGCGTCGAATTCGTACCGCGTCGCGTCTTTCGGCAACGGCATCGCGGCTTTTTTGGAGAGTTTGTCAGGGAAGGCACGGGGATCACAGGCAATCTTGCGCTGTGGCCCAGACAATGGGCTTCCGCACGGATGTTTCCCGGCACAGCGAAGGGCTTTCATATACACCCACCCTATATTCCTGCGGGGCAGGAACCTGCGGCGTGGTTTGAGCACCTCTACGGAAAAATTCCAGCGCCTGTCGCTCAGCGTCCTTACGACAAGGAGCAGTGGGACGTGATGTTTTTTGTTCAGGGTAACGTTGAAATGCTCCTTGTAGACGAGCGCATAGGTCTGGAGCGGAGGATTATGCGTTTTATTCTAGAAGGGGATGACAGCGCGGCGCCGCAGCACGCAGGAGTGGTGATTCCAGCCGGGGTGGCCCACGCCTTGCGCGTTGAAGGCGCGCTGGATGCGATCATGGTGTACGGAACTTCCACCGTGTTTGACCCCGCCGCGGAAGGTCGCCTCGCTGACGATGTGGAGCGCGCTCCGCTCCCAGTCGAGTGGCAGGAGTATCTCGATAATGCGTAAGTAAGAACAGCGGCGCCGCTCGTTATCAAATTATTGCGCATGCCTATTTACGAATATGAACCGTGCTCGGGCGAATGCCGAGTTTGCAAAGGTGGATTCACTTTGACTCGTCCGCTGAGTGCTCCGCCCGTGGTGAACTGTCCATTATGTCGGCAACCGGTGCGCAAACTGATCAGCGCCGTGTCTTCGCCTAAAATCACCAAACCTCTTTCTGTTTCAGCTGCAAAAAACGCTGGATTTAAAATATTTAAAAAAGTCGGTAGTGGTGAATATGAGCGGCAGTAGCTTTTGGAGCGGTTCGGTTCGGATGTTGCCCCGTTACCTAATTAGGCTTCCTATCGCTCTACCAACTCGGTGCTTACATTAACTATCCGTGTATGGTTCAGTGTAAAACGTCCCACGATCTTCTGACCTCCCGGAATCGTGCAAACCAGTTGTGGCAAACCGCCATCTCGGTACTCCAAGGAAAAAGTGCAATTCCGCTGTTGCAACGAAACGGCTAACCTCTGCATGCGTGTGAAAAGTGCTGGAGGAAGCCAGTCTGTGGGATCGGTCTTGAGGCTTTGGGCGTCGCACTCGATAAAGTTTTGAAAGTCGCTGAACACCATCCCTCGCCCGTAGCCTCGCCCGAGGAAGCTGCTCAGACCTGCAACTGCCGCGCGCGCTTCCTGATCTAATGAGGAGTTCAAGGGGAGCGTAAGCCAGAACTCACGCCATTTAGATTCAAAACCCTTCGAGCTTCCGAACGTTTCTGTCCACGCCTTTTCTTTGGAAGATCCGCGTGCCAGTGACTGAAGAAATCGCAGAAATGGCACCCGGTATTTTCCCTCTTCGGCGTTGGCAAGGAAGTGCACCATAGCCCAAGCTTGGTCATAATTCTCGCCTTCCAGTTTGGCGTTCCAGGACTCCTGGCTCATTGTCATCATTTTTGAAATGCTCACAAAGCGCCCGCTGTTCAAGCCCTGCGCCACCTGTTGGGCGCGCCTCGGCGGGATGACACCGCTCACCATGCCATCTCCGGTAAAGATGGCCTCCTCGAAGTAGCTAGCGAGTCCCTCACTGAGCCAAGGCGGAAGGCTGTAGCGTATCACCGTTGCCGCAAATTGATGAAAGCCTTCGTGTTGCATCACGCGCCAAGTTCGCTCACTAATCGCCTCAGCCTCGTCTCGCTTCACTATCAGAAAAAGAGCCTCTCCGGTGAAAACCCCAGCGCTATCCGGATCAAAGCCGAATCGGCGATAGTCTCCCGCCTTTGAAAACAGGACGAGGGGCATGCGCTGGCGGGCTTTGATCACAAAAAGCTTTTCCAGGCGCGCCTGATACTCTGTCGCCATTTTCTCCATCCGTAAAATGGCCTCCGATGCCTCGTCGCTCGAAACATCCGTGTATAAACTGTAAAAAGGCGAGTCGTAGCGTTTGAAGTCGGCACTCAATAGTTGAGGCAGGACTTCGGTAAGCGGCACCTTCACTGATGCAACGCTTTCTAGAGCGGAGGTGAGCGCTATTAAGGTAATTAATAGGTAACGCATGACGACTTTCCTTAGAGTCTCGTTTATGAACGCTTAAAATGCTAGCATCGAGAGGGTCCTGTTCCAGCCCGCTGTGTATCTGGAAGTTCATTCCGGAGTCGCGCTCATCCTTGTTGAAAAAAACCTTGCCACAATTCATCGCGGAGGTGGCGTTTTAGCCGCACTTTTGTTTCCCTATTGGGTTCTATGTTTTGGTGCGAAGAAGTTGCCGCTCAGTGTCACGGTCCGCAGATTATTAATGATTCAAAAACGCCCTCAGGCCGCGTCCATGTCGGGGCGCTGCGAGGCGTGCTCATTCACGATGCAATTTTCCGAACACTCCGCTCCAAAGGGATTGAAGCCAGGTATTTGTTCGGCGTGGATGATTATGATCCCCTAGATGAAATTCCAGCGGGTAAGGATGAGCATTTCTCCCAGTATCTTGGCCAGCCTCTTTGCAACGTTCCTGCTCCCGACGGTTCTGATGCTACCGATATGGCGGAGCATTACATGGGAGAATTCTGGGGCGTATTTCGCGAGCTTGGTGTTGAGGTCGAGCCTTACCGAATGCGGGATATTTATCGCTCGGGCCGCTTCAACAACGCCATCGACACGATCTTGCGCCACGCCGACGTCGTACGTCGCGTTTATAAAGAGGTGTCGAATTCCGACCGGCCGCCGACTTGGTATCCCTTTCAGGTCGTGTGCGAAAACTGCGGCCGGATCGGCACCACGGAGGTATTCGCTTATGCCGATGGTAAAGTCAGTTATCGTTGTCGTGAGGATTTGGTAAAGTGGGCCCGCGGATGTGGAAATCAAGGGAGCGTATCGCCCTTTGATGGTCGGGGAAAGTTGCCTTGGAAGTTGGAGTGGGTTGCAAAGTGGATCACTTTTCCGGTCACCATCGAGGGCGCAGGAAAAGATCATTCGACCAAAGGCGGCTCGCGTGATGTGGCCTCCGCTTGCTTGCGTGCCATATTCGCCAAGGAGCCCCCGGCGAATGTTCCTTACGAGTTTTTTCTAGTGGGTGGCGCCAAGATGTCGTCCTCGCGGGGGCTTGGTGCGAGCGCGAGAGACATGGCCGATTTACTTCCGCCTGAGGTTCTTAGATTCCTGATGATTCGAACCAAGCCGAATTCGCCCGTGAATTTCGACGTCAATGAGGATGGTATCGTTAAGCTGTTCAATGAGTTCGATCGTTATCACACACGCGTGACCCGAGATAAAAACGCGACTCCCGACGAGGCTCTGGTTTATCAGCTCGCTGAGACTCGATCGAAGGGCGATTACTTCCTTCCTAACTTTCAGCTGTTGAGCACTTTGGCTCAGATGCCTCATCTCGATCCGATGCTTGAGATACAAAAACGGCACGGAGCGCCGCTCACAGAAATAGAGTGTCATGCCATGGAGCGCAGGCTCAAATCGGCGGCATTCTGGGTTGAGCATTACGCCAAGGAGGAGGAGAAAACGCGCCTGCAGGAGTCCCTTCCCGCAAGCCATGTTACTTTGTCAGCGACGCAATGTGCTTTTCTACAACGACTGGGTGTCACATTGGCAAATGTCGTCTGGGAGGACGAGCAGCTCCAAGCCGCCGTCTTCGAGACCGCACGCCTCACTCCGATCGAACAGCCCCTCGCATTTAAGGCTATTTACCGCGTGCTGCT
>Ga0114967_10000883_pt1 | contig 25217 bp, 23 predicted proteins | sample M_130628_MF_Meta_FD_92639 | JGI IMG/M metagenome (GOLD analysis project Ga0114967, IMG submission 92639) | Freshwater microbial communities from Lake Montjoie, Canada to study carbon cycling - M_130628_MF_MetaG | ecosystem: Environmental > Aquatic > Freshwater > Lake | place: Lake Montjoie...
CAGCAACAACGCGCGCCAGAAGGTGGCCGCGGCGGTCCTCTTCACGCAGCCTTTCCCGCCGAACATCTACTACGGCGACGAGATCGGCATGAAGGGCACGAAGGCCGGCGGCACCACCGACGCCAACGACATCCCGATGCGGGAGCCGTTCAAGTGGAAGGCCGTGGCGGGAGCGCCGATGTCCAACTACCAGGCCATCGCCACCGGCAGCGTCCCGCCCGCTTACGCCGCCAACAACGACGGCCGCAGCGTGGAGGAGCAGAAGGGCGTGGCCGGCTCCATCCTGGAGACCTACCGCGCGCTCATCGCGGTGCGCAAGGCGAGCCCAGCGCTGCGCCGCGGCGCGTACCTGCCGGTGGCGGCCAGCAACGGCAGTGTCTACGCCTTCGTGCGCAGCGATCCCGCGGAGACGGTGCTGGTGGCCATCAACCTCAATTCCAGCACCGCGAACGTCACCCTGGACCTGTCCGCGTTCGGGGTCCCGGCGGCAGGCACCGTGCCCGTGAGCCTGGAGAACGGTGCCACATCCCCGGCGATCACGTCGTCGAACGCGGTGGCGTATCCACTGAGCATGGCGGCGCGGTCCTGGCTCATCAGCCGCGTCACGCTCACCCCGCCGGTCGACCGTTCCCACGCGGACATTGATGGACGCGCGCTGCCCACGGACGCCGGCAGCGCGGCGCTTCTCGCCTCGCAGACCTGCACCGCCTCGTTCGGCGACAACGTCGGCGAGCTCAACCAGCTCTTCGCGCGCGCCGACGGTGACGCCCTGCGCGTGTCGATCAGCGGCAACATCCCGGCCGACACCACGTCGCTCGACCTCTTCGTGGACGTGGATCCGGGCGCCGGCACCGGCCAGAATGTGCTGGTCACATCGCATCTCCCCTCGCCTCCCGCGGGGCTTGCGCCGCTCCACGGAATGACGTTCGATGCCGGATTCAGCCCGGACGCCCTATACTACGTCAACACCACCGGCGGCAACACGTACGTGGATCGCGTGTCCCTTGCGGGCGCGGGCACGCTTGCCACCAAGGACTTCCGTGGCGCGGGAACGCTCAATTCAGGCCGCGGCGCGCTCACGGGCGGCGTCAATCCCAACTACGTGGAGGTGGCGATCGATTCCACCAACGCCGCCGGCATCACGGCCACGAGCGTCGCGAACGCCGGCACCGCCACCACGGGCTTCGAGCTGCGCATCCCCTTCGCCGACCTCGGCCTCGCCGCGAACTTCAAGGGGCGCGTCGGCCTTGCCGCGTTCCTCCAGCGCACCGACGGCGCCGTGTCCAACCAGTGGCTCCCCGGACTGCCGGCAGGAAGCGTGGACCTGGGGCTTGCGCCGAACATGAACAGCGTGCCCGGAGTGCAGTTCGTCACCGTGGCACTCGGCCTTGCCGGCGACCTCAACGGCGACGGCATCGTGGCAGGCGCGGACCTCGGACTGCTGCTTTCCAACTGGGGCCCCGTGACGGCGGACCCCGCCTCCCGCGCCTCCGACCTGAACCGCGACGGCACGGTGGACGGCGCAGACCTCGGCACGATGCTCTCCAAGTGGGGACAGACGGCGGGCTGAGCACCGGGCGCGCCAGCGCGTTGAATCCTGCAGGCGCGGCAGCATCGAGCCGATGCATGGAACACATGCCCGCCGACCCGCACCAGCAGCACATGCTCCGCGCCATCGAGCTCTCGCGCCAGAACGTGTCCGCCGGCCGCGGCGGTCCGTTCGGGGCCGTGGTGGTGAAGGACGGCACGGTGATCGGCGAAGGCGCCAACGCCGTCACGCGCAACAACGATCCCACCGCGCACGCCGAGGTGGAAGCCATCCGCGCGGCATGCGCGCACATCGGCAACTTCGACCTGTCAGGCGCGGTCATCTACACCAGCTGCGAGCCCTGCCCCATGTGCCTCTCCGCCATCTACTGGGCGCGGATCGGGCGGATCTACTTCGCGAACAACACCGCCGACGCCGCGGAGATCGAGTTCGACGACCGCTTCATCTACCGCGAGCTGCAGAAGGACCCCGCCAGCCGCTCGGTGCCGATGACGCAGCTCATGCGCGACGAGGCACTCCAGGCCTTCCGCGACTGGCGCGACAGCACCGGCAAGGTCAGGTACTGACGCGCCGGGTAACTTTCCCGCACCATCATGTCCACCGACATCCTCAACCCCATCCCGTTCTCGCAGTGCCTGGCCTCCGTCTTCCTGGCCATCCTGTTCCTGCAGTCCGGCATCGACAAGGTCACCGACTTCGCCGGCAACCTCTCCTGGCTCCAGGGTCACTTCGCCAAGACGCTGTTCCGCGGGCAGGTGCGGAACATGCTGGTCACCATCACCATCGCCGAAGTGCTTGCCGGCGCGCTCTGCGCCGTCGGCGCGGTGCAGCTGGTGCTCTCCGGATCCACCGCGTTCGCACAGTACGGCGCACAGGTGGCGGCCACCTGCATCGCGATGCTCTTCTTCGGGCAGCGCATCGCCAAGGACTACGCAGGCGCGGCCACGCTGGTGCCGTACTTCACGCTCAGCGTGGGCGCGGTGTTGCTGATGCGGCTGTGACGGTGCACAACGCGCCGACGGTGCGAGCCAGCCGGCCCGAGCGTCCGATCACTGCTGCGGCTTGGTCACGGCTTCCATCACGCGTTCCAGGTTGAAGCTGCCGGGCTTCTGGCGGGGCGGGAACTCGCGGAAGCTCTGCAGCCACTGGCCCACGTAGGCACCTGCCGGGGCAATCATGAACATGTGCTCGAGGTACCAGCGCTGGTAGCCCACCGCGTGCTCGGAACGCGCACGCTCGAACGGATCCATGCGGAGGTTCGTGAGGATCGGCGCGCGCAGCTCGGTGAACGGCTTCTGCCACACGTCGAGGCCCTCGGACTCCTGGAGCAGGAACGTGGCCTTCCAGTCCTTGTAGCGGAGCGCCGCCACCTCGCCGCCGTCGGTCCAGTAGAGGAAGTCGCTGCGCGGCCACGCGGACTGGCCCTTCAGCGCAGGGGCCAGGTCGTAGCCGTCCAGGTGCACCTTGTACTCGCGCGCGGCCACGGTCCGGCCGCGGCGCAGGTCGGCCACCGCGGTGGCATCGCCGGCGGCGGCAAGCAACGTCGGCATCATGTCCTCGTGTGCGCCGATCTCGTTGACGATCGTCCCGGGCTTGATGACGCCCGGCCACCGGATCATGCACGGTACGCGGTAGCCGCCTTCCCATTGCGTGTTCTTCTCGCCGCGGAACATGGTGGTGCCGCCGTCCGGCCAGGTGAACGTCTCCGCGCCGTTGTCGGAGGAGTACATGATGATGGTGTTCTCCAGCTCACCCAGCGCTTCGAGCTTGGCGAGCAGCTCGCCCACCTGGCGATCGTGCTCGACCATGCCGTCCGCGTAGATGCCGAGGCCCGTCTTGCCGTCCACGCCGTCCTTGAGGTGCGTGAAGATGTGCATCTTGGTGGAGTTCCACCACAGGAAGAACGGCTTTTCCGCCTTCACCGACTGCTCCATGAATCCCATCGCGCGCGCATTGACCTCCTCGTCGATGGTCTCCATGCGCTTGCGGGTCAGCGGGCCGGTGTCCTCGATGCGTCCGTCGGCGAAGCTGTGGATCACGCCGCGCGGGCCGAACTTCTTGCGGAACGCCGGGTCCTTGGGGAAATCGGGATTCTCCGGCTCCTCCTCGGCATTCAGGTGGTAGAGGTTCCCGTAGAACTCGTCGAAGCCGTGCGCCGTGGGGAGCATCTCGTCGCGGTCGCCGAGGTGGTTCTTGCCGAACTGGCCGGTGACGTAGCCCTGCGCCTTGAGGAGCTCGGCGATGGTCGGGTCTTCCTTGCGGATGCCTTCCGGCGCGCCCGGCAGGCCCACCTTGGTGAGACCGGTGCGCATCGGCGACTGCCCCGTGATGAACGCCGCGCGACCGGCGGTGCAGCTCTGCTGCCCGTACCAGTCGGTGAAGATGGCGCCCTCGCGGCCGATGCGGTCGATGCTCGGCGTGCGGTAGCCCATCATGCCCATGTTGTAGGCACTGACGTTGAACTGGCCGATGTCGTCGCCCCAGATCACCAGGATGTTCGGCTTGCGCTTGGCGGCTGCCTTCGGCGCGGCGACGGACTGGCCGACGGGCGCTGCGGATGGCGTGGCCTCCGCGCACGCATACGCGGCCAGCGCCGCCGCGCAAAGCACGGACATCGTGCGAAGGATGCCTGACACACGGCGGGGAGTGTTCGGTGCGGTGATCATCGGTGGCCTCTCGGAAGTTCAGGGAATGGGCGCGGCGTCCACGCCGCCATGCACCGCACAGCGTACGCGACCAACGCCCGCACGTTCAGCGCGGAGCGCGCGGGGTCAGCAGCCCGCAGGCAAGGAGCAACAGGCCCGGCAATGCAAAGACCACGAACCACGGCCCAAGCGGCCGTGAGGCATCCGCACCCTCAGCAATCGCGTAGAAGCCCACCAGCCCAACGAGCGTCACCGCACCGCCCAGCACCTCGCGGTACCACGCGAGCACGGTGCCCACGGCGACGCCCACCGGGAAGAACGCGATCAGCAGCCACTCGAACGGCGTGGGCCAGTTGCCACCGCTGAATGCGAACAGGACCAGCATTCCGAGGCTCAGGAGACTGGCAGCCCGGGCAACGAGCCGCAGCACCTTCACCGGCAGCGGCCCATGGTTTGGAGCGATCAGGACACCCATCGGGATGCCATTACACCATCCGCCGAAGCGCGCGCCAACCGCGGATCCCGGCTGCACTCTCGTCTCACGCCTCCGGAATGCGCACGCCCACTGCCATCACCTGCTGACCTCCGATGACGCGAGTCAGGTGTCCCTTGGTGCCCATGTCATCAAGCAGGATCGCATCGCCGGCGCGCAGCGTGCGCTCCGTGCCGTCGCAGGCAGTCAGGATCAGCGAACCGGCCAGCATGAAGAACCACTGTCGATAGGGCGAGGGATGCCACGGCCCCTCCCAGTCGGGGGCGAAGTGCACCACGGCGAATCCCACCGCCGGCATCAGCTCGGAGGCCTCCAGCGGCGTGGTCGGCGGCGCGAAGGCGCGCGTGCCGAGCGGCAGCGTGCAGTCCTCGAAATGCGAGCGACCGGCGGAGTCGACGAAGAGGCGGACGTACTTCAGCGGAATGACCATGGTCGGGTGCCCTTGCTCTCGGATTCGGATCTGATTCTGGCAGGATGAACGCGCGTTCCGCCAACCCATCACTCGCGCACGAACTGCGCCCAGAGCTCCTCGAGATTCTTGCCCGTCACCTGCTTCCAGATCTCCTCGGAATACGTGCCGCTGCGGAGCGCCTTGTCCAGGACCCGAACCAGGCGGCGGTCGTAGCGCGCGCAGCCCCACGCCAGGAACGCGGCGGTGGTTCGATAGCCCTCGGTCCACTTGGAATTGGCGCGGTCGATCTGCGGGCGCGGCACCTCGGGCTCGTACTTCCAGAGGCGGATGTAGTCGGCGATGCCTTCCACCAGCCATCCGGGCTTGTTGTCCGATGCGGGATACGCCTGGATCACGTGCGTCAGTTCGTGGATCACCACGCCGAAGTCATCGGGGTGGTCGGTGATCCACTGCGCGTCGAACTCCATCCGGTTGCCGGCGGTGAGGGCGGGCACGCCCAGTCCACGGCGGAACACCAGCACGATCTCCTTCGGGCGCGTCCATTCGTCCGTCGCCAGGAACCGGCAGACGAGCGGGTACCACTCGGCGCACACCTTGCCGGCGTCGCTGGCCCACTGCATGAGGGCGGGCGAATCGGCGATTCCGCCCATGTCGAGGACGATGGTGGTGGAGCTTCCCGCCGGTTCCGCGGCGAGCGGCGCCATGAAGCGCGCGAACGGGTCATCCGCAGCGCGCATGCCAAGCGAGATGGCGGCCGCCATGGTGAGGCCGAGGAGCGAGGCCGCGATGAAGGAATGCCGAGAATGCATGGACGGCACTCTAACCGCAGGACGCCGCGCGCCCTCGGCGAATTGCCCCGCCCCCGTACCATGCCGCCCCGCGGCGCTTGCCGCCGCGCCAAGGACCATGCCATGAGCGACAGCGTCGAACATCTCCGTGCACGATGGACCCCCGAGCTCACCGCCGCGGCCATCCGCCAGCTGCAGGGGCAGCCTTCCGGCGCCGAGGTGCCCATCATGCAGCACGAGGGACGCACGTTCCTCGACCTGCGCGGCATCCGCATCGAGCAGACGCAGCTCGACGGCGCACAGCTGCGCGACGTGAACCTCCGCTGGTCCACCATCCGCGACGTGGGCTTCAAGGGCACGCACCTGGCGCACTGCAACCTGAGCCAGACCTCGCTCTCGGAGTGCTACTTCCGCAACACCGTCTTCGACAACTGCGACATCGTGAACTCCAAATTCGTCAAGAACGAGTTCTCGAACGCCCGCATCGCGGACTGCCGGCTGGACTTCTGCTCCTTCAAGGAGTGCGAGATCACCCTGCAGACCATCCGGTTCCGCAAGGACACCGACCCGCGCGTCCTCATGCGCATCTGCCGCAACCTCAAGCTCAACGCCATGTCCATGGGTCACTTCGCCGACGCCGGCGAGCTCACCTACATGGAGAAGACCTTCGAGCGCCACACGCTCCATCGCCACGCGTTCACCACCGAGCACGAGAGCCTGCGCCTGCGGCTGCGCGCCATCCGCGGGTGGTTCGGATCGATCCTGCTCAACGCGCTGTGGGGCTACGGCGAGCGCCCGGCACGGCTGCTGGTGGCCACGGCCGCGGCGATCGTGCTGTTCGGAGCGTTGCAGTTCGCGCTCAACGGCGTCCCCGACGAGGGCTTCGGCGCGCACCTCTACTTCAGCGGCATCACGTTCATGACGATCGGCTACGGCGACCTCTCGCCCAAGGGACTGCTTCCGCGGTTCCTCGCCGTGCTCGAAGGCGCGGTCGGCATCTCCGTCATCGGCATGCTGATCGCGTCGTGGACCAAGAAGATCATGTACCGATGACGCGGCGCGCCCGAAAGGCGCGCCGCGTCAAGGACGATCAACCGGTGTTCGGCACGCGCTCAACCCAGGATCAGTCGAGGAAGCGCACCTTGCCGGTGTCGACGTCGTAGATCGCGCCCAGCACCTGGATCTTGCCTTCGGCGTGCGCCTTCTTCAGGAGCTCGCTGGTGGCGTCCACCTGGCGCATCTGGAAACGCACGTTCGCTTCCACGGCCGCATCAAGCAGCGCAGCCTCGCTCTTGGCGCCCTTCTCCTTGATCAGCTGCTCGAGGCCCGGACGGATGGCGGCCGTCAGCATGCCCATGTTGCCGGGCAGCGGCTTGCCGGCAAGCGTGGCACTCACGGCACCGCACTTCGTGTGCCCGAGCACCACGATGGTGTGCACGCCGAGCGCATGCACGCCGTACTCGAACGTGCCGCTCGACTCCTGGCTCTCGAAGTTGCCGGCGACGCGGTTCACGAAGAGGTCGCCCACGCCCATGTCGAAGATGATCTCGACCGGCACGCGCGAGTCCGCGCAGCTCAGGACGCCGATCGACGGGATCTGGCCCTCGGCCCCCGTCTTCACCACCTGCTCCTGCTGCCACGAGTGCGACTCCATGCCGCCCCCGACGAAACGCTTGTTGCCGGCCTCGAGCAGCTTGCGCGCATCGGCCTGTGTGGTGCCGGGAGAAATCATCCCGTCCTGGGTGGCCACGCGAGCGGCAACCAAGGTGAGGCATGCGGCGAAGATCCCGACGGTGGCGATGGTGGTCTTGCGGTTCATCGTCGCAAGGTAGGCGATGCCCGGAGACCCCGCAAGGATGGCACTGCCAACCCCGTAGCATGAACACAATCCATGCAGATCACCATCGACACCCAAGGCGACCGCAGGACCGTCACCCTCCACGGCCATCTGGACGCCACCACCGCGCCGGAGGCGGAATCGCGCCTGGACACCACCGGCGTGCGCGAACTGGTGATCGACTTCAGCTCCTGCCCGTTCATCTCGAGCGCAGGCATCCGCACCATCCTGGTGGCACACCGACGCATGGCCGCCTCGGGCGGCACGCTGGTGGCCCGCAACCTCTCCCCCGCCGTGCGCGAGATCTTCGACCTGACCGGCCTCTCCAAGGTGATCACGCTGGCAAAGACCGCCCGCGAGATCTCCGTGGATGGCTGCGAGCTCCTCTCCTCCGGCGTCTGCGGCGAGTGCTTCCGCCTCGACAGCGAGACGGTGGTCAAGCTCTACAAGGACGGCGTCCACATCAGCATGGCCGAGCAGGAGAAGACCTACGCCAAGGCCGCGTTCGTCCTGGGGATCCCCACCGCCATCTCCTACGACGTGGTGACCTGCGGCACGCGCTCGGGCATCGTGTTCGAACTGCTCAACGCCGAACTCTTCAGTGCCGCCATCCGGCGCGACCCGCAGCTGATCGACACGCACGCGAAACGTCTCGCAGACCTAGCCACCATCCTCCACGCCGCCAAGGGCGACGCCGAAGTCCTGCCCCAGCTCAAGGACCGCATCCGCGACTACATCCACCAGCTCGGCGACGCATTCAGTCCGGCGGAGATCTCGCTGCTCCTCGCCCGCCTCGACGCGATCCCCGACGCGGACACCTGCGTCCACTTCGACCTGCACACGAGCAACATCATGGTGCAGGACGGCGAGCTGGTGATCATCGACATGGGCGACTTCTCCATCGGCAGCAACATGTTCGACATCGGCCTGATCTACATGATCTACGGCGTGCCCGAACTGGGGATCTGCGAGCTCGCCACCAAGATCGACACCGCAAGCGGCGTGGAGTTCTGGAAGAGCTTCGAGAAGCACTACTTTGCGCATCGCCCTCCCGAGGAGCGCGCGATCTTCGAGGCCAACCGCCACTTCCTGTCCGCGCTCCGGATCACCTGCGCGATCGTCTACCTGCCGCACATGCGCGACCAGTTCATCCGGCAGGTCAGGGAGATCCTCCTTCCGCGGATTGAGGCGGAATCCCGCGGCAGTTCCGCGTGACTTCCGGGGGCGAAGGTGCTACCCTTCTTGGCCCGTCAACGAGCCAAACACAGGAGTTCACGACCATGACCAGCGCAAGCATGTGCCCCTTCGCCGGCGCCTTCACCAAGCCGATCACGAACGACACGCCCACGATCCGCGTGTGGTGGCCGAACCAGATCAACCTGCAGCCGCTCCTCCAGCACTCCCCCAAGTCCGATCCCATGGGAACGGGCTTCGACTACGCCAAGGAGTTCAAGTCGCTCGACCTCGAGGCGGTGCGCACGGACCTGCGCGCCCTGATGACCGGCTCGCAGTCGTGGTGGCCCGCCGACTGGGGCCACTACGGCCCCTTCTTCATCCGCATGTCCTGGCACAGCGCGGGCACGTATCGCGTGACCGACGGCCGTGGCGGCGGCGGCGCGGGCATGCAGCGGTTTGCGCCGCTCAACAGCTGGCCCGACAACGCCAACCTGGACAAGGCGCGTCGCCTGCTCTGGCCGATCAAGCAGAAGTACGGCAAGAAGCTCTCGTGGGCGGACCTCATGATCCTCACGGGCAACGTGGCCCTCGAATCCATGGGCTTCAAGACCTTCGGCTTCGGCGGCGGCCGCGCCGACGTGTGGGAGCCCGACGAAACCTACTGGGGCAACGAGCGCAAGTGGCTGGCCGACGATCGCTACACCGGCGACCGCAACCTGGAGAACCCGCTTGCCGCCGTGCAGATGGGCCTGATCTACGTCAACCCCGAGGGCCCGAACGGCAAGCCCGATCCCGTGGCCTCCGCGCGCGACATCCGCGAGACCTTCGCCCGCATGGCCATGAACGACGAGGAAACCGTGGCGCTGATCGCCGGCGGCCACACCTTCGGCAAGACGCACGGCGCGGCTGAACCCAGCAAGTACGTGGGCCCCGAGCCCGAGGGCGCGCCCATCGAGCAGATGGGCCTCGGCTGGAAGAACACCTTCGGCACCGGCAACGGCGCCAGCACCATCACCAGCGGCCTCGAGGGCGCCTGGACGCCGAACCCCACCACGTGGGACCACGGCTACTTCGAGACGCTCTTCCGCTACGAGTGGAAGCTCACCAAGAGCCCGGGCGGCGCACACCAGTGGATCCCCACCGACGAGTCCGCGGCAACCGCCGTGGCCGACGCGCACGACTCCACCAAGCGCCACGCGCCGGTGATGCTCACCACGGACCTGGCACTGCGCATGGACCCGGCCTACGAGAAGGTCTCGCGCCGGTTCCTCCAGAACCCGGCCGAGTTCGCCGACGCCTTCGCGCGCGCGTGGTTCAAGCTCACGCACCGCGACATGGGCCCGGTCTCGCGCTACCTGGGGCCGCTGGTCCCGAAGGAAGCGCTCATCTGGCAGGACCCGGTGCCGGCCGTCACGCATGAACTCGTGAACGCGCAGGACGTCACCGCGCTCAAGGCCAAGCTCCTCGGCTGCGGCCTCTCGGTGGCGCAGCTCGTGTCCACCGCGTGGGCCTCGGCGTCCACGTTCCGCGGCACCGACAAGCGCGGCGGCGCCAACGGCGCCCGCATCCGCCTTGCACCGCAGAAGGACTGGGCGGCCAACCACCCGGCAGAGCTCGCCAAGGCGCTCCACGCCCTGGAAGCCGTGCGCAAGGAGTTCAACGGCGCGCAGGCCGGCGGCAAGAAGCAGATCTCGCTGGCCGACCTCATCGTGCTGGCCGGTTGCGCAGGCGTCGAACAGGCCGCCAAGGCCGCCGGCGTCACCGTGACCGTGCCCTTCACGCCCGGCCGCACCGATGCATCGCAGGAGCAGACCGACGTGGCGTCCTTCGCCGTGCTCGAGCCCGCCGCCGACGGCTTCCGCAACTACGCGGCCGCCGGCCACGCGGCGCGCGCCGACCACCTGCTGGTGGATCGCGCCTGCCTCCTCACGCTCACCGCGCCCGAGATGACCGCGCTCGTCGGCGGCATGCGCGCCATCGGCGCCAACTTCGACGGCTCCAGGCACGGCGTCTTCACCACGCGCCCCGGCGCGCTGACCACCGACTTCTTCGTCAACGTGCTGGACATGGCCAACACATGGAGCCCCATTGGGTCGCCCACCACCGACGCCGGCGAAGCATTCGAAGGCCGCGACCGCACGTCCGGCCAGGTCAAGTGGACCGCCACCCGGGCCGACCTTGCCTTCGGCTCCAACTCGCAGCTGCGTGCCCTCGCCGAGGTCTACGCCTGCTCGGACGCCAAGGAGAAGTTCGTCCACGACTTCGTGGCCGCGTGGCACAAGGTGATGATGCTCGACCGGTTCGACGTGCACTGATCGACGTACACGCGACGTGTCATCCGACGCGCTGGCTACCGGCTGCTGCCGGTCGCCGGCGCGTCGGTCACATTGCGCGCCACCCAGAGCGCCCCCAGCACGACCACGATGACCCCCGCCGCGCACGACTGCGAACGGCCCACCGGCGTGGTGCCGGGGATCGCCGTGGTGGCCATCGCGGCAGCCTGGATCACCATGCCGCTGCACGCCATGGATGACACCACCAGTCCCGATGCGGCACCGGCCGACTCCACGGGCACGGCGCGCACGGCCACACCCACCGCAATCGACATCGCGGATGCGCCCAGGCCTGCGCAGAACGTAAACGCGCATGCCAACGCCACGCCCTGCTCCACCGGCAGGTACGCCCACGCCGCCAACGACACCGCGAGCAGTGCAATCGCACCGCGCAGCGTGCGCCGCGGGCCGAAGCTCCGCGCGATGCGCGCCAGGATCGGCCCGCCGAGCGCGAAGCCGATGAAGAACGCGGCATTCACCGTTCCCCAGGAAGACTCCGGCAGCTTCCACACCACGCGGGCGTTGGTCGGGTTGAGGAGCCCGCCGAGCGCAATCATGATGCCGCCGGTGCCGGCAGCCGCAACGCACGCACGCCGGATGTCGGGGATCGCCAGCACCTGCCGCAGCCGCAACGGGGCTGTTGACCCACCGGCGGCACTTCGCCCGCGCAGCAGCGGGTGCGCCAGCATGACCCAGAGTGCGATGGCCAGCGGCAGCGCGGTGAACGCGGGGCCACCCAGCGCCAGGCGCCATGAATCACTCGCGAGCACCGGCGTCGCAAGCAGGCTGCCGGACACGCCCGCAAACCCGATGGCCATCTGCATCAGGCCGATCGCACGCTGCCGGCCCTCTGCCGCCACCAGCCGCGCGATGACCGAGATGAATGCCGGATAGAGAAACGCCGCGAACGAGCCCATCACCAGCCGCGCCGCGGTGGCGCCCGACGCGGAGCCGCTGAACGCGAACCACGCACAGCAGGCCGCGTAGCCCACCGTGGCCGCCGTCAGCATGCGCTGCGCCCCGAGGCGGTCGACGAGCGCGCCCGCGCCGGGCTGCAGCAGCACTGACGGCAGGTTGAAGGCCGCCGCCATCACGCCCATGCCGAAGCTCGACACCTCGAGCATCGAGCGGATGTCGGTCATGACGCCACCGAAGAGCGACTGCGTCAGCGCATGCACGATCGTAGGCAGCGCCGCCAGGCAGCAGATCACCAGCACCAGGCGCGGTCCAGGCGCGGAGGTGGACGAATTGCTCGCGGACGGCGGCACAGCCGGAGCCTACGCGCCGCAGGAGCGGGACGCGCCCTGCGGCGTGCTGGTGATCATCAGCGCGTGATGCAGATCGATGCCTCGAAGCGCTTGCCATCCGTTGTCAGCGCCGGCAGCCACGTCACGCCGCAGTCGGGCGAGTATTCGGCACCGATGCCGTTGTCCGAGGCGGCGAGGTTGCGGCCGTACCACAGCATCGCGCGCATCGCCGACATGCAGTCCGCGCCCTCGGGGGCGGGCTGCACGGACACCGCCAGCACCTCGCGGTCGGATGCCGGAAGGACATCGAACACGGTGACTATCCGTTCTTGGTAGAGGCCAAGCTGGTCGCCGGCCGGCCCAAACGGCTGGCTCATCGCCATGCGATCGACCACCAACGGCTTGCCACCGTCACGGAAGTACACGGTCACGCGCACCGCCAACCCGATGGCCGGGATCAGGCGCGCCGACTGCGTCTGCTCCGGGGGCGCCCATCCGTTCACCCTGGCGGCATTGGACTTCGCACTGTTGGACGGCAACGCGGCCATCTCGATCGCGCTGATCGACCGGACACCCGGAGCCACCGGCTGACGCACGATGGTATCGGTCGGGCTCAAGGACGCAGGCTGGGCAGACGCGATCGGATGGCCGTAGCCCACGTCGCCCTTCTCGCAACCGTTGATCGAGTCCAACGAGGCCAGCCCGGGCACCTGGTCGCAGCCCACGCCGCGGCCCCAGAAATGGCCACCCGCCTGCTTGCACTGGGCCATGCCGGCGCTCACGCACGACCGATCCGGAAGCGTGCACGCACCGAGGCGCGGATCGTCGTCCGACACCACCACGTCCGTTCCATCGTCCGAGTCCCATCCGAGCGCGGCGCAATCAAGCACCACCGGATAGACGGCGTTCGGCGCGCCGATCGGGTCCGGCCGCATCGGCCGCACCAGCGTGCCGGGGCCGTCACGCAAGCTGTCGCCCAGGTAGTTGCGCAGTACCACGTTGCCGTTGCAGTCGAGCACGTATCCCGGCTGCGGCGTGCGCGTGCACGGTCCCCAGGCGGCGAGCAGCGAGGCCAGGTCCTCGGCATCGACCTTCCCGTCGCCGCTCAGGTCGCAGACGCACGGCCGCGGTTCCGACAACGGCGCGCAGGGCCCCCAGGCAGCGAGCAGGGTCGCGAGATCCACTCCGTCGACCACGAGGTTGCCGTCCAAGTCGCCCGTGGCGCCGCCGCCGACGGTGGCGGTCATCGCATATCCGTAGCCCACCGCGCCCGACGATGCCACCGGGATCCATGCCACGTACAGGCCCGCCGGAGTCGACGAACGGAACGAACGGTTGGCCATCACCTCGAACGGCTCCTGCATCGTGAGCGAGTCGCTGTTCCACAGCAGGCGGAAGTCGGCAGCGTCGTAGATCTCGACACGCGCCTTGGTGCCGGGGGGCGTGCCGCTGGCGTCGATCGCAAAGCCAATGCTCACCGTGTTGACCGTGAGCGTCACCGGTCCCGACGGGGACCGCACGTTGCGCACGCAACGAAGCGATGCATCGATCGGCGTGATGCCGTCACCGAGGATCACCGACTGCGTCCGCCCGTTCCAGGGCTCGTCGACGCCGCAAGTGATCGGTCCCGAGGCCGCCTCGCATGCCTGCAGCAGGCGGTTCGCGGATCCTGCCAGGGTGCCGTGGCCGCCCGGCGCCACCTTGCCGGGGTCCGATTGGTCGGTCAGCTTCCCCCGCGCGGCGGCCGCCATGAGCGCCAGGTAAGTGCGCGTTGCCACCGTGATCGGCGCGGCCATCTCCTCGGGGCGCGGCGGGTGGCGCTGCAGATAGAGCGCCGCAGCGCCCGCCACGATCGGCGATGCCATGGAGGTGCCGCTCTCGCGCTTCAGCCCTGCCGGCGCGCGCTTCCAGTCCGCAGCAAGGATGCCGACGCCCGGAGCCCAGATGCCGACCACCGGACCGTAGTTCGAGAACACCGCCGGATGGTCATCGACGTCCGTCGCGCCGACGCTCAGCGCGAACGCCGAGGATGCCGGGTAATCCCACGTCGCGGGATACGCATTGTTGCCAGCCGAGACCACCACCGGGATGCCGGCGACGTTCACGTAACGGACCGCGTCTTCCATTATCGCGTTCTCCGAGCCGACCTGCTGGCCGCCGAGCGACATGTTCACCACCGCAGGCAGCCGCACGTTGCCGGGCATCGCCACCCAGTTGAGCGCCGCCACCACGCTCGAGTTCGCGATCGGGCCGGACGGGGACCCGACACCCAGCGAGATGATGTCGGCGCCAGGCGCCACGCCGGTGGTCGCGCCGGCCGCGCAACCGGCCACGTGCGTTCCGTGGCCGGTGAGATCACGGCCGCCCTGGGCGCCGCTCCCGACATAGAAGTTGCCGATGTGACGAACCCGGCCGCCGAATTCCTGATGCTCCGGGATGATGCCGCTGTCCACGATCACGATCGTCACGCCGGTGCCGTCGGCACCGCACGGCTGGTACGTGGGCGCCAGTCCATCCGGCTGCGTGATTCGGCGAAGTCCCCACGGTGCCGGGCTGTTGGGGTTGTTTGGAACGCCGCTGCCCGCGTCGGTCGGCATGGATTCCATGTCCGGCTCCACGCGCGCCACCAGCGGATGGTTGCGCAGCTGCTCCGCCTGCGCCGCCGTCATCGAGGCCGCGAAACCCACCACCGCGTACTGGTAGCGGAACTTCACGCGCGCGCCGCCGATGGTCTCGGCAAGCACGCGATCGATCATCTGCTCCGCCACCGCCGGCGCGGTGCGACGCGGCTTCGCGCGCAGCTGCACCAGGTAGGAGGGAAGCCCCGAGTTCTCGTCGATCACCTGACCGGCCACGGCACCGTTGGCGACGTCTGGCGCGACCGCTGATTCCATCGCGCTCGCGCGTGGCGTCGCCAGGTCGCGCGCCACGGTCGATCCGCCTGCAGCAAGGGACGGGGCCGTCAATCCGGCGACACAGGCGGCCGCAAACGGAAGGGCGGACAGACGGAACGCTGCAGGATTGGACAACATCCGGCAAAGATCGCCGATGGCGGCACGCAGTCAAGCACTGCAGCAAAAACTTGCGAGGATTTATCAACCGTTGCGGCGGCCCGCGCCGCAAGCAACCGCGCACGGACCGCGCCACGCCCAGAATTACCCGCCGCTACGATCCCGCCGCCATGCACGACTACCAGCGGCAATTCATCGATTTCATGGTCGAGGCGGGTGTCCTCACCTTCGGCGACTTCACCACCAAGAGCGGGCGCAAGACCCCGTACTTCGTGAACACCGGCAAGTACCGCTCGGGCTCGCAGCTCGCGCGGCTCGGCCGTGCCTATGCCGACGCCATCGAGCGCTCGTTCCCGGCCGGGTTCGACTGCCTCTTCGGCCCCGCGTACAAGGGCATACCGCTGGTGGTGGCCGTGTCCATGGCGTTCGCCGAGCGCGGCCGCGAGGTGGAGTTCTGCTTCAACCGCAAGGAAGCGAAGGACCACGGCGAAGGCGGCCTTCTGGTGGGCCACCCGCTCAAGGACGGCGACCGCGTGCTGATCGTCGAGGACGTGACCACCGCGGGCACGTCCATTCGTGAGACGGTGCCGCTCCTGCGCGCCGCCGCCAAGATCCAGCTGGCCGGCCTGGTGGTCTCGGTGGATCGCCAGGAGCGCGCGAGCGACGCCTCCACGCGCTCCGCCCTGGCCGAGGTGGGCGCCGAATTCGCCATGCCCACCGCCGCCATCGTCACCATCGACGAGGTGGTCGAGCATCTGGGCGCCCGCCTGACGGACGCGGACCGCGCGCGGATCGCCGCGTACCGCGCGCAGTACGGTGCACGCGGCGCGTGAACGCGCGACGCTTGGCTCGAATCCACGCAGACCGGGCCATAACCCCGGGCAATTTCGCACCCCGGTGATCGGTTCCGCCCGCGCTTTACGTCTATGAGTGTGCAGGCAAACACATGCACACCACTATCCATTCCACCAGCCGTTCCGGAATCCTCGCCTCCCTCACCCTCGCGCTCGCCGCCGCCTCCGGCGCGACCGCCGGCGTCTACACCACCACGTACACGCTCACCACGCCCTACACGCTGACCACGCCCAACGCCACGCAGGTGGTCGTGAACTGGTCCACCAACGCCACCGGCGGCGTCATCAACGAGACCAACCTCACCAACTGGACGATTCGCCTCGTCGACGGCGCCACCGACCTCTACACCGACACCGTCATCACCGGCGGTTCCGTGCAGTCGATCGGCGGCGTCAGCCGCACCATCAGCAGCGTGATGTTCAACTTCAACCTCGACACGCTCACCGTGGGCGAGTTCGACAACATGCTGACGGGCTCCGCGCTCAGCGCCGCCACCGGCACGGCGTTCAACATCTACAGCTACTTCAACGGCAACCCGCCGCCGTATTCGCCGCTCGGCATGTGGTCCAACGGCAACGAAGCCACGCGGCAGCTGCCGGGCTTCTCGTCGGTGGTCACCACGCCGGCGCCGGGCGTGCTTGCCATCGCAGGCCTCGCGGGTCTTGCGGCCGCGCGTCGCCGCCGCGGTTGATCTGCGTGCGGTGAGCACCGCAAAAAGAACGACAGGAGGCGCATGGCCTCCTGTCGTCGAATCTCGGTTGAATCACGCAGCGCGCGTCAGCGGCGGCGACGGCTGCCGACGAACCCTGCCAGGCCCAGGAGCGCCACTGCGCCGGGCGCAGGGACAGTCACGCCGAAGTACAGGTTGTCGACGCTCGGGTACACCGCATCGGCCCCAACCGCGTTCTCCACGTTGATCGTCAGGCTGGCGATGGTGGCTGCCGTGGTGGAGCGGAAGCCAGTGAAGCTGGCGGGCGACGAGGCCTCGCCCTCGTAGCTGGTGCCGTCGCTCAGCAGCACGCTGAAGAAGACTGAGGCATTGGCGAACTCCGCGTCAACGCCGAAGAAGTTGCCGCCCACGGCGCGCACGCCGGGGGTGAACGTAAACGTGAGGGCATCGGGGAATTCAGTCGAGAACACGCCGCCCTGCACGTAGAGCCCGCCGTCGGCGAACGCGCTCCAGCTGACGCTCGCCGTCGACCCGGCGAACGGTGCCGGACGGTAGCCATCCGCGATCGAGTTGAACGTCTCGGTCTCCACCACGAGACCATCGGTGGCCACGCGGCTGTTCCAGATGGCCTGGTTCGAGGTGACGACAATGCCGGCGCTCGCGGAAGACGCAACTAGAGCCGAAGCCACGACGGCGACAGCGGAAACAAACTTCATGATGGGAACTCGAAAGGGGAAAGGGAACCGCCAGGGGAGGCTACCGCTGCAGAGAGGGAATCTGCGGCAGATCCTGACCCCTCCAAAGTGACACGGTCCGGCAACAACGCAAGCATCAGTGTCACTTTCTCACGAATCTTCTGGCGCGCAACGGGTATTTCTCGCGACCAACCGCCCCACGGCGAATGATTCCCCGCAGGTGGCGTTGCGTGGGACGACAACTTCCCGCGTACGGCATTAGTTATTGGACAAATCGCGCCTGCCCACTCGCCCCGCTCACTCCGCCGGATACTCGGTCACCTGCCCGACGCGGTTGCCGGGGGCGACGATCACCACGCGCGGCCGGTGCACGGCCAGCTCGGTGTCGGTCAGCATGCAGAAGCTCATCACGATCAGCTTGTGGCCGATGCCGGAAAGCCGGGCGCAGGCGCCGTTCACGCCGATGACGCCCGAGCCGCGCTCGCCCGGAATGACGTAGGTCTCGAAGCGCGCAGCGCTGTCGCAGTCGGCCACGAGCACCTTCTCGTTCGGGCGCATCCCGCTCGCGTCGAGCAGGTCGCGATCGATGGTGATCGAGCCCACGTAATCGGCGTCGCAGTACGTGACCGTGGCGTGGTGGAGCTTGGCGTGGAGGGCGTGGCGCAGCATCGTGTGACGACGATCGTAGCGGCAGCCACAGAGGCGCTCGCCCGACGACCGACGGGGCGCCCGACCGCCGGCGGCTGCATCGCCGCGCGCGGCATAGCCCCATGGCGGATCTTGACTTACGCCGCCCGCGGGCCGCTTTCGGACGGCGCGCGGGACGATCGTCTTCTCGCGCCCGGCGACGCGTCCGAGGCGCACACGGCCTTGGATCGCCGCGCCGCGAATCACCAACGCTAATCAAAGGAAAGCGAATGTGAAGGGCAATGGTCATGCAATGGCAGCGAAAGATCAGCCGGATCGCAACGAGCCGGAAACATTCCCGATGCATCATTCCGCCCGCGTCGCCCGGCGTTCCCCCCATCGCAGTCGCGATGGCGCCGTTCCCCAACGACGCACCCTTTCCGGAGACACGTCCGATGCGATCCCTTTCCCTCGTCACGTCGATGGTCCTCTTCATCTCGTCCGCCTCGTCCGCCGCCACGGTGTTCTCGGGCACCTACTCCCAGGACTTCGACTCCATGGGCACCGGCTCCGCAGCCCCCGAGGGCTGGCGTCACTTCGTGACTAGCTTCGGAACCAACTCCACGTGGGGGGCCTCCATCCCCGCCGGCGGCGCCACGGGCCTCTCGGCGATGTCCGTCAACACCGTTGGCTCCGCGCTGGTGGCCGCGACCACCCCGTCGGGCACGCAGAACAACGGCTTCAACGCCGGCGTCGGCGGCTCCACGACCAACCGCGCCATCGCCACTTCGCCGACCACCGTGGCTGGCGTGATCATCCAGCTCGACCTCGAGAACGGCACCGGCTCCGACGTTGCCGCCGGCACGGCCCTGAGCGTGTCCTTCGACACGATCCGCTACACCCAGGTTTCCTCCTCCAACCAGCTCCCCGGCTACTGGCTGTTCTACAGCCTCAACGGTGGCACCACCTGGACCAACGTCGGGCCGAATCCCACGCTGACCGAGGTCCCGAACACCGTCGGCACCACGAACTCCGCGCTCACGCTGACCCTCGGCGCAAACTGGACCAGCGGCTCGACCATGTATCTCCGCTGGGTGGACGACAACGCCCAGCAGACCAGCCCGGACCAGATCCTCGGCCTCGACAACGTGAGCATCACGCCGGCCCCCGGCGCGATCGCGCTGCTCGCCGTCGCCGGCCTGGTCGGCAGCCGTCGCCGCGCCTGACGCCCGTCACCCTCTTCCACAAAGGAGAACCACATGACGAGCAACAAGGCGATTGCACTCCTCGGTGCCATGCTCGCGGCGCAGGCCGCGGGCGCGGCCACCGTGCGCTTTGCGGTGATCGGCGACTACGGGCAGTCCTCCAACACGGCGACCGTCTCGGCGCGCGTGATGGCCTCGAACCCGGACTTCATCTGCACCGTCGGCGACAACACCTACAACACGTCCGCCACGACGGCCAACTGGGACAGCGCCGTCGGCCAGTACTACGCGCCCTACATCAAGCTCCCCTCGAGCTCGGCGTACGCGGCGCAGGGTTCGGCCACGAACCGCTTCTACTCGACGATGGGCAACCATGACTGGGACGTGGGCGGCAGCGCGGCCAGCTACACGGGGTACTTCTCGCTGCCAGGCAACGAGCGGTACTACACCGTGACCCAGGGTGACGTCCAGCTCTTCATGCTCTCGAGCGATCCTCGCGAGACGGACGGAGTGACGGTCGGCAGCACGCAGTACAACTGGTTCGCGTCGCAGATCGCGCAGTCGACCGCGCGGTGGCAGGTGGTCATGTTCCACCATCCATTCCAGACGTCCAACTCGTCGCATGGGCCGGCGACCTACATGAACTGGGGCTTCGAGAACATGGGCGTCGACATGGTGATGTCGGGCCACAACCACTTCATGGAGCGCCTGTCGTTCGGCGGCATCCCCTGGATCGTCCAGGGCGCCGGCGGCCGCAGCCACTACTCCATCGGCACCCCGGCGGCCAACAGCCAGTTCCGCAACACGTCCGACTACGGCTTCTCGATGGTCACCGCGACCGAATCGACCCTGACGCACCAGTTCGTCCGGGCCGACGGCACGGTCCTCGAGACGTACACCGTGCCCGCACCGGGGGCGTTCGCGCTCCTCGGGATGGGAGGCCTGCTGCGCCGGCGCGCACGGGCCTGATCGGCGACATCCTCGCCACGCCTAAGCGGGCGGCGGTCCGAAGCGACCGTCGCCCGCTTCCCTGTCCGAGGGTCGAGGATGCCCATGGATCGCGCGACCCCGGCAGGGGCGCCCGCCGCTCAGCGCGTCAGCCCGTAGAACTTCCGCGCGTTCTCGATGAGGATCCGGAACTCGTCCTCGTTGGGCGTGTCCATGCCCGCGCCCTCGATGAACGTGCCGCCCACCACGCCCACGTCGCCGGGGGCCGTCTCCGGCAGGTGCTTGGGGAACTGGTAGAAGGACCGCTTCACCTTCATGCCGGAGGCCGTCTTCCCCTCGCCGAAGTAGACGAGGATCATGTGCTGGAGCTTCGACCGGTCCTGGTCCTTCAGCATGACGAGGTGCCCCTGCACCGGCACCACGGCGGCGTCGCCGTTCAGGGCCCCCGCGCCCAGGCCCGCGCAGTCCACGATGAAGCGCGTCTCGACGTCGGAGAGTCGCTCCACCTTCCGCTTCACGAACTTCACGCGCGGCTTCAGCCAGTCGGTGAGCGACTGCATCATGACCGCCGTGTCCATGAAGATGCCGTCGTCGTACGCCACCATGCGCCGCGTGGTGCCGGTGCCGAAATCGAGGATCACGTCCTTGCCCGGCTTCATCACCTTGCCCACGTACGGCTCCAGGCCCGATTCCTTGCGATCGTCGAAGTAGGCAGGCACGATCACGGCGCCCGTCTTGAAGTGCGGATGCTCACCGCGCGCCACCTGCGCGTAGAAGCGGTACGCATCGAGGCCGATGCGCTCGATCACGGCCTGCATGGTGGCGTCGTTGTCCATGGAGACCGGCGCCAGCAGCCCGCCGGCGTTGTGCGAGGTGAGGCCGTCGAATCGCTCGGCCATGACGGTGATGTTGGTGTAGCCCTTCTGGCAGAGGTCGTACGCCGTGAAGAGGCCGATGACGCCCGCGCCGATCACCGTGATGGGCGTGTCCGTGCGCAGGTCCTTGGCCAGCGGCGAGCTGATCAGCAGGCCGTCCACGTACTCGGCGCTGCCGGGCGCCAGCGTCCAGCCGCTGCCGCCGTGCCCATAGTCGTGGGCCACCACCTTGTCGCCCACCTGCTCCACGCAGAGGCGCGGCGCGCCGTGGCGCATGGGCCGCTCGCACAGGATGCGCTTGCCGAGGTGCGCATCGGAAAGGTCCGGCGGCTGCACGTGGCGCACCTCCAGCGCAGAGGACGCAGGCGTGGCGGCCGTGGGCTGCGCGCAGCCGGCAGGCGCGAACAGGCATGCGGCGCATGCCAACGGAACGATCAGGAACGACTTCAGCATGTGCGAACTCCCTGCAAGGCGATGGCCGCCATTCCGTCGGCGGCAGGCCGGATGCTACGGATGCGGCATGGTCCGCGCACGCTGCGCAGCACTTCAGCGACTCGCCGCCGGCCCCGGGCCCGGCGCCGCGCTGGCACCCTGCCCCGCGTCCGGCACCGGCACCGGATCAAACGCCGAGCGCGGCAACTTCTCGCGCAAGCGCGAGCCGCGCCGGTTCTTCACCAAGTCATCGATCATCTGCGTCCAGGCCGTCTGCAGCGCCTGGTGGATGGGGTACCCGGACACCAGGGGCACCTCGGTGGCAATGGTGCAGTAGCCCGTGGAAACCCACTCGATGGCACCCGTCTCGGCGTCCCACACCTGGAGCGATGCCCAGATGGACACCCAGAACGTCCGCAAGATGGGGATCATGAAGGGCTGCAGCTGGCCGTCCTCGTTGGTGGTGATGTAGCCGAGCATCGGCATCACCAGGTGACGGACGCCGAGCGCCTTGCCGATCTTCGAGAGGCGCGCCTGGTCCAGGATCCCGCTCGCCGTGTAGTCGCGGGCCAGCAGCTGCCAGTCGCCCGCGATGCCCGCCGCGTTCATGCGCGCCATCGTCTCACCGGAGGACATGACCGTGCTGCCGGGCACCGCCGAGCGCATGGCAAGCAGGAACGACATGTCCGCAAGCGGAATCAGGCCGCCGTACGTGGTCGGCGTCATCGGCGGAAGCGTCGCGCACGTGGGCGGCGAGGCCGCCACGATGAGCAACGGGTCCATGTGCTCGCGGTACGACACCGTCTGCGTGTGCACGGCCACCTCGAACCCCTGCGACGCACAGGCGGCAAGCGGGGTGAGCAGGAGGCAGGCAACGAGGGCGCGGAGGTTCGGCATGCGGGGAACAGACCGCAGTGGCGTGGGCACGATCCGAGGCATCGATGGTCGCGGGTCACCTGCGTGGGGAGGCCGGGCAGATGGCACTTGGCCCGATTTTCCGCGTCTCCGTGGGATGCGGATGACGCCCCTCGATAAAATGCCCGAGCGCCGCATGCATCAAAACCGCCACCAACACCCCGTTGACGATCGCTGCGACCCGGCCATGATCGCCGTGCTGCGGTCGCAATCCCCGGGCGCGCGGCTTGCCGCGCTCGATGCCATGTGGCGCTCGGCAGTCACGCTCGTCCGCGCCGGCGTGCAGGCACAGCACCCAGATTGGTCCGAGACGATGCTTTGCGCGGAGACGGCGCGTCGGATGGCCAATCGCCACGGTTCGGAAGCGCACAGCTGATGGAGCCCACCGAACTCCTGCGCCTCGTCGGAGAGCAGCTCGACCGGATCGGATGCAGGAGATTCACCACCGGCTCCGTGGCCTCGATGGTCTTCGGCGAACCGCGCTTCACGAACGACATCGACATCGTCGTGCGCATGGACGAGCGGCAGGCCCGGCTCCTGGCCGAGGGCTTCGCGGGGGACACGTGGTATGCAAGTGCCGAGGCTGCTGTCGATGCCGCGCGTCGGCGGAGCATGTTCAACATCATCCACGTGCCCTCCGGGCTGAAGGCCGACATCATCGTCGCCGGAGATGGCGCCTTCGATGAATCGCGTTTCCAGCGAGTGCGGAACATCGAGCTGCCCGGCGGTCGCATCGAGCCCTTCGCATCGCCCGAGGACGTCATGCTCAAGAAGCTCCTGTTCTTCCAGGCGGGTGGCTCCCAGAAGCATTTGCGGGACATCGCCTCCATGGTGGCCGTGCAGGGGGCCGATTCGCTGGACTGGCGCTACCTCGAGGATTGGGCAGCCAGGCTTGGGGTCGCCGCGGAACTCGAGAGGATCCGACCATGAAGAGCAAGGCCACCACCGTCAAGGCGTACCTGGCGTCCCTCCCCGCGGATCGCCGCGCCGGCATCGAGGCCGTGCGCAGCGTGATTCGCCGGAACCTCGACAAGCACTACGAGGAATCCATGCTCTACGGCATGATCGGCTACGCCGTGCCGCACCGCGTGTGGCCCCTCGGCTACCACTGCGACCCGAGCAAGCCGCTGATGATGGCTGCGCTTTCGAGCCAGAAGAACAAGCTGACCGTCTACCTGATGAGCGTCTATTCGGACAAGAAGGAACGGGCGTGGTTCCAGAAGGCCTGGGCCAAGACCGGCAAGAAGCTGGACATGGGCGGTTGCTGCATCCGGTTCACGAAGGCGGAGGACGCCGCGCTGGACGTGATCGGCGAGGCCATCCGCCGCACGCCGGCGAAGGCGTACGTGGATAGCTACGTGCAGACGCTTGCGAGCACAGGGCGTGGGCCGGACGGGAAGAAGCTGAAGCCGGTGGCGGCAACGAAGAAGGCGGCGAAGAAGCCCGCGAAGAAGGTGGCGACGAAGGGTGCGAAGAAGTCCACGAGGAGCGCGGCGCGCGCCGCGAAGGCACCGCCTGCCGGACGGCGGCGGGCACGCTGAGGAGCGGCGCGCCGGCGCACGCGCAACCCTCCGCCGCACGTGCCCGTACCCTCACCAGCATGCCACGCGACCACGGCATCGAACGCCCTGCTCCGGAAGCATGGTCCATCGACCTGCCTGACGCCGGTTCCACGTGGGGCACCTACATCAGCGAGTCTCGCTGGTCGGAGGACGGCAGCCGAATCTTCGTCTCCCGCACGGTGGACCCGCGCGTATGGCCGCTCCTGGACGCAGCGCGGCCGGACATCGGAGCGCTGTTGGTGGTCGCCGGCGTTCTGGCGATCATCATCGGCGTCGCGCGCATCGTGCGCCGTCCCCGGATCGCCGGCCGCAGCTACTGCCGGCGCTGCAACCACGACCTCAACGCCGTGCCGGGCGAACGCCCCAGCTCGCCGCGGTGCCCCGAGTGCGGCCTGCCGCTCGATGGGCGCGGCGTGACGGCCGGCAGAGGCAGGGGCCTGCGGATGGCACGTGTCGGCGTGCCAGCGCTCGTCACGGTTGGGTGCGGCGTCGCGCTGTTCCTCACGTCGATCGCACCCCCGCAGTCAAAGCGACTGAACCCGGCGTGGCCGGTCGCGGCAGCTTCCGCGGTGCCAAACTGGCCATGGTGGCGTCGCTCCACCATCGACGAGCCGGAGCGGCTCAAGCTCCGGATCGATGTCATCCGTGTCGACGCCGATGGCCTTCGGCTGGAGAGCTCCGCCATCCTCGCCGGAAGCGGCCAGCAATGGGTGGCGCGTGCCGACGGCACCGCGGTCGCATGCGTCGAATACTCACCCGACACCGAATGGGTGCCGCGCGTCGCCTGGCTCGACACCGTCGGCGGCCGCGGTGGTTCGGTTGACCTTGCTCCTGCGCGCACAGGATTTCCGACAATCTGCGGCTGGTCGCCGGATGATCGCGAGATCGTGGCACTGGTGCAGTTCACGGGGTCCACGTACAGCACGCGCGACGACGGCACCG
>Ga0114967_10000887_pt1 | contig 25166 bp, 20 predicted proteins | sample M_130628_MF_Meta_FD_92639 | JGI IMG/M metagenome (GOLD analysis project Ga0114967, IMG submission 92639) | Freshwater microbial communities from Lake Montjoie, Canada to study carbon cycling - M_130628_MF_MetaG | ecosystem: Environmental > Aquatic > Freshwater > Lake | place: Lake Montjoie...
AGAAATCCTTGAGGCCATGGCCCAACACCGAACGTCTCGTCGACGATTCCTCGGCATGGGTGGGCTTGCCCTTGGTGGTCTTGCCGTTGGCCCGACATTGCTTGCGGCGTGCAGTTCGGGTTCGAGCAGCAGCAGCGGCAGCGGCAGCAGCGGTGGCATCACCGTTCTCAACTGGCCGCTTTATATCGAAGACGATGAGCCCACCACGTCGCCGACGCTCAAGGCATTCACGACTTCGACCGGCATCAAGGTCAATTACAAGAACAGCATCGATGGCAACGAGTCGTTCAACACCAAATACCAAGCCACGCTCGAAAAGGGCAAGGGAATCGGTGCTGACCTCATCGTGCTCACCTCGTGGAATGCTGCGGCCTACATCGCCGACAACCTCGTCGAGCCTTTCGATGCCACCACGTTCCCCAACAAAAAGAATGTGATTTCCCGTCTGGCTAATCCGTCGTGGGATCCAGGACGGACCAAGTCCATTCCATGGTCAGTTGGTCAAACCGGTCTCGCATACTGGCCTGACAAAGTCGGCGGCAAGATCACTGACGTCAACGCGATCTTCGATCCAAAGTTCAAGGGCAAGGTCACGATCCTCGACGAGATGCGCGACACGGTTGGACTCACGATGCTCGGTATGGGCAACAACCCAAGCACCGGCACTGTTCCCCAGATGCTTGCTGCCGTCGACAAGATCGGTAAAGCACGCGACGCCGGCCAGTTCAAAAAAGTCACTGGCAACAGTTATACCGAAGATCTCGCACTGGGCGACACTTGGATCGCTGTTGCATGGTCCGGCGATGTCGCACAGTTGCAAGCCGACAACCCCGGTCTCGAATGGGTCATCCCAAGTCAGGGCGGCATGTTGTGGGTCGACAACGCCATGATCCCCGTAGGCGCAAAAAATCCTGAGGGTGCAAACAAACTCCTCAATTACGTGTATGACCCTGCTGTTGCCGGACCGTTGTACGAAAGCATCATGTACATCCCACCGGTTACGGGTGCAACGCAGTACATGAGCTCTACCGCGCAGACCAGCCCATTCATCGTGCCTCCGGCAACACCGCCGCTGTACGAATTCGATGTCATCAGCCCCGATGCAACCGAACAGGTTTCACGCGCCTTCGTTGCAGCCACCGAGCAGTAACACCGCTCGATGACCGCTGCTGCTGCGCCGTCGCGCCTTCGTCGCCCTCGCCGTGATCGCGACGGGGATGACACCGGCGTTCCGGCACGGCGGTGGTTCACTCCATGGCTCCTCATCGCGCCCGGCGGCCTTTGGCTGCTGGTCTTCTTCGTCATTCCGCTCTTCAGTCTTGGGCGGCTTTCGCTCCAAGACGGAGGGCTTTCGAATTATTCGACGGTAATTTCCGACAACTCCACGGTAATCATCCGCACATTCATCTACGCCGCAATCTCGACGATCTCTGCGATCATCATCGGCTACCCGCTTGCGTATGTGATTGCCACCAAGGGAGGGAAGTACAAGAACTTTCTCCTTGCGCTTGTCGTGTTGCCGTTCTTCGTGACCTACCTCGTTCGCACGTTGTCATGGAAAATCTTGTTGTTCGACGGTGGACCTGTAGTCGGAATTCTTCATTCACTGGGGATTCTCAATCAGAACCAAGGTGTGCTCGGGTCACCATTCGCAGTTGTCGCTGCACTTACCTACAACTTCCTGCCCTTCATGGTCCTGCCCATCTATGTGAGTCTCGAAAAGATAGATCGTCGACTTCTCGATGCAGCCGCCGACCTCTATTCGTCACCCGCTCGAGCCTTCCGAAAAATCACGTTGCCGCTCTCGCTGCCCGGATTGTTCGCCGGCACGTTGCTGACCTTCATCCCCGCCGCTGGCGACTTCGTGAATTCCGAACTGCTCGGCTCAGAACGCACCGTCATGATTGGCAACATCATCGAAAAGAACTTCGGCAAAGAATTTTTCCGACCTGAACTTTCGGCGCTTTCGTTCATGTTGATGGCCATCATCCTCATCGGCGTCATTATCTACGCCCGACTTCTCGGCACCGAAGAGATCGCATGAACACGCCCAACTGGCTCCGTGCACTCGGTCGCGTTTCGTTATGGATCTGGGCTGCGCTTGGACTGCTCTTTTTATTCACGCCCATCCTCATCACGGTCATCTACTCATTCAACGAGCCGACCGGGAAATACAACTACGTCTGGAACAAGTTCTCGCTTGCCGGTTGGGCCGATCCGTTGAAGTACCCCGAACTCACCGACGCTCTGATCTTCAGTCTCAAGATCGCCATAGTTGTCACGGTCATCGCGACTCTTCTCGGAACGCTCTTGGCCATGGCCATGGTGAAGTACAAGTTCCGAGCCAAAGGTGTCATTGGCGCGATTCTCATTCTTCCGCTCACGATGCCCGAAGTTGCGCTCGGTTTTTCACTTCTCACATTGTTCGTGGCCGTCAACTGGTCACGTGGTTTCGTCACCATCATCATCGCCCAGGTGATGTTCTCGGTCAGTTACGTCGCCACCACTGTGCGCGCTCGAATTCGTGGTTTCGACTGGCGCCTTGAAGAAGCTGCTCTCGACCTTGGGGCATCGTCGTTCCGCACATTCCGCAAAATCACCCTTCCGCTCATCTCTCCGGGCGTCGTTGCTGCGGCGATGCTCACCTTCGCTCTTTCGCTCGACGACTTCATCATCACCTATCTGAACTCGGGCCTCGACAACACGTTCCCCATCCAGATTTGGAACATGAAACGCTCGAAGATCCCCGTACAGATCAACGTTTTCTCTACTGCACTGCTCATCATCAGCGTGATTCTCGCCATCACGGTCGTCGTCGGCGGCAATCGTCGATCGCGGAAACTGGCCGGATTGACCGAAGTCTCCGGCACTTCGCTCAACTCCTGAACCATCCCTTCTCCCCGTGATTGCCGAAACGCTGGCACCGGGCAAGAATCAACGCAACGACCAATGGCACGCCCGATACTCGGGCGGTCTCTCTCGGGAGCAACTCATGAGCCGGACCCCTGCGGAACTCCGACAGCTCGCCCAGTCCCATTTATGGGGACACTTCAGTCGGCTCGACCCCGGTGACGGCGGTGCCCCCATCATCGAACGCGGCGACGGCTGCTGGGTATGGGACGTTGAAGGAAAGCGTTACCTCGACGGACTCGCAGGTTTGTTCACCGTGCAGATCGGTCACGGCCGCAGCGAACTCGGCGAGGCCGCAGCGAAGCAATCTGCCACGCTTGAGTACTTCCCCATCTGGACCTACGCCCACCCAAACGCGATTGAACTCGCGGCACGACTTGCGCACCTTGCACCGGGCGATCTCAACCGTGTGTTCTTCACTACCGGTGGCGGCGAGGCCGTTGAGTCGGCGTGGAAACTCGCGCGGCAGTACTTCAAACTTCGCGGCGAACCGCTTCGCACAAAAGCGATCACTCGTTACCTCTCGTATCACGGTACAACTATGGGCGCTCTTTCACTCACGGGTGTTCCCGCGTTTCGCCAAATGTTTGAACCGCTCGTACCTGGTGTTGGCCGCGCCGCGAATACCAATCGCTATCGCTGCAATATGTGCGCCGGCGAAAGCGCTTGCAACCTCGGATGCGCTGACGACATCGAGACGATGATCCTGCGCGAAGGCCCCGACACCGTGGCGTGCGTGTTCGTTGAACCCGTGCAAAACGCCGGTGGGTGTTTCACTGCTCCCGATGAGTACTTCACACGAGTTCGTGAGATCTGTGATCGTTATGGAATTCTCATGATCAGCGATGAAACCATCTGCGCATGGGGTCGTCTCGGTGCGATGTTCGCCTGTGATCGCCTCGGTTATGTCCCCGACATCATCACTTCAGCAAAGGGACTCACCTCGGGCTATTCACCGCTCGGCACCATGATCGTGAGCGATCGGATCGCCGAACCATTCGCCGAAGAGGGCGTTTCGTTCCTTCACGGCTTCACATTTGCCGGCCACCCAGTGAGTTGTGCCGTGGCCATGGCCAACCTCGACGTCATCGAACGCGAAGGCATTATTGATCACGTGCTCGCCAACGAAGCCGCGTTCCGTGCGACCCTCGAAAAACTTCTTGATCTTCCGATCGTTGGCGATGTCCGTGGCATGGGGTTCTTCTACGGCATCGAACTCGTGAAGAACGCGAAGACTCGTGAGACCTTCAACGCCGAGGAATCAGAACTTCTTCTTCGAAGCCATCTTTCGAGACGACTCCTGGAACTCGGTCTCGTGTGTCGGGCCGATGACCGCGGTGAACCCGTGATTCAAGTTTCGCCTCCGCTCATTGCTGGTCAGGACGAGTTTGATGAGATCGAACGAATCATCCGCATCGCTCTTGTCGAAGCAATCGATATTCTCGCCGAAGCCGGCACACCGGTCGCTCTGTCGTAACGGAGTCGTTGTCGATCCCAAATAACGCTCGCAACTTCCGAACTTAGGAAAGCGCGGCGATCGATTCACTGAGCGCAACGACGCACTGGTCGAGTTGCGCGTCGGTCGTTACGAACGGTGGGCAAAATGCAATCGTGGAAAGCCCGATGGGGCGCGCGATCACGCCGCGCTTCATCATTTCGTTTCGTACCGCAGGTGCCGACAGGCCCGGCTGAAGCTCTGCACTCCAAATGCCACCAACACCGCGAGCCTCAACAATTGCTCCTGACTCGCTCAACGCCATGAGTCCGCCGCCGATTCGTTCCGCTATCGCTGGAATGCGATCGAAAAGGTTCTCCTCAAGCAGGATCGCTGTGTTCGCAAGTGCTGCAGCACATGCACTGGGGTGGCCGCTGTAGGTGTAGCCGTGTCGAAAGATGAAAGTCGGGTCAGCTTCAATCACATCGAGCACCGCATCGCCCACCACAACACCACCAAGCGGCAAGTAGCCAGAAGTGCAGCCTTTTGCGAACGTGATCATGTCGGGAACAACGCCGTAATGCGATGCGGCAAACCAAGTTCCAAGACGACCGAAGCCGGTGATGACTTCATCAAAAATCAACAGCACGCCGTACTCGTCACACAGTTCGCGCAAACGAATGAGATATCCATCAACAGGGGGATGCACGCCACCGGCGCCTTGCACGGGTTCGGTGATCACCGCGGCGATCTTCGCACCCGAACGTGCAAAAAGTTCTTCGACCTCACCAATGTCGTGAGCCGACACCTGATGCACCGTGTCAAGCAGCGGACCAAAGCCCTGCTGATTGAGTGGAAGCCCTTGCACGGATACGCCGCCGTAGGCAACGCCGTGGTACGAGTTCACACGGCCTACGAACTCGTTTCGTTCAGGATTCCCCTTCAACGAATGAGTGAGCCGCGCCAGTTTCAGTGCAGTCTCGACCGCTTCAGAACCTGATGACGTGAAAAAGATTCGGCTGTCATCCATCGGCGCAGCAGCGGCAACGAACGCCGCGAATGTTTCAACCGTTTCATTCGTAAAAATGTCGAAGGTGTTGTAATTCTCGAGCACCGCCATTTGCGACGCCACCTGATCGACGATTTCCCAGCGGCCGTGGCCAACGTTGCAATACCAAAGGCTGGCTATTGCGTCGATGTACTCGTTGTCTTGGTTGTCCCACACCAGCGCGCCTTCGCCACGAGTGATGGTGACGAACTCTTCGGCGGCAGCACCAGGGCGAGCGAACGGATGGAGAAATGGGCTTCTCGACACGATGACCTCGAATGACGACGGGTGAGGTCTCAGTCTCCCACGATCGCTAGCCTCGTTCTGTGGGTACTGAGCAACCAACGATTCGCCGGGCGGTCTATCCCGGCTCTTTCGATCCGCCCACGATCGCCCATGTGCACTTGGCCCAAACCGCCATTAGCCAACTTGGCCTCGATCGCGTTGATTTCGCCATCTCCTCGGCAACGCTCGGCAAAGACGATTCTCACCTGACCCCGATCAATGACCGCGTCGATGAACTTCGCTCTATTGCCCAAGGCGACGATCGCCTTGGTGTCCTCGTCACCCCCCACAGTCTTCTCGCCGATATTTCCGAGGGCTACGACGTCATCATTCTCGGCGCCGACAAATGGCAGCAAGTGCTCGACCCGGTTTGGTACGGAGACTTCGACGCGCGAACACAAGCGCTGTTGCGACTTCCACTTGTTGCGCTCGCGCCTCGGCCTCCGTGGCCGATGCCCGCGGACGATCCAGCCGCCGAACCACCGGCCGGAGTCGCAGTAGTCATCCTCGATACTGACCCGGCGCATCACCCCGTTTCGGCCACTGAAGTTCGAGCCGGACGTGAAGAGTGGCGGGCAACACGAGGCCTGAACGACAAGTGAGCGATACGGTCAGACCATGAAGGTTGCGGCCGTTCAACTCAAATGTTCGTCGGAACAGTCCGACAACTTTCCGCGTGCAGCAGCACTAATTCACTCCGCATCACAACAGGGTGCTGAGTTGGTGGTGCTTCCCGAACTTTTTGCATCACTTGGTCGGACCTCGCATATGCGAGAGGTTGCCGAACCGCTTGATGGCCCAACGCTGGCCTGGGCGCAATCGACTGCGCAAACAAGCAAATGCGCACTCATCGCTGGATCGTTCATCGAACACGACAGCAACGCGCTGTTCAATACTTCAATCGCAGTCGACGCCGATGGTTCTCTGCTTGGCAGTTACCGCAAAATCCATTTGTTCGATGTCGACATCGAAGGTGCCCGATCGAAAGAATCCGACACGTTCTCGAGTGGCACCGACCCGGTTGTTGTCGACATCAACGGGCTAAGCGTCGGGCTCACGATTTGTTATGACCTTCGCTTTCCCGAACTGTTTCGGGCCGAAGCCAACCAGGGCGCCGACATCATCGTTGTTCCCGCAGCGTTCACAGAAGCAACCGGTCGCGACCATTGGGAACTGTTGCTACGCGCAAGGGCGGTTGAGAACCAGACGATGATCATTGCTGCGGCGCAATGGGGAACGAGCCCCGACGGCACCGAGCGTCACGGCCACGCACTGATCGTTGATGCATGGGGCCGAGTGCTGGCCGACGCTGGGCCCGAAGGCGACACGTTCGTTGAAGCAGACTTCGATGCGACTGCGCAATCAGATATTCGCAACCGACTTCCAGCGCTCACGCATCGGCGACTCAACCGCTAAACATCGCCAACCACTGTTCCGGCGTCTTTGGTCGGAACACGAAATTCGCATGGCGAGTTTCACCCATCGATGCCGATGGCGCGGCGGAATAGAGATGGCCGGGAAACAGAATCGAATCGTCGGGAACCTTCGCCAACTTCTGCGTGAGGCTTTCGTACAACGCCAACGGATCGCCACCGGGAAGGTCAGTGCGACCGCATCCCTCAAGAAAAAGTGTGTCGCCCGAAATCAATGCGCCGTCGAGCATGAAACATTGACTGCCTGGTGTGTGCCCTGGCGTGTGAATGAGCTCGATCGGAATGTTGCCGACCATTACGACATCGCCACTGCGATGCGTGACGAGATCGGCATCGGTGAGATTCGTGACCTTGCGCACGTATTCGGCTTCTTCGGTTTGCACATGGATCGGCACCGAAACAATGTCGAGCAGTTCATGCACGCCTTCGATGGAGTAACCCATCATTTCTCCGCCGACATGATCGGGGTGATAGTGGGTGGCCAGCACACCGGTGAGTTCCATGTCGTCAGCGGCAAGTACATCGATAATGCCTTGCACGTCGTAGGCCGGGTCGATAGCGACGGCTTCGCCGGTCTCGCGATCGCCAATGAGGTAGACGAAGTTCACCATTTGGCGAGCCAAGGGATCGTTGGTGGCAATGTCACGCCCAGCGAGCAACTGGCGGAAATAGAGACGATCAGAGGCGGCGGCATCAGTCATAGGGACAGTCTTGCGGAAGGCAGGCGCAACGGCCACACTCCGCTCATCACTTTTGGGGGAATCGATATGACGAACACCGACAAAGTCCACGAGCCGCTCACCGATCTATTTATGGGTTTCACGCTCGACACCGATGACCCATTTCCCATCTACGCCCAGTTACGAGAGCAGAACCCCGTTGCCTGGAACGCCACGCAGGGTTTCTGGGTGGCCAGTCGTCACGCCGATTGCATGGCGGTGTCCACTGCTCCCGACACGTTCCGCTCGGCCAAAGGCATTCTCACATTTGAGATCGGTGCTGACTACGCCACTCCCCCGACGATGATGCACACCGATCCGCCCGACCACACTCGCTACCGCAATCTCGTGCAGCCAGCGTTTGGTCGCAAGGTTGTTCGTACGCTTGAAGATTCAGTGCACGCAGCCGCAAAAACTCTTGTCGATGCGTTGCCGCTTAACGAGCAGATCGAAATCGTTGCGCCGCTTGCCGTTCCACTTCCGGTTCAGGTCATCGCACAACTTCTTGGGCTCCCGGAAAGCGAATGGGACAAGGTGTGGGACTGGTCCGAAGCTTCCATTCCCGGCACTGAGATCTTCAACAACGAAGAACTCAAGAACCGTTTGAATGGCGAAATGATGGCCGAACTCATGCGCCTCGTAGCTACGTCACGTACCGAACCTCGTGAAGACGTCATCTCTATGTTGTCGAGTGTTGAGATCGACGGCGATCGTCTTACCGATGATGAAATCGCCATGTTTCTCAATCAGATTCTTGTTGCGGGAAATGAAACGACTCGCAACACCATCAGCGGCGGTTTAGTTGCGCTCGCGGAGAACCCCGATCAGTGGGCACGCCTCGTTGCCGATCGTTCGCTCGTTGCCAGTGCCGTCGAAGAAATTCTTCGTTGGACAACTGCAGTTATTTATTTCATGCGTACCGCTGCCGTCGACACCGTTCTCGGCGGACAGCAGATCAGCGCGGGCGATGCGGTTGTCATGGTCTATGCATCGGCTAATCGCGACGAAGCCGAATTCGGGCCGACCGCTGATCAGTTCGATGTTGGTCGATCACCAAACCATCAAATTGCGTTTGGCTTTGGTGCGCATTTCTGTCTTGGTGCTGCGCTCGCTCGCCTCGAAGTTGCTGCAGTGCTTGAACACTTGCTTGATCGTGGCGTCACGCGCCTCGAACTGCTTTCACCAGCGGGCATGTCGGCCAGCAACGTGATCGCCGGCGTCAACCGCGCCGAAGTAATCCTTCACACGAACTAGCGACCCAAGAGCGGCCCACAAAGCCGCCATCGGAAACGTCGTGTTTCAATCTTTTTTCTCTGGTTTACGTCTCTCTCGTTTCACAAGACGAGAAACATCAGCTCGATTAGCGAGAATTTCAGCAACCAATTCCTTGTTCTGTAGGAACCGGGTTTCCAATGAATCGACCATTTGCCGATACTGCCGATCGGACCCGTCGAGAAACGGGTCAGGTTGTTTTATTAGTGAGTGTCGCGCCAGGCCTGTTCGGCTCGGCGGGTGACCTCTCGCAGCGGCAGGCCCAATGCCCGGGCGGCCTGCGCAGCATCATCGTGTTCGGCCTTCACGCGGCCGGCAGTGACTTTCACCTTCACCGATTGACCATCGACCTCGACCGTGTCGAATTTGCGCGATTGCGGCCAACGTTCGAGCTGCGTTCCGCGCACACCCATCGTTCCGGTTTCGCGCACGAGCACATCGCGCACCGCCGCAGCCTGTGCCGGATCAACCAACGCGCTCACCGTGTGTGCAGGTCGGCCTTTCTTCATGATGATCGGCGTAAGCCACGCATCATGCGCTCCGGCTTCGAGTAACGCGTCGATGGCATAGGCCAGCGTTTCACCCGTGACATCGTCGACATTCGCTTCAAGCAGCACAACCGGCTGACCTTCAACCGAAGGCGAATCAGAACGCGTGCCAATTACGACGCGAGTGAGATTCGGACGATCACCAAGGTCGGCAGTTCCTGCGCCATAACCGGCACAACGAATGGTCATGGCCGGCATCGGGCCCCACTGCACAACATTCGCGGCCAACAACGCGGCGCCAGTTGGTGTGGTGAGTTCGCGCGGAATGTCGAGGCCGTAAGTGGGCGCGTCGGCCAACAACGACACCACTGCGGGAACCGGAACCGGCAACACCCCGTGAGCAGCGCGCACGGTTCCTAATCCATCGGCCACTGGTGAGGACGCAACTTCATCGACACCGAGCAACTCGAGCGCAATGCACGTGCCGACGACATCGATGATCGCGTCGAGCGCGCCGACCTCGTGGAAGAGCACCGATTCGGGCGGCTGACGGTGCAAGCGACCTTCGACTTCGGCCAGCGCGCGGAACGTTGCCAGCGCGCGCCGATGCACACGGTCGGGCAACTTGGCGTCGGCGATGATCTGGGCAACAACAGCAGCCGAACGGGCCGGCGGTGTTGCTTCGGTATGCACATAAACTTTCGTGGCGGCAATACCTGAACGAAGAACGATTTCGGTTTCTAACGACCAGCCACTAACTGGCAGTTGCTGCAACATCGAACGGATCTCGTCGACATCGGCTCCGGCGTCGATCAATGCACCCAATGCCATGTCGCCAGCGATACCAGAGAAGCAATGGAACCACGCAACGGTGCTGTTCGAACTTGGCCCGGCCGGAACTGTGATGCCTTCCCACGCAACTGTTCCTTCGAACACCGCGTCGTCGTGTGAATGATCGTGCGAATGCTCAGACATCGCTGCGCTCTGAAACGCGTGCGTTCATCATTCGAATAATGGCAATCGCCGCACCGAAACCGTTATCGATTCCGACAACGGTCAAACCCGACGCGCAAGATGCCAACATCCCCAACAACGCGGTGATGCCGTCTAACGAAGATCCATAGCCCACCGATGTCGGAACGGCCACCACTGGTGCCGACGAAAGTCCGCCAACAACACTGGCCAGTGCGCCTTCCATGCCAGCAACAACAACAATTGCGTCGACTGCAGCCAACTCTTCGGCTGCATCGAGAATGCGGTGCAGCCCAGCAACACCCACATCGGTAATTCGAATCGGTCGAAAGCCATGTGCCGCAAGCGTGGCCGCGCATTCATCGGCAACCGGAAGGTCTGCGGTTCCAGCCGTGACGACCGCGACGCGTTCACGTCGTTCGGCCGCCGAGCGCCACACCACCGTGTGCAAGCGAGCGTTCGTCGAATCGCCGCCGCCCGCTTCGATCACATGGCCATCGTCAGATCCGGCCAACGCTGCCGCAACCTGATCAGCCGAGGCCCGCGACAACAACACCGGTGAAGAGCCAGGCTGGGCCAACAATTCGGCCACAATCGCCGCGCATTGTTCCGGCGACTTTCCCGGAGCGAACACGGTTTCGGCCAAGCCCTGTCGCAGCGTTCGATGGTGGTCGACCTTGGCGAAACCCAAATCAGCAAAGGGCAATCGCCGCAGCGCAGCAACGGCATCGTCGGGGCTGATCTCGCCCTGACGAACCCCTTCTAACAACTCACTCAGGGCTTCGGCGTCCATTCCCCTATCCTCGCCCATTGTGACCTCATCCGCAGCACCAGCATCCGGCACTGACTGGACCCGCCGCACGATCGCCTTCCTCGGCCCCATCGGGACCTTCTCCGAGCAGGCATTGCTGAGCCAGGACGACCTTGCCACGGCCAACCTGCGTCCACTCGACACCTTCGCCAATGTGCTGAGCGCCGCCGAAGACGGAAACTGTGATTACGCCTTCCTCGCCCTGGAAAACGCCATCGAGGGAACCGTCAACATCACCCAAGACGCGCTCGCGTTCGATTCCGATCTGCTTATCCAGCGCGAAATCGTTCTGCCGATTCATCTAGAACTCATGGCCCGAACGGGCGTGAAGCTTGAAGACATCACGCAGGTGTGGTCCTACCCACACGCGCTCGCGCAATGCCGCAAGTACATGAACGCGAATCTTCCCAACGCGATTGCCGAAGCTTCAAACTCCACCGCCGACGCCGCGCGCATGTTGGCCGAGGCCACCGATGCACTCGCCACAAGCGGCGCCGCGATCGCACCAGCTCGCGCTGCCGAGGTCTACGGCCTCAACGTTCTGGCGCACGAAATCGAAGATCACGATGACAATGCCACGCGCTTTGTTCTCGTTGCCCCCAAAACAATTCCCGCACCAACCGGGCATGACAAAACCTCAATCGTTGTGTTCCAACAAGCTGACGAACCCGGATCGCTGTTGTCGGTCCTTCAAGAGTTCGCTGCTCGTGGCATCAATCTCACCAAGCTCGAGTCGCGCCCCACGCGCCGAGGCCTTGGCGACTACTGCTTCCTCATCGATTTTGAAGGACATATTTCCGATGAGGTCGTGGCCGACGCGCTGCGTTCGCTCAAGTCCAAGCACGCCGAAGTGAAATTCATGGGTTCCTACCCCGCCGCCGGCGAACATGGCCATGCCGTTCGCCAAGAGGTTGCCGAGGCACAGGACAAGGCCACCGACTGGATCACCGAACTACGCAATCGCGTCAACTGAGCCACCGCCCCGGCCCATTGGGCCTGCCGCAGACGAGTCGCTAATGTCTCGGGCGGAAGGGTGGCAGAGCGGACGAATGCAACGGTCTTGAAAACCGTCGAGGTGAAAGCCTCCGGGGGTTCGAATCCCCCTCCTTCCGCCATTCGAAATCGCAGGGGTTTGCCCTGTATGTTGCAACCCTGCATATGGAGAGGTGCCAGAGTCCGGCCGATCGGGCCTCCCTGCTAAGGAGGTGGCGGGTAACACCGCCCGTGGGTTCGAATCCCACCCTCTCCGCTCGCAGTGATGGGTCTCGCTCCGGCGGGGCCCATCACTCTTTTTGCGCCTGACCTCAGAGCACCCGGAATTCGCAGAGCGGCCCGGTGGCGTTCGCCAAACGACGGTCGGTCGTTGCAAGTGGAACGCCGAAGGTTTCGGCGATTGCCACATACCAAGCGTCGTGCGCAGAAACGTTGTGGCGCAGCTCCCAGATGCGTTCAATAAAGGGTTCGAACGGCAACTTTACGATCGGCAATTCGCCGAGGTGCTTTATGGCCTCGATTGCGAGCGCCTCTTCAATCTCGCCGTCGCGAACCATCCGTCGGAACCCTTGCACGACTTCCACCCCGAGTGACTGAGGCGCCATCACCGTGTTGTCCCTGAGTATCTGGTCGAAATCGCTCGTGGAAAGCGAATCGCGATACGCCTCAATCGCGGCTGACGCGTCGATCACGATCATCCCCACAAGCGATCCCACTTCTCATCGGCCTCCCGGCGACCTTCATCAAGCGCTTCAAGAATCTGCTCGCGAGTGATCTGCTTCGGCCAACGTTTGCGGATTTCCTTCATTTCGCCCAGCAACACTTCGATATCTTGCGTTCTGCCGATCTCAATCAGCCTCGCCAGCAGATATTCCTGGAGCGACTGGCCCGCCTGCGCCGCCTTCGCGGCCAAGGCGTCACGAGTCGCTTCCGGCACGTTACGAACTGAGATTGATGGCATGCATGCATTTTGCAGGCAGTCCTCGCAGCGGTCAATCATTTTTCACACTCCATCCCCTCGTCCCCAGACCAAATGGGAACTCAATCACTTGGGGGAACTAGCGTCATGGGCCATTCACACTCGTTCGACGACACCGGAAAAGGCCATGGCGACCGACAGTCACACGATCATTTACACCCACACCGATGAAGCCCCAGCGCTGGCGACCAAGTCGCTGCTGCCGGTGGTCAACGCATTCACCAACGTTGCCGGGGTCACGGTTGAGCTTCGAGATATTTCAGTGGCCGGCCGCATCCTCGCCACCTTCCCCGAGGCCCTCGCTGCCGATCAGCGTGTGAGCGACGATCTTGGCGAACTCGGCGAGCTCGTGACCCGCCCCGAGGCCAACGTCATCAAACTTCCCAACGTTTCGGCATCGCTTCCGCAGCTCAAGGCCGCCATTGAAGAACTCCAGGCCAAGGGTTACGCCGTTCCGAACTATCCGGAAGATCCGCAAACCGCGGCCGAAAAGGACATCCAGTCCAAGTACGACAAGCTCAAGGGCTCGGCTGTGAACCCGGTGCTGCGCGAAGGAAACTCCGATCGCCGCGCGCCGCTGTCAGTGAAGAACTACGCCAAGTCGCACCCGCATTCAATGGGTGCCTGGGCTGCCGATTCAAAGACGCACGTTTCGACAATGGGCGGCAACGACTTTTACGCCAATGAAAAGTCGATCACGTTTGAAAAAGCCGACACGCTCAAGATCGAACTTGTTGGCGATGACGGAACTACCACCGTTCTGAAAGAAAAGCTTCCCGTTCTTGCCGGTGAAATCGTTGACGGAACATTTATGAGCGCCAAGGCGCTCGACGCGTTCCTCAAAGCACAAATGGCTGATGCCAAAGCACAAAACGTGCTGTTTTCGATTCACCTCAAAGCCACGATGATGAAGGTCTCCGACCCGATCATCTTCGGTCACGCGGTCAATGCCTACTTCGGTGACGCATTCGCCAAGCACGCCGCCGCGTTCGATGGTCTTGGTGCCAATGTGAATGACGGCATGGCCGATGTTCTTTCCCGCATCGAAACACTTTCTGAAACGCAGCAGACCGACATCGAAGCCGACTTCGCAATCGCCATGTTGAATGGCCCCGAACTGGCAATGGTCGATTCCGATAAGGGCATCACCAACCTGCACGTGCCGAGCGACATCATCGTCGATGCGTCCATGCCCGCCATGATCCGTGACAGCGGAAAGATGTGGAATCCCGAAGGCGACCGGCAGGACTGCAAGGCCGTCATCCCCGATTCTTCTTACGCTGGTGTGTATTCGGCCGTTATCGCCGATTGCAAAGCCAACGGCGCGTTTGACCCGACCACGATGGGCACCGTTCCCAACGTTGGCCTGATGGCGCAAAAGGCCGAGGAATACGGCTCGCACGACAAGACATTCGAGATCGAAACTGCTGGCACCGTGCGCATCACTAACAGCGCCGGTGACGTTGTTATGGAGCACGTTGTTGAAGCCGGCGACATTTGGCGTGCATGTCAGGCCAAAGACGCACCGATTCGCGACTGGGTGAAGCTCGCCGTTTCTCGTTCACGTCTTTCCAATACCCCTGCAGTGTTCTGGCTCGATGAGAACCGTGCGCACGACGCGCAAATCATCGCCAAGGTGAAGCAGTACCTCCCCGAGCACGACACCACTGGCCTCACCATCGAGATCATGGCGCCCGAGGCTGCGTGCACGTTCTCGCTTGCTCGTGCCCGCAAGGGTGAAGACTCCATTTCGGTCACCGGCAATGTGTTGCGCGATTACCTCACCGACTTGTTCCCCATCATGGAACTCGGTACCAGCGCCAAGATGCTTTCGATCGTTCCGCTCATGAACGGTGGCGGTTTGTTCGAAACCGGCGCCGGTGGTTCAGCACCCAAGCACGTACAGCAGTTCGTGAAGGAAAATCATCTTCGCTGGGATTCGCTCGGCGAGTTCCTTGCGTTGGCCGCGTCACTTGAACATCTCGCGCAAACCTCGAACAACAACACCGCGCAGATCCTTGCCGACACACTCGACCGTGCAACTGGTTCGGTGCTTAACGAGAACCGTTCGCCTTCACGCAAGGTGAACGAACTCGACAACCGTGGCAGCCACTTCTTCCTTGCGCTCTACTGGGCACAAGAACTGGCCAAGCAAACCGACGACGCTGCGTTGGCTGCGAAGTTCGCGCCGATCGCCGAGGCTCTCACGTCGAAGCAGGCGGAGATCGTCGACGAACTCAACGCCGTGCAGGGCAAGCCTGTCGACATCGGTGGCTACTACATGCCCGACGATGCGAAGACGATTGCGGCTATGCGTCCGAGTGCCACATTTAACAAGATCATCGACTCGATCTGACGTCCGTCTACAACACTTCACCGTTATCCTCGTCCCGTGAAACACGCTCTTGAGAAGCCCGGTGCAACGACGCAGCAACGCCGCAATCTGATCATTGCCGGTGTTGGTGGGGCGGTCGTCGTGATCGGCCTCGGCCTCGTTCTGTTTGGCGTCTTCAACGACAATTCGTCGACGCCCAAGCGCGTGCAAACGCAGAACTTGTCATCAGAAGCTCGATCGTCTGCATCAGTTGACGGAACCGATATCAGCTCAAGCAGTACCGAACCAGGCGGCGCTGCGGCACGCGCCGGTGCTCGTGCTGGTGGCGGTGGCGGTAGCGGCGCAGGTCGAGCGGGAAACCAGGCCGATAAAGCCCAGCGATCGAGCGGAGCGGGTGCGGGTGCTGGAGCGGGCGGCGCGAATCGCGCAGGTCGCAACACGACCACGACGGCTCAGGTCGCACCCGAAACAACGACCCCACCAACGCTTCCGCCCCAGCCCACTACGACTACCACTACAACCACAGCAGTCCAGCCGACGACGAGCAGCACTCAGAACACGGCAACAACTCTTCCCTGAATCAGCCGAATCCCGGCGTTAACTGCGTCGAAAGCCTGACCGATTTGGCTCTCACAGCGGATTTCACCAAGGCCGAACCGGGCAGTACGATGTCGTCGCTGCGCTCGTAGCTCAATTGGATAGAGCATCTGACTACGGATCAGAAGGTTGGGGGTTCGAGTCCCTCCGAGCGCGCTTTACAGATTCGGGAGAAGAGAGAACGGCTCGCAGGCGCGATCCGATCCATCCCGCCCGTGAGCCTTGACGTCTGCACGTGGCGCTCTGACAGACTCGCCGAGTGAAGAACCCCGATCCGCTCGTCACCGTCGCAGTCTCGACGTATGCCGCGGAACGACTCCTCGGGCCCTGCCTTGAGATGCTCATGAACCAGACACTTGGTGATCGTCTTGAGGTGATCGTGGTCGACAGCGGTTCACCCGAGGATGAGTGTTCAGTGGTTCAGCCCTTTCTCCGTTCGGGTCGGGTGCACTATCTCCGCACGGAACGCGAGACCCTGTATGCGGCGTGGAACCGGGCGTTAGCCCAGGCCCGCGGCAAGTACTTCGCCAATGTGAACACCGACGACTGGCTCCAGCCCCATGCATTCGCCACGATGGCCGCGGCGCTCGAAGCTCATCCGGACTGCGCCTTGGCCTATGCCGACTGGTCCCTCACCGCCGCCCCGAATTCGGCGCCCGGGCCCGAGGATCCGGTGTGTACACACACACCATGGGTACCGGCCCTGCACCTCTTTTACTGTTACTCGGGATGCGTGCAGTTCTGGCGCCGCAGTTCACTGGAGATGATCGGTGGTCATGACGCCACCCTCAGCTACTGCGGCGATCTGATGGCTCTGCGTCACCTCGCACGGGCCGGTATGCGGGCCGTCTATATCCCTGAAGTGCTGCTCGGCTTTTTCAGTAATCCCGAGGGTCTTTCTCGTCAGTCCGACGCGCAGGGGTCGATTGCCGAAGCTCGCGAGATCACCCGTCAATCGAGGGAGGAGTTCCAGATCGAGGAGCTCTATGCCGTCGATCCCACCGATCCGCATTCCGTGGCCGATGCGTGGACGGCGCTCGGTGTGCTGGCCATTCGCGTGCGGGTGCCGTGGGCGTTTGCGCCGATACCCGATGTGGACTTTGCGCTCGAATGTTTTGATCGAGCGCTCGCTGTCGACTCCGATCACCACGATGCGCTCCACAACCGATACGCGACACTGATCTCCTCCGGACAACCGATCGAAGCCGAAGCCTCGGTGGCACATCTACCCGTCGAGCGGGCAGTCGAAGTGCGTGGGGGCGATCTCGAACTGCGACACGCTTCGGTCGCTCCAGCCCGCTCCGGCGAGATCTTCTCGATCTCGAACCACGCTGACCAACATTAACTGGAGTCGTCGTCAGTCCACGTGTCGTGGAATTCGGATGGTCGTGACTATCCGGTGAATGCTGGTGCGACTGGATCCGTTGACGTTGTTGACGAGGTTGTCGTTGTCGCTGGCGGTTCAGGGCCGGTTAACAACAGCACCAACGTCTGATCCACAGAACCGATGCCGTTGTCGAATCTGCCGACGGCAAGACACGAGAACCCAGTCGCACACGAAACCGAACTCACAATGTTGCTGAACGAACCACTGTTGGGGCTGTCGAGTTTCGTCCAGCTGGTGCCATCCCACTTCAACACCAACGACTGAGTACCAGCACCGTTGACGTAGTAACCAGCGGCGACACACGAAGACTCACTCACACACGACACTGAATTAAGAACGTTGTCATAGATGCCCGTGTTGGGGCTCTCCGCTTTCGTCCAGCTCGTGCCATCCCAGTTCACTACGAACGACCGAGATGTTGATACCTGCACGTCGTCGGCGTACGTACCGACGGCAACACACGAAGACGCTGTCACACACGACACCGAATTCAGAAAGTTGTTACTTGCGCCAGGGTTGGGGCTATCCGCTTTCGTCCATCTCGTGCCATCCCAGTTCAGTACCAACGATTGAGACTCAGTCCCAGATTCGGCGACGTACCAGCCGACGGCTACACACGAAGACGCTGTCACACACGACACCGAATTCAGAACATTGGCATTTGAGCCGCTGTTGGGGCTGTCCACTTTCGTCCAGCTGGTGCCATCCCAGTTCAATACCAATGACTGATACGCAGAAGCACCGACGTAATAGCCGACGGCAACACACGAAGTCGTCGAGACACACGACACCGACTTCAGAACATTGCTCCGTGCGCCACTGTTAGGGCTGGGCACAACCACCGCAGTGTCAATCGCCGCACCAGCCGGTGAGGCCACCACGACACAACCCATCACCATTGCGGCCACTGCGAGCAGCGCGAGAACGGATCTGCGAATCATCCGAGAATCTCCGAACATCACCGTCGAGAGACCCAGTGCCGATCGACTCGGGAAAGATAGCGCACTACGCCAAAACCACCGAGAAGGGCCTTTTGCTGCATTTGAGTGCTGTTAATCAACCATTCTGCTATCGATTTGCTGGCGGGCTACATTCCCCGCATGCGTAAATCTCTCCCATTCACACTTGCAGGCGCTCTGTTGGTGGCCACGTTTGCGGTTTCATCGACAGTGCTGGGTTCGTTGCACCCTGCTTCGGCATTGACCACTCCATGTGCTGATGCCGACAGTTCACATTTCACCGTGTCGAATACTGCTGATACCGGCGCAGGTTCGCTCCGCAGTGCACTGGCCGATGCTCAGACGGCAAACGGCGGAACCGTCTGCGTGACTCCCGGACTCGGCCTTATCTCTCTCGTTTCGCACATCGAATACACCGGCACAGGCTCACTCTCCATCATCGGCAATGACACAACTGTCGAAGGTGGAACCTTTGAGGCCGGCGGCGGCGGATTGTTCGTCTTTATGGGAGTGGAAAACTTCGATCCGCCATTCAACACAGTGGCGCTTCCCCTAGAGATCAGGGGATTCACTCTGAAGAACGGTGCCGCGCACGATGGTGGTGCGATTCTGCTTCGAAACGTCGAGGGTGTGTTGACAAGTCTGACTTTCGAAAACAATCTGGCTCAGGGCAGATCAGTCGGCGGCGCGATCGCCTTTTGGGGCGGAAGCACCGGATCTCTTTATGTCTCCGATTCTTCATTCATCAACAACTCCGACGACTGCAACAGTTGCGGAAGTGACGGCGGAGGGGCGATCGACGTTCAAGGCATTGATTTGACCGTCCTCAACAGCAGTTTTGTCGGCAATTCGTCGACCGGTCCGGGTGGTGCCATCGATGCAACGAATAGTGAACTCATCGTCCTTAACAGCACGTTTGTCGACAATGTTTCTGCTGGTGGAAATTACAACCATGGAGGAGCAGTGTTCTCTACGACCCAAGCACAGATTTCGTATTCCACCTTCTCCGGCAATACAGCAACGACGGGAAGCGCAGTCGCAGCGCTGAGTAACAGCAACTTCTACGCAAATGTTCTCATCGCCCCCGAAGCAACCGCGCCGCTGTGCGAATTCACTAGCAACACGAGCAGCTACAACTTCGCTAATGAAACAGCGAACTCGTGTGGCTTTATCGGAACCGGCGATTCGAGTCTCGATGCGAACGATGCTGGACTCGGAGTTCTGTCGACCGGTCCCGGAGTGCAGCAGTGGCGTGCCCCTGGCCCATCCATCATCGGGCTCATTCCGAACGGCGCCTGCCTTGACCCGGGTTCGACCGCGGCATCGACCGCCACTTTTGATGAAGTCAATGCACCTCGCCCGAACACAGTGGGGGGCCCATGTACTCCGGGTGCGGTGGAGCCGGTCATCGAACCACCGGCGACTACGACCTCGACTACGACCTCGTCGGGAACTCCGGTGATTCCTGCCTTCACCGGCTGAAATCGTCCAACATTGACCAACCGCAGATTGACCGACAGGCAATTCAAAACTTCGGTCCGCAAACTCCGGTCCCACTAGGAGAACTCGCCCCGAATATCGCCTGCGCCACCGCCTGCGATATCGCCCAATACATTGCCCACCGAGCTGCCTCGGGACTCACCAACCGGCCGCCGGAACACTGGCGCTTCGGCGTGCTCGGGCATCGACGACCTGGTCCACCCCTTGGGCGAGTGCACGGTGAACTCACCGTTTTCCGCGAGCTCCATTTGGTAGCCCGGTTTATGAAACTCGCGATGGTGCGTGCCGCATAACAACACCATCCGATCGACATCGGTCTTGCCCCCATTCACCCAATGGTCGACATGATGCACATCGCAGAATCTGGGTTTCGTTCGACAACCCGGCGCCCGACAATGTCGGTCTCGAGCGATGATCGCTCTTCGTTGCCAGGATTTCGCTGTTCGTTCAGTTCGGCCCAGCCGCAACACTTGCGAACCATTGGTGAGCACTGCTTGCACAACCGAGTCGCACGAAAGCGTGGACATTGCTGTTGCGTCGACGAGCATTCCCTCGGAGGTCACACCGTCGCCGTGATGGCTCATCGCTTCGACGAACCATGCCTTTTCGGCGGCCGACCAACCGTTGCGAGCGGCCAACACGTCGACATCGGCCAACGACGAAACGCCAGCACCGTGCAACGCGGCCGCACGCAGTTCTTGCACGTTAAACACCAATGACACATGCGGCTGGAATCGGCCGGACTCGCCGCCACCATCGCGATGTGCCAGCGCAAACGAGCACGCCGCCACGAGCGCGTCGGCCTGACGCTTGCCTGTTGTACGTCGTTCGCCAATAACTTCGCCGTTTTCATCGAGCTCGTCGGGGACATCAAACACGCGCAGCGCTGCATCGACAATCGCTGCTTCCGTTGCATTCAATTGGCCTTGCAACACAAAGCTGCCGTCGAACCCTTGATCGAGATACACACCCGACGGCCGTTCGCGTAAATCTTCGGCACCGTCGGCAGCTTCGGCCGAGCGCACCCACTGGCGCACGGCGACAGTCGTTTGCTCAACATCGAGCGGCGCGATTGCGCGCACAACCCCCGGCGCGTGATCGGCGAACAACGACACAAAACGCCGCGGCACTGCAGCCACGAGCACGTCGACCTTCGCGCCGCTCAACTCACCGTTCGACCACGCCGCGCCAACCTCGGGCCAGGCCTCTAAACGTTCCACCCGCCGCGCCTCAACGGTTGCGGCCTTGCGCCCCAACCCGCCGCGATCGGCGAACCATCCGCGCAGCGAACCAGCGCCATCGTTGCGCCACACTTCGCCGACATCGAACCGAACCTCGGCCTCGGCAACAAGCGCCCACAGACGGTCGAGCTCCGAACGCAACGCCACCAACGCACCACCATCGGCAGGCACACCGCAACGAGCAAACCCTTCAACCGCTTGCTGCAGCGCTGCCATGCACGGCCCAAACCCGAACGGCACTGAGTCGGCCGAGCCCGCGCCCGACGCAACACCCGGACCAGCCTCGACCGCCGAACCGGCTACCGCAGCTTCCGCAAACGCCCGCCGACACCGCCCCCGAAGCCGCTGCAGCCGGGCGAACGCCGGGCTCAACTCTTCAGTTTGTGAGGGCGCATCCTCGGCGAGAGTTTCGAACATGTGTTCGATACTAAGGGAGGAGTGTGACAGCGTGAATAGGTCAAACGGCCCATTTCCGATGAGGCACATCAATCGCCCGTGTCCCAATGTTGAAGCTCAACGTTCGGGGCTCAACCAACAGCGGCCCTGGGCTCAGCCGGTAAACGCCGGCGCAACCGGGTCGGTGCCGACAGTTGTTGTGGTGTCGTCCGAGACAACAGTCGTCGTGCTCGGCGGTGTCGGATCTGACTGCACTTCCACCGCACCCATATCCGACTGGCCGTTGTACACACGAACATACGGAGTTGCGCGCTGGTCGAAACCGTCGCCCGCAAAAGCTGTCCAGCTGAGCGGACCAGCATCAATCACCGGTGAACCAGCTGCAGGTTCCATCGTGAAGGTCGCGCCACCGTTATCGGCCAGCGCACCGAGCTGTGCGCTCACGCCAGAAAAGTTTCCGCCGCCATCGGTAAACGGAGTACCGGACGCAGATCCCATGATGAGCGAACTCGTGACTGTGGTCGCAGAAACCGCTGCTGTGGACTCATAAAGACCGGCCAAATAGAGGTCAACTGCGCGAGTGCCGCTGCCTTCCTGAGTCGTGTTATCGGAAATGATGGTCCCCATAATTCCAATGGTGTACGGGGAATCAGACCGCAGAAGCACCGTGGCGCCATTCGTTGAATTTCCCGAGATCGTGCAGAAGATGACGCGCATGTCACCGGTGGACTCCCACGAGTAAAGCGCGCTTCCTGACCCGTAAACGGGATTACCTACATTGTTCGCAATCGTCGAATTGGCAATTAGAACATCGCCATTCTTCCCAAGTTCGAGTCCGGCACCGTCGGTAGCATGATTTCCACTCACCGTGGAATTCGACATCGTGAAGCTGGAAGTTTCGGTCGCGTACAGACCGCCGCCATCCCCACTGGCTGAGTTTTGATCGAACGTCGTGGAGTCAATCGTGATGTCGCCCGCATGCGTGATGTATGCCCCTCCACCACCTCCGCTGTACATCGTCTCGTTGGATTGAAACGACGAATTCGCGATCGAGATATTCCCTGCGTAAGACACCTTCACTCCACCACCGGAGTAAAAACTGCTATTTCCGCTGACAGTGGAGTTTTCGATCGAGACGTTCCCAACTTCGTGGAAGTTTGCGCCGCCACCGCTGCCGCCGGAACTTGTGTTTCCGCTGATGACGGTGTTGGTGATGGTCACGTCGCCCGTGTAGTACAGGTCAAGTCCGCCACCGTTTCCGTCCGAAGTGTTGTTAGAGATTTCCGAATCAATGATCGTCACCGGGGCGTATCTGTCGGTATTTGGGGAAGCAGACATCTGGCTGTGGATTGCTCCTCCACGCCCATTCGTTTCATTCCCGCTGAGCACAACGCCTGAAAGTGTGAGGTCGTTCCCCCAGTTGGCGATTGCACCGCCAACCTTGCTCCAACCTTCGGTCATGGTGACACCCGAGATTGACACAGTCAGCGACGCGGCAGCGTTGTAGATGTAGAAGATGCGGCTCGCGTTGTTGCCCGAGATGATCGAGCTGGTCGCGCCAAGACCAGTGATTGTTACGTCGCCAGCGATGTCGATCTCACCGCTCGTGAGGGTGATCGTTCCCATCGAGCTTGCATCGAACACGATGATGTCGGCACCCGCATTGGCGTTGGCGTCGGCAATCGCTTGACGGAGAGAACCCGCACCGCTGTCAGCGGTGTTTGTGACGTGATACGTCGTTGCCGCCCCGGCCTGGGGCGCAAGGACCAACGCCCCAGCGACACCACCAACAAGGAGCGAACCACCGGCAGCAACTCGACCGGTCTTCATTGCGAACTTCGTACTCATGATTCTCCACGTAGTGATCGGGGGCGATGAAAAGATTCACTGATTATTGCAGATCGGCAGTGAAATGGCCCATCTCGGTACAAAGCGAAGGGGGCCCGACCAAGTGGCCAGGCCCCCTTCAAGGAACTCTCTGCAATCCGACTCGATCAGCCAGTAAATGCAGGTGCAACCGGGTCAGCCGTCGGCTTCGTTGTCGTTGTCGTCGGAGGAGCAGGCCCCGTCAGCGACAGCACCAACGTCTGAAACACAACGGGCCGGGAAGCACCCACAACCACGCACTGCCAATCCGAAACACACGACACTGATTGCAGACGATTGTCAACGAACGGATCCGGATTTGGCGACGGCTGGATTGCCCACGCGCTGCCGTCCCAAACTTCAACCAACGTCTGTCTGATACCACCGAGGTAGTAGTAACCAACAGCGACGCACGATGACACTGATACACACGACACCGACCACAAATAGTTGTCCTCGGTCAGCGAATTACTTGGCGAAGGTTGTATCGACCAGCTGTTGCCGTCCCACACCTGAATCATTGTTTGGTAGACGCTGCCGCCGTTGATTGAATGTGCGCCGACGGCGACACACATTGATGCCGATACACACGACAACCCTTCTACAAAGTTGCCTTCGGTCGCAGAAAAGGTCGGAATTGATTGCATCGTCCAGCTACTGCCATCCCACACCTGTGCCATCGGCTGATTCCAGCCTCCCCTCATAAAGGCGCCCACGGCAACACACGAATTTGCCGACACGCAGGAGACTTCAAACAAATAATTCGTTTCGGTCGTTGAAGAATTCTCTGATGCTTGAATTGTCCACGTGTTGCCATCCCACACCTGAACCAACGTCTGCAGCCATCCGTTATGGAACTCGCCCACTGCGACGCACGAGATAGCTGACAGGCACGACACCGAATACAAACCGTTGTCCTCGGTTGGCGAGGTATTCGCCGACGCCTGAATGGACCAACTCGTTCCGTCCCAGACTTCAATCAATGTCTGCTCGAGTCTTCCGTCGTCGGATGTCCCCACCGCGACGCACCACGACACCGATACACACGACACACCATCTAAGAGATTGTCTACCGTCGAAGATGTATTGGGCGAGTTTTGAATCGACCAACTGTTGCCGTCCCACAGTTCAATCAATGTCTGTTTGTGGTCATCTTCGTAGTAGCCAACAGCCACACACCATGACGTCGTCACACAGGAAACCGACTCAAGGAAATTCTCTTCCAACTCCGACGTATTCGCCGACGGCACGACCACCGCGTTGTCGATCGCCGCATCGGCAGGCAGCGCGACAGCGATAAGTCCGAACACGGCGATGAACGCAACGATGAAACGGGCAAGGGGTGAGAAGGCATTTCGCATTCGGCGAGGATAGCAAATCGCTCTAAAACGAGCACCACCGTCTCAGGCCCCGCAGCCCGCCCAACCTCAGTTACTGATCGGCACCAGGTTGAGAAACGGAGCTGGTTTCCTTCGCCATCTTCGGGGCGGTGCCGGCAATCGCACGGCGCTTCCTAATTGCTGTTAACCGGTGAATGCTG